>OFGA01001145.1_pt1 | contig 19077 bp, 14 predicted proteins | sample 1521471 | NCBI WGS metagenome assembly OFGA01 (sample SAMEA3504086, study PRJEB24116) | mouse gut metagenome | biome: mouse gut; feature: mouse-associated habitat; material: faeces | place: Denmark | collected 2011
CGCTCCGGCTGCCGGCATCCTTGTGCATCCGCCATAAACCGTTCTCCCGCAGCTTCGCGCTTATCCACACATATCCAAAAAGCAGCAGGTAATACAGCGCCATCTGCCATCCCTCTGGCTGTCCGGTAACCTGCACGGCTTTGGGCAGCTTCAAAAAAAGCTCCCCGGCTTTCGCAAAATATTCCAGGACAAACGCGCATGCGCAGAGCATGGCCCTGGATGCGGTTCCCAAAACCAGGCCAGGCGGCATCCAGGTACAGGATAAAATGCCTGCTATTCCACCAAGCAGCCCTGCCACGAGCACAAGGCCCATAAACGGCAGCACAAACAGGTTCAGCAGTACCGAATATACCGGGATTTCAAAATAATACCAGGCTGTCAGCGGGAGTGTCAGCGCCTGAATAGACAGGCTTGCCAGCACGGTTTCCGTCAGCCTGTATCTGGGACGGAAAACCAGGCATGCTTCCTTTCCCAGCAGCACTCCCGCAACAGCGGCAAACGAAAACTGGAAGCCTGCCAGAAACAGCGCACAGGGATTGTGCAAAAGAATGCATGCGGCAGCCACAGCCAGGGCATTCATGCTGTCATAAGCCCTTCCGCAGCACTGTGCGCCAAGAAAAATGCCAAACATCACAACGGCCCGCGCCGTGGAAATGCCCATTCCTGCCATCAGCCCGAAGGCTGCAAGCAGCCCCATCGAAACCGCTGAGGAAAGCATATAAGAGCCCCCTGCCCTGCGCATCAGGGCAAACGCCGCCGCACCGAGAATCGAAATATGCAGCCCCGATATCGCCAGTATATGTGCAATCCCGCTCTGCCTGTACAGCTCCTTCCGCTCTCCCGAAAGAAATGATTTTTCCCCGAGCAGCATGGCCCCGAGCACCCCGGCTGCCTGCGGCGGCATGCTTTTTTGAAATTCCTGCATCATGCGCTGGCGCATGGAATACAGAAATTCCCGCAGCCTGTCCCGGTGCAGCCCTGCGGCCTGATAAGTCCCTTCTTTTCCATACAGCTTTATGGAATAACCCTGATTGCGGTAATAGGCAGCTTCGTCAAAGTTCCCCTCGTTGCATGCCTGCTGAAAAAATGTTACGTTTCCTGATACAAGAATGGTATTTCCGATAACCGGCTCGATAGATTCCTGACTGATATATAAAATGATGTTTCCACAGGAACGGATTTCCTGCGGTGTTTTCAGATAACTGTCTGCCAGGCAGACCGTCCATTGAAGTGTTCCAAATGATGTTTCTTTTAATTTTTTATCTGTAACCCTGCCCTGCACCGTAACTGCCTGGCCATCGAAAAGGCCGTCCGTCTGGCGCTGCGCTTCCCGTGCTGCGGCATGCATCCGCGCCATGCCTGCGGCAAATACAAGCCCAAGCAGCATGGCCTGGCGCAGCTTTTTTAAGGCAGCCTTTTCCCGCAGAGCCCAGGATGCCAGCAGCAAAGCCGCTGCCGCAGACGCCGGCGCTGCCAGCAGAATTTCCTGCTGCCGGCCGGGCGGCAGGCCTTTTGCCGTTAAGATTCCAAGCACCAGCAAAACAGCGGCCTGGCAAGGATATCTTTTAATCACTCTGTTTTTTTCTCCTTTCGAATTGCTGTTTACTTTTTTCCTTCCTCTTTTTCTTCAATATCGCTCACGACAACTGCCCGTTCCTCTGCATCCTGCACCAGCGTGTAATCGGCCTGATACATCCGGGACAGGTCATAATCGGCCCGGTATTTTCCGCTCGTATTGCCGTTTACCGATATCTGCACCCTCCTGATATTTCCAAGCGAAGCCAGCGAATTGACAATCGAATAAATGACAACCGGCTCTGCGATTTCATAATTCTGGTTGCGGAAATTTTCATCCAGATTGACATAGCAGGAACCGTCTGCCACTGCGACATTGATAAGCTTCGTTTCTTCCGGAATCGTGCCGCGTGCCTTCCCGCTCTTTGGCCCGTTCATCAGATGCTCCATAACGAGCTTTTCCATGGAAATATTGCTGTTGTAATATACTTCCTGCGTCTCTTTCAAAAGCCCGTCCCCGGACTGATTGGCAAAATACAGGTCAATGGTCGCATGCTGGTACGAATTTATCTGCTCGCCCGGATTTTCCACAAAAGAATCCAGCGTCATCTCGCCCACCACATCTCCCCTGCTGTCCGTTAACGGCTTTCCTTTTACCGAAAAACAGACACTTCGGATGCCTTCTATCTGCGTCATTGTTTTTACGACCGCCAGGCGGCACAGTATCTCGGTAATGGAATCCATTTTGCTGTATGCAGAATTAAAATCCAGGTTCAGGCAGTCCTGCTCTACTTCCCAGGACAGGATGTGCACCCCCTCGGGAATTGCCTTCACATAATCTACCGTATCGGTATCCGTCGAGAGCATTTCCAGAAATTCCTGTATCAGCCCGTCGACCGATTTGTTTTCCGGCTCATAGCCGGTCTGCACGGTCTGCGTCTGCTCATTGTCCACATAGCTGATATAATATGCATATTCCTTATGCCTGGAACTGCACCCGTCAAAAAGCACTGCTGCGGCAGATACTGCTGCCAGTATCACGCACGCCGTCCTTCTTACAGGCTTTTCCATATTCATCACCCATTTCCTTTCGTCTGCCCCGGCGGCCGGCCTATATAATATAATTCAGCGGGATGCGCACATTAAAAATCGTGCCTTCCCCTTCCGTGCTGAATGCCTTGATTGCACCCCGGTGCATCAGCACGACGCTTCTTGTAATGGCAAGGCCCAGGCCCGTTCCGCCGATTTCTTTGGAGTGGGATTTGTCCACCCGGTAAAACCGCTCAAAAATCCGGTCAAGCGATTCCTCGGGAATGCCCATGCCGTTATCCTCAACCTTGACATAGAAGAACTGATGGTCTGCATTCAAAGATACATGCACCCACCCGTTTTGCGAATTATACTTAATGCCGTTTTCCACCAGGTTTGAAATGGCAAGCGTCAGCTTTACCTCGTCTACCTCTGCCGTCACCGGGCGGAAGCTTTCAAGCACAAGTTCTACATGCTGCTTTTGCGCAATCGGGCGCAGGCGCTTTAAAATCAGCTCCAGCAGCTCATTGATATTAAGCACTGCAATATTCAGGCTGTCTGCTGCTTTATCCATTTTTACAAGCGAAAGCAGGTCGGTAATAATTTTATTTTCCCGGTCGATTTCGGTTGTAATATCCTGCATGAATTCCTTGTACAGCTCTAACGGCGCATTTTCCTGCATGTTCAAAGAATCCGCCAGCACCTTCATTGACGTCAAAGGCGTCTTTAACTCATGCGAGACATTCGAAACAAACTCCTGCCTGGAATCGTCCAGCACCTTCATGCGCTCTAACAGCTCATTCGTCCGCTCGCAGATTAACTCGGTCTCCGAATACGAATGAATCATCAGTTCATCCGTGCCATATCCTTCCTGTATCTCGTCGATGGATTTGGACAGCTGGATAAACGGCTGCGCCATTTTTGACGAAATCAGTACAGCCAGCACAATACACGCAAATCCTGCCGTCAGCGATACGACAAAGCCAATCTGCGTCAGGTAATCAATATGTGTCTGCGTCACATCCGTAGACACGCTGACTAAAATGACTCCTGTAATCTCATCGAGCATGGTATCATGCACCGGCACGGCTATTTCGATAAACCCGTTGACCGGGTCATATTTGGTAACATCCTTCCCCTGGATGCATTTTACTACTTCCTCGGATATGATAATCTTGTCGCTGTCTATGTCAAACGTGTCCTTATGAATGCGGAACGCCTGGTCAATGACCAGGATTCTTCCGTCGTAAATATTGGTCAGCAGCTCAAACTGCTTATTAATCACCTCGTTTGTATTATCCTCCAGATACCCGTAAGCAGCTACCTGGTCAGCCAGAATCTTCGACTGGGACAGAATATCCACGGTCCTGACGTTAATCGCGCGCTTTTCATAGCCGCGGATAACAAAAAACTGCATAAACAGCATCGGCGCGATTCCAAACAGCAAAAGCACGAGCAAAAGCCGGAATTTCAGGCTTTTCAAATAGTCCCATATCTTCTTTTTTCTTTTCATGATGAATCCTGGTCACAAACCTTTCCGTTCCTGCATATTCCTGACAGACTTCAGCCGTGGTAATAATATCCGACTCCCCACTTTGTGTGGACATATTTCGGCTCGCTTGGATTTTTCTCGATTTTTTCCCGCATGCGGCGCACATGCACATCCACGGTCCTGACATCGCCCGGATAATCCACGCCCCAGACTAAATTCAGCAGCTTCTCGCGTCCATAGACCTTGTTCGGGTTTCTGACCAGAAGCTCTAACAGCTCAAATTCCTTGCCGGTCAGGTTGACTTCCCTGTCCTGGATAAACAGGCGGCGGCTTTCGCAGTCCAGCCGCAGGTCTCCGTCCTCTATCATATGCACGCGTTCTTCTACCACCTTTTTTTTGCCGGTCCTTCGCATGATTGCCTTAATCCTGGCTTTTACTTCCAGAATATTAAACGGCTTGGTAATGTAATCGTCGGCACCGTATTCCAGGCCGAGGATTTTGTCCATATCATCCCCTTTTGCGGTCAGCATGACAATCGGTACATCGGAAAATTCCCTGACACGCTGACAGACCTCCATGCCGTCTATTTTGGGCAGCATCAAATCCAGCAGAATCATATCGTAAGCGGCGGCATTGGCTTTCTGCAAAGCCTCCTCGCCGTCATATGCACAGTCCACTTCCATGCCATCCTGTTCCAGACTGAACCGGATTCCTTTTACTATCAGCTTTTCATCGTCAACAACCAGAACCTTTTTTGCCATGCTAACCTCCATTGCCCTACAGCTACTGTATCACTTTAATTTTATCCTGAATTCCAGCATACACGCCTTCCCCGATTCCATCTACATTCATAATATCCTCCGGCGCCTGAAACTTCCCGCTGCTTTCCCGGTAAGCAATAATATTTGCTGCTTTTGCCGCGCCGATGCCTTTTAATGTCATCAGCTGTTCGGCTGACGCCGTGTTAATGTCAATCCGGCCATCCCCGCCGGATATATCCTGCACCCCAAAGCCGGACGGGCCTTCTTTCGGATGCTGTCCGGCCTGAGCGCGGCTTTCCTGCTCCTCATATTCTTTCTGCGTCAGTATCTCAATCATATCGCCGTCCGAAACGGGCTGTGCCTGATTGATTCCTTTTACCGAAGCATTCTTTTGCAGCCCTCCGGCAAGCGCGATAGCCTCATAAATGCGGCTTCCCTGTGGCAGCTCAAATACGCCGGGGTGCTTTACGGCACCGCAGACATATACAAAGCAGGATGCCGTTTTAGAATCCGTGCCTGACTGCTCCTTCTGTGCGGATTCTGCTTCCAGGCCGGATTCTTCCTTCTTTTTATCCGGTCCGGAAGCTGGCTGCGGCATGCCCTGTGCATCTTCGGCATTACGCCCGTCCTGTGCCTGCAGGTACATTCCGGAACTGCCTGCGCCGCTGCATCCGCCCAGGTACAGTGCTGCACATATCTGCCATATTAATAACATGTATGCTGTTTTGTTTTTTTTATTCATCTGCATTCTTCTTTTCCTTTCTGTCTGTGCTTTTATGGAAAAGAAGTTCCTCAATGCCTATCGTTACTATTCTATCGGAATTGGGCGGGGTTTTCAATAGGGTTTGTGAATTATTCTCAAATTACTTTGCAGCAGGAATAAAACACAGGATGCAAGCAAAACAGCCGTAATAATTCCGGACAGCAGCGTTTTAAAAATAAAAAAGGACGCTGCCCCCTCCCAGGCACCGTCCTTTCCAAACCTATTTTTTCAGCAGCCACAAGGCCCCGTGCGCAGGCACATCCATTTCCTGTCCTTCCAGCTCCCTTCCGGTTATCAGCTCCCTATAAGCTCCCCCGGCTTCGTCCAGCCATGCTTTCTTCCCGTACTCGCTGAAATTAAACAGCGCGGCCAGCTTCTGCGTGCCGTTTGAACGGATTATCCCGAGCACGGCATTGTCTCCTGTTTCAAACGTCCAGACATCCGCATCGGTATTAAATACCTCATAAGACTTGCGGACTGTTTCCAGATGACTGATTCCCGTAAACAGCTTTTCCTGCACGCTGCCTTTTTCTTTGCGCTGCGGTTCCAGGTCCCAGCGGAATTTTCCGCGGTGCAGGTACCTGGAATCTTCCAGGCGGTCCGGGTCTTTATGGTATGTATAATCATTTTCCTGTCCGATTTCATCCCCGGAGTAAATCACCGGAATGCCGGACTGGGTCAGCATATATGCGTGAAGCATCAGATCCAGCTGCACAGCCTGTTCCAGGGCCGGCTCGTTTCTTTCGTAAGCCGCTTTTTCAATGCCGCATAACGAAGCTGTCGTCCCGCACAGCCTGGCATCGCCGGACGACGGGTCGGAATTGTAAAGCTCGCCCCGCCCGAACGAATCCGGGTATGCGCCTGTCAGAAAATCATTCAGGTATTTCTTATGACTGACTTCCCCGATTTCAAACTGTCTGAGCCATCCGTAATCCAGCCCCCAGCCGATATCGTCGTGGCATCTTAAATAATTTAAAAATACATATTCCTTCGGCAGCCTGCTCACGATATCCATCTGCAGCTTTAACAGGCGTACATCCCTTGTCGCAACGGTATGCCAGGTCGTAGCCATGGTCGTTACATTGTAAAGCATATGGCACTCCGGTTTTTCCACGCTGCCAAAATACGGCACGACCTTTTCCGGCTCCATCACCACCTCGCCCAGCAGCAGCACGCCCGGGCAGACAATTTCGCAAATCATGCGCATCATGCGCACAATCGTATGTACCTGTTTTAAATTGCGGCACTTTGTTCCAAGCTCTTTCCAGATATACGGCACGGCGTCAATACGCATAACGTCAATGCCCTTGTTCGCCAGGTAAAGAAAATTATAGACCATTTCGTTAAATACCCTTGGATTGGCATAATTCAAATCCCACTGGTACGGATAAAAGGTCGTCATGACAAAATGCCCGGCATCCGCAAGCCATGTAAAATTGCCTGGCGCCGTTGTCGGGAATACCTGCGGCACGGTCTTTTCGTATTCGGACGGTATCGAATAATCACTGTAAAAGAAATACCGGCTCATATATTCGCCTTCGCCGCCGCGTGCCCGGACTGCCCATTCATGGTCTTCGGATGTGTGGTTCATGACAAAATCCATGCAGACATTCATGCCTTTTTGATGGCAGGAAGCAGTCAGGCTTTCCAGGTCTTTCATCGTTCCAAGCTGCGGCTGTACCCTGCGGAAATCCGATACCGCATACCCGCCGTCCGAGCGCCCTTTCGGCGTATCTAAAAACGGCATCAGGTGGATATAATTAACCTGGCACTCTTTCAGGTAATCCAGCTTTTCTTCCACGCCTTTGATATTTCCGGCAAAATTGTCGATATAAAGCATCATGCCGAGAATATCGTTTTTCTTATACCAGTCCGGTTCCTTTTCACGCTCTGCATCCATTTTTTTCAGCGCCTTTGCACGCTGCTTATCAAATTCATACAGCTGGGAAGCCAGTTCTGCAAACATATCATCATTCTGGTAAAGCTCCATGTACAGCCATCTTAATTCATCATGATGCTTTTCAAGCCTCTTTTGGAATACACTTGTTTTCGCCATTTTGTTTTACCCTTTCTTCTATGCAGACTCTCTGGCAGCCTGCGGATTCTATTTCCTGCCTGCGATTAACTGCTGGATTTCCTCTGCATGAGGCATCACGCGCAGCGCTCCCCTGCGGGTCGTAATAATCGAAGCGCCCGCATTTGCAATGGTCAGCAGATTTTTCAAATCTTCTGCACTCAGGTTCTCCATGCCGTGCTCAAGCACATAATTGAGCGCGCACGCCTCAAAGGTGTCGCCGGCTCCTGTTGTTTCGATTGTATGCTCCTGCAAAAACGGCGGGACTTCAACAGCCAGGTCTTTGTAATATGCCCGGCTGCCTTCCCTGCCAAGCGTTACAAACATCAGCGGAATCCCGTAACGCTCCCGGATTATCGCAGCGCCCTTTTCGTAATCATCCGTGCCTGTCATAAATTCCACTTCGTTGTCAGAAATTTTTAAAATATCGCATTTAGACAGCCCGTATGCGATTTCTTCCTTCGCATCGTCCAAAGACGCCCAGAGCGGCTCGCGCAGATTCGGGTCAAACGATACGAAAAGCCCGTTTTGCTTTGCCACGTCAATGGCATGCCTGGTCGCTTCCCGCACGCCCTCATGCGTGGAAGACAGCGTCCCGAAATGAAAAATACGGCTGTTTTTAATGACGTCTTCCATGACTTCTTCCCTGCGCAGCATCATGTCTGCGCCCGGATTGCGGTAAAAGCTGAAATCCCGGTCCCCGTCCGGCTTTGTGTGCACGAATGCAAGCGTCGTATGCACGGTTTCATCAAATACCAGGTTCCTGATATCTGTCCCGCTGTTTTCTACTTCCCGCGCAAGCATTTCGCCAAATGCATCTTTCCCGACCTTGCCGATAAAAGCCGTTTTCTTTCCCAGGTTATTCAGCATGGCCAGCACATTGCATGGCGCGCCGCCCGGATTTGCTTCCAAAACAGGATTTCCCTGCGTGCTTATCCCGTTTTCGGTAAAATCTATCAATAATTCCCCCAATGCCGTTACATCATATGACTTCATATTTTTACTGGCTCCTTTCTGCGTATACCGTTACTTTTTCCGGCCTGTCTGCGGCCAGCTCATGGCTCATTCCGCTGACAGAAAAACTGATGACATACTCCCCGTCATTTACAAAAATTTCCACGATATGGGCATCCACATAAATATCCGCTTCACATCCGCCTTTGATATCCGGGGTCTGCACATGCAGCCGCTGGCCCTTTTTCCTGCAGGAAACAGCCGATTTGTCCGCGTGAATCCGGCTGTTTTTATAATAAATCAGGCATCCCCCTGCATTGATGCTGTCGCCTTCTTCCAGTTTTGCATGAATCCGGTACCTGCCGCCCGGCGTGTCCCTGCCGGAATGCTCCGCGCCGGATGCTTTTCCGCCAAAGGCTTCCCGGGGCGAGCGGATTTTTCTCGTAAACAGCCCGCTGATATTCGGATGCGGCCGGAAATAAATATGCCCGTTTTTTACTTCCACAATCCTTGGCATGCAAAACATCCCAATCCATCTGCCGTCCACAGGCTCCGGCATCCGCAGCCATGCAGTCATGACCCGCCTGCCCTGCTCGTCAAGCGTGCTCTGCGCCGCATACAGCTGCATGCCGTAATCCGCATACTGGTATTCATCCGGGATATCCATTCTGCAGGTTTCCTCATCAAAATCTGCCATCATGCAGACTATCTGGTCTTCTTCCCGGAATCCGTCTTTTAAAATGCCCATGGAACAAAACATCAGCACGCTGCCGCCCGGCGTGTCAAAGTAATCCGGGCATTCCCACATCCACCCGAATATTCCCGGCTTCGAAGCGCAGTTTAGAAATTTCCATTCGGATAAATCCCTGCTTTCATAAAAAAGCAGCCTGCCTGTGCGGCGTCCCTTCCAGTCCATGCTGCTGCCAAGCATCATATACCAGGCATCTTTTCCCCGCCATACCTTCGGGTCTCTTGTATGTATCAAATCCCCCTTGTTCCAGTCCGTAATCGGCGGCACGGCTATGCGCTTGCCATGGAAATTATCAAAATGCATGCCGTCTTCCGACGAAATCGTAAGCTGGGAAGCTTCGAACATATCATTGAAGCAGACATGGATATTGGAAGGGTCTGCTTTATGGTAGTGGACGCCCGTGTAAAATAAATGCATCCGTCCGTCATGCTCGACTGCGCTGCCGGAAAAACAGCCGTTCTGGTCTTCATACCGGGTCGGGAAAAGCGCAATGCCTGTATGCTCCCACGTAACCATATCCCTGCTGACCGCATGGCCCCAGTGCATGGTGCCCCACATCGGGGCATATGGAAAATGCTGGTAAAACAAATGGTATTTTCCTTTATAATAAATAAACCCATTCGGGTCATTTATCCAGTTGCGTGGCGATTTTAAATGTATTCTGTCCGTAATCTTATTCTGGTTCATATGCTGCCAGTCCTTTATCCATAAAATCATGCCCGTAGAGTAATCGGTTAAGTAACCGGTTACTTTCTGGAGTTATTTTAACATTTCTGACAGAAAACGTCAATACGGAAACCAAAGTTTGTGAATACTGTACGATTTTTTCCAGAGCATTTTATCGATTTTTCACAATAAGCCTGTCCCTGCCTGTTTTATTTTCACGGGCAATAAGCCAGATGCCGCAGCCGTGCTGTAATTGCGATGCACCGCCAGCCTGCTGCCGGATATCCGGCGCAGGCCCATCTGCGGCTACCTCACATGCTGGTGCGTAAATAAATGCTCCTGGCAGTATTCATAGTTGCCCTGGCATTTGGAGCAGAAACGGAATTCCAGTGACGGGTCATCCAGCTCTGTCCTGCCGCAGACAGCGCATTTATGCTTGGTTATCCCGGCATTTTTCGGCCGCATGACCGCCTGGCGGTATGCCTTCTTCCTGCGTACTTCCTTTGGGGAATACCGGTACAAATCCCTGGTAGACAGAAAGAATATCAGGAAATTCAAAAGCGACATGACCATGACAATCCTGCGCGGCCACGGGCTCTGTATCAGGTCGATAACCATTAACAGCGCATACACATACGCCAGCCATTTCATTTTTATCGGTATAATAAAATAAAGCAGAATCTGCATATTCGGGTAGCAGACCGCAAATGCAAGGAAAATAGACATGCAGATATAATAAGTGCTGACCTGCAGGCCTGCAAACATGCCCATGGTTCTGGCATCCCCATATACTGCGGACATAACCAGCCATGTAATGACTGCCCCGAGAATGGTATAAAGCATGCCGCCAAAAATATATACATTATACCTAAATACGCCCCAGGTACGTTCCAGATTCGAGCCAAGCTGGTAATAAAACAGCATCATAATCATATAAAAAATAATGTTCTGCGTGGACGGCGGAATGAGCACCCAGGTCACCAGCCGCCATACCTGCCCGTGCAATACCTGGTATACATCCAGCGTCAGGTAGCCCAGCATCCCCGGTGCCAGCATGCTGATGACATATCCGGCGGCATACCCGAAAATCAGGTACATGGTCAGATTGGAAACCGCATACTTGGAAAACTTACGTTCCAGCTTATTCATAAAGTTCATTATGACCTCCATTTACTGTATTCCTGGCGGCATTTCTGTGCCGGAAAACAGCCCTGTATTTTTGCGGCCCCTGGCCTGCCAGAGTGGCACGCATTTTCGTTTCTTCATGAATTATAGAAAACCAGACATATTTTGTCAATCAGGCACATGCTTCCAGTCCGAAATTTAATAAATATTTCATAAAAAATTCATAACTGCAGGCGTATTCCTTTCTGTTATCTGCATTCTGTTTTCCGGTGCGGGTCTGCGGACAGGTACTGTTCCACTTTGCTTTCGGTTAAGCGTTCCTGATTCCATGGATTATCCCCTGCAGTCTGCGGATAAGCTTCGGTCTGGGAAAATCCCATCATGGAAGGTGCCGCATGTTCCACCATGCCGTCCGGTCCGGCAGAAAACCCCTGCTCTGGCACAGACTGCTGCACCGGCTCCTGCATGCATTCCCCGCATGCTGGCGGAAACAGATTTTCGCACCCGTGCCAGCATCTGCGCGGCGGCATGCCGGGCGCGTTTTCCGCTGCCGGCATCATGCCCATGCCAGTTTCTGCTGACGGCTCCATCCTGTCCATGCCAGTTTCCGCTGCCGGATTCATGCCTGGGCCAGTTTCTGCTGACGGCTCCATGCCCATGTCAGTTTCTGCCATCGGCATCATGCCCGGGCCGTTTTCTCCCGGCATGCTGCTGCCGTTTCTTTCACTGTCTTGTCCCGTCAGGTAAGTATTGCCTGGCATGGCTCCATTTCTGGTTCTCTCGGTATTCTGGTCTGGCATCATTCCGTTCTCCGGCATGCCGCTGCTGCCGTTTCTTTCATTTTCCTGTCCCGGCATCATCATATTTCCCGGCATGCTGCTGCCGTTTCTTTCATTTTCCTGTCCCGGCATCGCCATATTTCCCGGCATGCTGTTGCTGTTTCTTTCATACTCCCCGCCCGGCATATAAGTATTTCCCGGCATCGCGCCGTTTCTGGTTCTCTCAGAATTCCGCCCCGGCATCGCTGCATTCCCCGGCATGCCAGTATCTGGTTCCATGCGGCGGCGTTCCTGCACGGGCATGGCTGTATGTTCATCTTCCATTCTTGGAGTCATAACCGGCACGCAGATTTCGTCCCCTTCCTGCAGGTTATATACATCCACATATGGATTTGCATACATGATTCTGGAAACCGGGGCGCCATACTTTTTTCCGATTTTGTAAAGCGTATCGCCCTTAGCCACAATATGCAGCACGCCCCTGCACTGCATCGTTTCATCATTCCTTCCAAGAAAATTGTCCATATTCAATACCTCGTCAGCCTATTCTCATAACAGTTTATTCCGCCGGCCAAAAATGGTGCCATGCTTTTCGCGCATGATTATAAAACGAAACAGGCTGCCATAAATAATCTGCACACCGTCATTGACGCGCACCACCCCATTGGCGCCTGTCTTCTCCTTCCAGTCCTTATCGTCCATTACGAGTGCCTTGTCCTTTACTTTTACACGCAGGCGGGTAAAGCATGCATCCACATTCAGGATATTGTCTGCTCCGCCGAGTCCTTCCACAATCACTGCCAGAATATCGTCGCTGACCTTCCTGCCGCCCAATGGCCTGACTTGTGCTTCGTCTGCCTCACGTTCCGGAGTCTTATAGTCAAACTTCAGAATCATAAACTTAAATACCGCATAATACAGTACAAAGAAAACAGCTCCCAGTATCAGTACCCATATCCAGTTCGAGCCCTTCTCCGACTGCATGACCCCGTTAAATATCGTGCTGAGGAACGGCCCGCCAAAAGCGCTCGGCCCGGGAATATTGACCTGGAACAGATAGGTCAGAAGGTACGTCAGCCCCGCAAACCCCGCATGAATCACAAACAGAACCGGAGCCACAAACAGGAACGAATACTCAATCGGTTCTGTGATGCCTGTAAAAATAGAAGGAATCACAGCTGCGATAAGCAGTGCCTTGACCTGCTGCTTCTTTTCCGGCTTTGCTGTCTGGTAAATCGCAAGTGCTGCGCCAGGCATGCCGAACATGGCAAAAATAACCTTGCCGTTCATGACGAAACGGGAAATATTAATATCAAACATGGTATCTGGCGAAGCCAGCATTGCATTATAAATGTTTAAGGCACCTTCCACGACATTTCCGTCAATCGTCATGGAACCGCCCAGGTTTGTAAAGAAAAACGGCGTATAGATAAAGTGGTGCAGGCCGAATGGCAGAAGGGCCCTTTCACTCAATCCATAAATCACGCTTCCGACAGCGCCGGTCTGGTAAATCAGTTCTCCCATCATGGTCAGCCCGTTTTGTACTACCGGCCATACAAACGCCATCACAAAGCCGAGTGCCGAGCATCCGAGCAGCGTTACCATCGGGACAAATTTAGTTCCCGAAAAAATACCCAGAATCGGCGGAAGCTGAATATTATAATATTTATTATGCAGCCTGGCTACTAAAAGCCCGACCAGAATGCCGCCAAAAACGCCCGTGTCCAGGGAAGCAATGCCCATGACCATGGACTGTCCTGTCGTCATTGCGGCAGGGTCCAGCCTCCCCAGGCTTGTCAGAAGCACATTCATTACATTGTTCATGGCAAGAAAGCCAATCACGCTGCACAAAGCTGCAATTCCTTTTTCCTTCTGGGCATACCCGACAGCAACCGATACTGCAAAAATAATCGGAAGGTAGGAATTGACCGTATTTCCCATAGCCTTGAGCAGGTTAAAAAACAGCGACACATACTCCATTCCCAAAAAAGGCATCAGCTCCACGATATTTTTCGTCGTAAAAGCCGAACCGATGCCGACCAGAATACCGGCAATCGGCATAATCATGACCGGGGTCATCAGCACCTTGCCTAATTTCTGAAACTGGGAAAAGGAAAATTTCTCCTTCATCTGTACTCCCCCCCCCCTTACTTTAACGGCGGCCAGTAACCTTTGTTTTCCTCAATTGTTGTAATCCCATACGCATGTCCCGTCGGAAAGGCCGCGGTAACCGTTCCGCTCAACGGTGCCTGCACCTGTCTGCCGGTCAGTTCCATGGCAAAACCGTCTCCCATCGATTTTTCCGAAAACACCGGGTCCGGCACTTCCTCCATCGGATGCACAATCCCGCTCATTGGACAGACAAATGCTTCTTTTTTCTTCCTGCTGAATAATCCCATCATTCCATACGCTCCTTATCTCTGATTCCGGCTGCTTTTTTGCAGAGCCTGGAAAAATACTGTATCAATGCTGCTGCGCGCGCTTTTTTTCGTGTTATCATAACTGTTACCACTATAAACGTTTCCGGCTGTTTTGAAAACAGCTTTGCACGATTCTGGAAGAATGTCCCAAAGCCGGAATAATTTCAAACAATGAAAAATATTTCACAATAATTCTGTGCATGATTCCACCACATCCATATAAAGATTTCACATTGACACCAGCCCCCTGAAATGCTATTCTTGAATCAGAATATTTATACAGGAGGCGGAAGATGAAAAAGACAAAAAAACAATTTTCAGCAGCACAGAGTGCTGGCAGAAAGCAGAATCAGACGCTGCAAAAGCATCTTGTTTCGCAGGTCACGCGCCTGTTTCTGCTTCTGGTCATCGCACTCATTGTTGTTTCCGGAGCATTTATGTATTTCAGCAACATGAACACACTGCATGAAATGGCAGCCGTAGCGTTAAACTCGACCTCCTCGGCTGTTGAGCGGACACTGCATACACTGGAAGTAAATGCCATGAATGTCGCTTCCCTGGAAACCATCCGGGACAGCAGCTCCACCAAAGAAGAAAAGCTGGAAGCAATGGAAAGCGTCCGGACACAAAACCATTACGACGAAGTAGGATTTGTGGAATTAGACGGCCAGGGCTATTCGAATTACGGGGATTTCGATTTTAACGACCAGCTCCACTTCCAGGCAGCATCCAAAGGGGATTTATTTGTAGGCGAACCGATTATAAACCGCCTGAACGGCGATATCATCATTATATCAGGCGCCCCTGTATACAATGATGATAAAATCACCGGCACCGTATTCATCGTAGACCTGGTTGCATCCGTAAATGATAAAATCGGCGAAATTGCATTCGGAAAAACGGGCTACGCTTATATTATAAATAAAGAAGGAACCGTTATTTTCCACAAAGACGAACAGAAAATCGCAGACGAGATAAATGCAATTACCCAAAAGGAAACAGACCGCAAATATGCCTCGCTGGCAAAAGCTACCGAGAAAATCTTAGCCAGCACCGAAGCAGGCACCACTACATACCGCCAGAATGGCAAAAGCATGTTTGCCGCATACTGCCCGGTAAAAGGACATGAGGACTGGCGGCTGATTATGACCGCTCCAAACAGGGAGTTTACATCCGTTGTTCTGATTTCCCTGCTTGTAAACAGCTTTATTGCCGTTCTTCTCCTGGCATTAAATATTATGCTGATGAAGCGCCTGATTCAGGATATTATATATCCGGTTGATTCTGTAACCAAACGCCTTGTCAAGCTTGCCAGGGGCGACCTGCAGACGCCGGTTGAAATCATCGATACCGGCGACGAGCTTGCTATCCTTTCCAGCAACTTAAACGATACCATCCAGAGCCTGAACCTGTATATATCAGACATTAACCGGGTGCTTTCCCAGCTGTCGGCCGGAAACCTGGATATCCAGACAGAAGCCAGCTTTGCCGGGGATTTTGTCAGCCTGCAGGAATCGCTTGATACGATTGTATGCTCGCTGAATGAAACAATGACCCAGATGAACAGCGCCGCAGACCTTGTGGCCGACCATTCGGACGGCTCCTCACAGGGCGCAAAAGACCTGGCTGACCGCACAACCGACCAGGCCAGCGTTTTAGAAGAACTGACTGCCGGCATTGCAAGCATTTCCGAGCAGGTCAAGCTTACGGCTGACAATGCTGTCCAGGCAAACGAGCGTTCCATTGAAGCCGAGAAAAACGTAAAAATCTGCAACGGGCAGATGCAGTCCATGATACAGGCTATGGCCGATATCAAATCCGGTTCTTCCAAAATCAGCGATATTATCAAAAATATTGAGGATATCGCAGAGCAGACCAACCTTCTGTCCTTAAATGCCGCGATTGAAGCAGCACGCGCCGGGGAAGCCGGAAGGGGATTTTCCGTGGTTGCCGAAGAAGTCAGAAGCCTTGCAGAAGAAAGCGCAAAAGCCGCCCAGAATACTGCAAAGCTGATTATGAAATCCATTGAAACCGTGGAAAACGGAACCAGCATTGTCAACGAGACCGCTTCATCCCTTACGCAGGTTGTCAATAATACAAGCGAAATTACAAGCATTATTTCACAGATTGCGGACGCAGCAAGGGAACAGGCAGCCGCAATTGACCAGATTAATACCGGCTTTGAACAGATGTCCGACGCGGTTGCAACAAATTCCATGAGCGCACAGGAAAGCGCATCTTCCAGCGAGGAGCTGGCAGAACAGGCACAGAACCTCAAAGGGCTTATCGGGCGCTTCTCCTTAAAAAACACGGATTCCTGACACCGGAACCGGAACTGTTTTCAAGCCTGAATCATAAACAGGAAAAAACAAAAAACGGGTAAAGGACACACCAGACGGTCCTTTACCCATTTTTTGACTTTTCCCGTTACTATTTACAGCCTCATATCCTGATAATCCTGTCAAGGGTAAACTGGCTGTGAATAGCAACACTTTTCCTGTGACGGAAATAAAAAAGCATTGACATTTTATGCCAGGCATGATATGATACTGTAATCAAAATCTTACATATTGTCACGGAGGATGCACATGGTAATCAATAAGATAAAAATATTACGGGCAGAACGAAACTGGACGCAGGCAGTCCTGGCAAAAAAGGTCGGCATCTCCCGGCAGGCAGTTATTTCCATTGAGAAATATAAATACGCCCCATCCCTGGAGCTGGCTTTTAAAATTGCAGAAACCTTTGAGGTTCCGATTGACGACGTATTTGTCCATGAAAAAGGCGATCCGAAAGAACTGCAAAAAGAAATGCAGAAAAAAGCAAAAGCAAAAACAGGAAAGGGGGATGCATGAACGGGCTGTCATATTCCCGTTCTGCATCCCCCTGCATGTTTCCTTACAACTTCCTTTTTATTCCAATTCCTGATGGTTTTCCGTCGTCCGGCATATTATTTCGCTGAATTTCTCTCCCGCTCCTTTTTCGCAAGATACGGCATAATCATGCCAAGTGCTGTCAGCACGATTGGCGTAATGATATTCAGCGCCATGGTAAACATATCATCCGAATACATGCCCAGTATGCAGCATGCTGCTGTCAGAATAAAGCACCATACTCCAAAAAAACTGGCAGCTGCCTGGTTTTTTACAAACCGGTACTCTGCTGGTATTGTATCATATGCTTTCCGAAGTGCCAGGTAAGCGATAAATACCCATAAGTAACGCAGCGGCATGCATACAGAATTCAGCTTTGTAAGCTGTGCCAGCACGGCTGCTGCTCCCGGTACAAAGGACTGAATCAGGATAATGCTTCCTGATAACGCAATAATCAGCTTAATGCCATTGACATAAGCTCCGTGCTCATTCCTTTTAAGCATTGCACTCGGTACAAACTCCCTTGCGTCTTCATTGTCAAGCAGCATGCGCAAAGGCGCGTCGATGCTGACTACGAGCACGGCAAACTGCCCAATCATATTGCAGAGTGCATACAGAACCAGCAGGATATCCCCCAGCCCGTAATACTGCCCGAGCTTCTGGAATGCCCAGTAAGAGCCATTGGACACATAGGAATTGAACACTTCCCCGCTGCTGTTTATAACTGCCGGGTCAAACATCATTCCCATGGCAACGGTTCCCAGAATCGCACATGCCACAACCATAACGGCAAGGCAGATCATGCCTTTTGGAAATCCCTTTGCCGGGTCCTTCACCTTATTTACATAAGGGGAAATTTTTTCACAGCCGCCTACGGCAAATACAAGAATCGACAATGATGTAAAATATCCCGCATTAAACTGCGGTATCAGGTTTTTCAGGCTGAAATCCATGGCTGTATAGCCGCCGCCCGGATTAATCGCAGGAGCAGCAAACATCAGCAGAATATACAGAATAGACATGACAAACATGCTGGTTCCTGCAATCGAAGCAAGCTTTTTCAGCGGATTCAGCCCGCGGCTTGCCACCCAGCAGAAAAACAGGAATACTGCCAGTGTCGCCAGCTGTACGCCTATCGTAGGAAATGTATCATAGGTTTCGGCATTGCGGAATACTGCCCAGCTGAGAGCCTTGAGGCCGCCGCTGCCCTTGCTTGCAATATAGGTAATATGGCACGCCCAGTATGTCCACCCTGCATAATATGCAAGCTTCGGCCCCATTGTATTATGAATCCAGGAGCTGACACCGCCGCCGGATGTCTTAAAAGCAGAACCAAGCTCCCCGACCATCAGCGTATACGGCACAAAGTAAAGTGCAAACATTAATACCCAGCTGAAAATTACCTGAATTCCGTTAAAATATACAAAGCCATTCAGCACATTTCCAAAGCCCCACACGCCGGAAAAGGCAATAAATGCCAGGGTATACCAGGTCATCTTTTTTGAATCTTTCATGAATACTTCCTCCAATACTATATTTCCTGTTCCATTAAAATTTTAATTATAAATTGTCGACAACACATTGATAAATATAACATATCCTTCTGGTAATTTCAACAAGATATTTGCCGGAACTTAGGAAAACCTATTGGATAAATTTCCAGAACCTATGCAGCGATTCCTTTTACGCCCATTCTTTCCGATATGCCGCGCCCCCGGATACTTCCAAATATGCAAACGATTCCTGATAACCGTGCGTTTCTGATACGGCCTACGTCTGCGATTCCAGATATTTTTCTATCACCGGCGCGTATTCTTCTTTCCAGTCTTCAATCGCAAGCTGCAGCGGGCCGGACAGATCCAGACTGAAAATCCC
>OFGA01001148.1_pt1 | contig 19062 bp, 18 predicted proteins | sample 1521471 | NCBI WGS metagenome assembly OFGA01 (sample SAMEA3504086, study PRJEB24116) | mouse gut metagenome | biome: mouse gut; feature: mouse-associated habitat; material: faeces | place: Denmark | collected 2011
GTAAATCCACATAATACATTGAATATTTTTTGAAAGTAAAAACTTGACACAAATGCTTTGCTTGCGATTTCATTAATATCAATATCCTCTGTCAGATGATCTTCAATGTAATAAATTGCATTGCGTATACCGTCATTCCAACTGTTCATGAGCAGTCTTCTCCTTCCCGTTCCGCTGTAATTATATTGTACAACCAAATACTAAAATTTTCCCGATATTTTCTGCTCTCTAGTGCAGGATGGCCCGCCGACACTTTAATTCCTCCGCCAAAATGACAACGGCAACTCCAATCCATGAGCCTCCAAAAGCTTTTGATTCGTCAAAACCTTCTCCGTCTCTCCATCCGCCGCAATCTCTCCATCTGACAGCAGCACGACTCTCTGGCAGGTATCATATACAAAATCCAAATCATGACTCGCTATTATCTTAGCCTTTGGCAGCTCATTCAAAACCTGAATCAGATTCCTCCGGTTTCTGGGGTCTAAAGCTACTGACGGTTCATCTAACAGCATAATTCCTGCCTCCATGGCAAGTACAGTGGCAATAGAAGCCAGCTTCTTCTCACCTCCGGAGAGCCGATAAATCTGCCTTTTGCTTTTACCCTCCATATGTACCTGCTCTAATGCCTTTTGCACCAACCGTTTCGTTTCTTCCTCACTCTTTCCGTAGTTGCGCGGCCCAAATGCAACGTCTTCGTATACCGTTGACATAAAAAGCTGACTGTCTGAATCCTGAAATACATAACCAATCTCCCCACGTATTTTCTTAAGATTCCCCTTATTCATCTCAAGTGAGGCGATTCGGACACTGCCCTCCTGTATATCCAAAAGCCCTGTGAGAAGCTTAAGCAGAGTAGACTTCCCGACACCATTTGCACCAATCAGCCCTACGCTTTCATCCCCCATAGAAAAATTAATATTTTTTAATACCTGATTCTGAAATCCTCCCTGTCCATAATGAAAAGAAAGGTTTTCTATCTCCAATCGCTTCATCTACCATATCCTCACAATCAGCAGCGCCGCACTCCACCCCACCGTATACAGATAGTCTAAACGCCTCGCCGCCCTTTTACATCTCAAATGAAACTCCCCATTATATCCCCGAAGCATCATACTGTCATAAACAGTCTGCGCCCTATCCATACTGCGCAGAAGAAGCTGACCAATCATAGTACCCCAGACCTTGTAGTGCAGCCCCTTCTGTTTTGGCGCACGCAGCATGTACCCATCCATCATCCGTTCTATTTCCTTTAGCAAAACAATAATATACCGATAAACCAACATAAGAATCGTCACGAACGTTTTTGGTACGCCAATCTTACGAAGGGCGTAGCACAAATCCTCCATAGAGGTCGTAACCATCAGCAGATATGAAGCGGAAACTGCATAGACTCCTTTAACCATCAACGTCACCATGGAAATCATTCCACCTGTGACGGACAAATTCCCCAAAGAAAATAGAATTTCCCTGTCAAAAAATGGATTCCATATCCCTACCAGACAGACAAACGCCAGTACCAGCTTCATCCTTTTCAGTAATTGTTTTATGGAGATATCACCCAAAACATAAGTTATGATTAGATAAACTCCCATTTTCAAAAGTCCGGACAGGTCATACTTTCCAAAGGAAACGGTAAGCAAAATGAAAAGAATTGTCACCAGCAGCTTTGGCAAAGGATGTAGCCCCTGCAGCCATCCGTTTTTTTCTGCCTCCATATCCATCTTGTGTAAGTCAGAGATTGCCTCGCTAATTCTGCTCATTTCCTGTATTCCCTTTATCAGCGCCAGTATGCTTAAGCCTCTTAATTGCCAGACACAGAAGCAAGCACACTGCCAATACAATCATACCTCCCACAATTCCCGAAAATGAAGTTCCCACAGCGCTTTCTAAGGTCTGAAATCCATAATCCGGCAGCAATGCCGTAATCCCCTGCAGCTTCTCTGCCATCTGATGAAGCATTCCGCTTGCAGAAAGCTCTGCGGTTCCTGCAACCTTCTCCATAGACCACTCCAGGCCGTCCGGATTCCCAGACGCAAAAAGGGAGACTACGCCGCCAATCAAAAGCGCGGATGCCGCCAACGCCCCAACCATCTTTCTTCGGCTCATACATCCATCTTTTCCTAATGTAGAAGGATCGGTACTCAGCGTTTCCGGACGGGCCTCGCCGACAAACACCAACACAGCCGCAGTAATCAGCCCTTCTACCAGCCCGATTGCAAGGTGTATCGGCTGCATCACGCTTAAGAATACTGAAAAGGGAAGTTCTGTGATTCCGGAAATCAGCGTTTCGACTGTCACAGAAAATGCCCCTAACTGAAGGCTAAGCATACACCCAATGATAGACGCTGCCGTAATTCTTCCTTTGGTCAATTTTTTCCCTGTCATTCCACGCCAAATTAGACCGCCTCCCACAAAACATCCGTAAAATGCCATGTTCCATACATTACAGCCCAATGCCAGCAGGCCGCCGTCTGCAAACATCAGAGATTGGATTGCCAATATGGCAATCATGGTCAAAAATCCTGCGTGGGGACCAAGAATAGCGCTTAACAGCATACCTCCGCAAAGATGCCCCGAAGACCCTGTTCCTGGAATCGTAAAATTAATCATTTGAGCTGCAAACACAAACGCCCCCATAACGCCCATCATGGGCACCTTCTTATCCAAATCCTCTGGTTTTATTTTTTTAACTGCGTATACCGCTGTTCCTGCGGACACAGCATACATGGTTCCTGCTACTGCTGGTGAAACCAGTGCATCTGCCATATGCATAATCATTTTCCTCCTATTCACATACATTTCCTATCCAGTATATTTTCTGAAAAACGTCACAAGGCTTCATGTACCCCAAGACGATTAATCTGGGACGCCATGTATCCTGCCCCATACCCGTTGTCAATGTTGACAACCGCAATCCCATTTGCACAGGAGTTAATCATGGTAAGAAGGGCTGACAGCCCCTTCATACTCGCCCCATATCCTATAGAAGTCGGGACTGCAATCACTGGCTTATCCACCAGTCCGCCGATGACGCTGGCAAGGGCGCCTTCCATTCCCGCAACTGCCACAACGCACAGAGCACTCTGTATGGTCTCCACCTTGGCAAGCAGCCGATGGATGCCGCTGACTCCCACATCATAGATACGTTCTACATGGTTTCCGAAGAATTCTGCTGTCTGCGCTGCTTCTTCCGCTACTGGAATATCCGCCGTTCCAGCCGTACATACGGCAATCTTTCCCACTCTCGCCTTATCCTTCTTTTCAATCTTTAGAATCTTTGACAGCGGGTCATACTCTGCCTCACAAAATGTCCCTTGTATCAGCGCCGCCTGCCCTTTGGATGCGCGGGTTCCCAGAACTTCTCCCTCTGCCATGTAGATTCTCTCATAAATTCTAAGCAGGTGCTCATCCGCTTTTCCGCTGCAAAAAACAACCTCTGCAAAACCGGACCTTAGCTTTCTGTGGGTGTCCAGTTTCGCATAGCCTAATTCCTCTAAAGGCTGTCTGCGAAAATATGCCTCCGCTTCGCCTACCGACATCTCGCCGGCTTTTACCTTCTCTAATACTTCTTTTACTTCCATATGTATTCTCTCCTTTAGGATTTCTATGCAGCCGCCCCTTTGCAGCAAACTGCACAGAACATTAAAAAAAATAAAATAGGCGCATAAATCCTCTTCTGAGAATTCATACGCCTTCTGACATACACTAGGATGTATCCTTTAAATATACAAATTTAGTATCCTGCTTTTTAACACTTCTGTGTTCTTTAGAGGCTTCTGCCCTCCGCTTCATTTTGCATACTAAGTTTATATTCCTGGATATTCTAATACTATACTCCTGCCAATACACTTATGTCAAATGATTTTCTTCAATTCCTTCACTACGGCCTCCAACATATTACTCATAGAAGTATTCTCCACTCCGACAATAATATGATTGCAATGGTTAATAGGAATCAACAGCTTTTTAACGTCGCTCTGTCCTACAGCCGCCGCCATAGCCGGTGTAATCTCTCCATACATGGAATCCGCAATGGCAATCCCTACTGGACCGATAATAAGGTCGGCATTTCTACAGCCTACAATTACCGCATTCTCTCCGGTGGCCGCATGATCCGGACCTGCCTTCAGCATATTGGCGGTCGCCAGAGCATTTGTGCCAACCGCAGTAATCTCTACATGCGGAAACTCCTTTTTCACAGAGGCGGCAAGCTGCCTGCCCATGCCCCCTCCCTGGGCGTCTATAATCAGTATCTTCATGAAAAATCCCCGTTTCATTTATCTTAAGATAAATTGATTATAGCAAATACACTCCCTTTTTTGCAATATACTTTTTACATCCTCTTATATTCGCTGTAGTACGTATCTATTGTATTTTGAATTGCTTCCACCGCTTCCTTTGACAACAATCCAAAGGGCGCCCTGCAAGGGCCAACAGGCTCGCCAATGAGATTTGTTGCACATTTTACAATAGAATTGGGATTGCCATATTTAAAACACTCTCTAATCTGAGAGATTGAGGCTTGCGCCTCCTTTGCGCCCTTTAGATTCCCTTTGACATAATTTTGATAAATGCTGACCATAATCTTTGGGAGAATATTGGCAATCGCTGTTATCCCTCCTGCACCGCCTGCCAAAAGTGTCCACAGAATCAACGCATCATTACCAGACAGAACAGAAAAATCCTCTCCCTGGGTTGCGTCAATATACTGGAGGATATTGTTAAAATTTCCGCTGGAATCCTTCACTCCTGCAATATTCTTAATCTTTGCAAGCTTTCCTACCGTCGCCGGCGCAATCGCCACGCCTGTTCTTGCTGGTATATTATACATCACGATTGGAAGCTCTACATTTTCCGCAACCGTTTTATAATGCATGTATAATTCATCCTGATTCATCTCTGCAAAATAAGGGGTTATCACTGACAGCACGTCAACTCCTATCTTCTCGGCCTTCTTTGAAAGTTCAACCGTATCCTTAGTACCGATACAGCCGGTGCCTGCATATACCGGAACTCTCCCCTTCACTTCGTCTACAAATATCTCCATTACTCGAAGCTTTTCTTCTTCATTTAATATATAAAACTCCCCGTTGGTGCCTAAACAAAACACCCCGTCAACCCCTGCTTCAATCTGCCTGTTAATCTGTTTTCTTAGTTCTTCTTCGTGAATACTCCCGTCTTCATGCATTGCAGTCTGCATTGCTGCAATAATTCCTTTTATCTTTGCCATCTTTCTTCTCCCCTTTCCCATGTCATCTTTCTGCCCACTTAGGATGCTCATAGACTTTTGGATTGGCAACATACTGCCACTTTTCTCCATTTAGAACTGCCAGACATCCCCTGATACACATATCCGCCATACGGATTACCGCCTCTTTCGTCTGTGCTGCGCTGTGGGGACTATATATCATATTTTTTGCGTGAAGCAGCGGATGGTCTGTCGTCGGAGGTTCTTCTGCAAATACATCCGTTCCTGCCCCTGCAATCCTTCCTGTATTTAAGGCTTCTGCCAATGCCTTTTCATCAACGATGCCTCCTCTTGAGCAATTTATGAGCAAAGCTGTTTTTTTCATCAAAGAAAGCTCTTTTACCCCAATCATTCCTTTTGTAGCTTCGGCTAAAGGTACATGAATCGAGATGAAATCACATACTTTAAGCAGTTCTCTATAGTCTTCATAATATTCGCAGCCCATTTCCTCAACATACTCTCTTGAAATATATGGGTCATACCCTGCAGTCTCCATTCCGATTGCTTTGCAGAGGGCCTGCGTCTCTCTTCCGATTGCCCCAAGGCCGATAAAGCCCACCTTCTTCCCCTGAAGTTCAAATGCTTTATTTGCATCCCTTATTTTCCAGTTTCCATTCTTCAGCTCATTGTGCGCCTCTACAAAATTCTTCGCAAGAGCGAACATCATCCCAACTGCATGCTCTGCCACTGAACGATTGTTGGCGCCCGGAGTGATCACGACCGGAATCCCTGCTCTCGTTGCCGCCTCCACGTCAACACTGTCATACCCCACTCCCGTTCTTCCAATCACCCTAAGAGTGGGAGAATTCTCTATCACATTTTTATCACACTTCCCGATCCTTACAATGAAAGCGTCTGCCTCCTTCATTTCGTCCATATATTGGTCAGGCTCTCCATGATCCGCAACATAAACGTCTGCTTTTCCTTCTAACAGCCTCATTCCTTCTGGACATACAGCCTGTGTCATTACAAATTTCATCTCGAATCCCTTTCTATTACTTTATCCGCAATCTTCATGATTACATTCCGGCAGCCAAAGCCTCCTGACTTGGAAATAATCTGTATTCTTCTTCCCTCCCACTCAAGTAAGGACAGTACCACTCCCTTCTCTATCTCACAGACAGGGTACAACTGAGTACACTGGATTTCTTTCATAAATCCCATCAGCGTATCTCCACCCGTCATCATTACCGTATACTGCATACCATGCTCCAGAAGATATCTGACAATTTTGCCATGGCAGCTACTGATACGATAACGCAGCTCCCTCTTTTGTATTCCCTGCTCCTCTGCATATAGTTCAACCGCTTCTGTCTCTCTGTCGTCAAAAGTATCTACGATGACAACCGGTTGCTTCTTACACTCCATGGACAGACCTTTTAGAAATTCTCTGCCCTGCAAGGAGGAATAGTACGTCTCGTCCAGCTTTTGCCTAGACGACAGATTAATCCTCATACATCCCTTTGAGGCAGCCTCCTCCACCTGTGCCTTTGTAATGGGATTCAGACTTCCACAGGCCACATACAGCCCTTTTTGTCTCTCAATTCCCTTTCCCTTACTTACCTGCAAATCAAGCACAGATGAAAGACATTCCGCCAACCCTGCGCAGCCGGCAAGGAGCCGCAGTCGATTATTCTCTGCAATCTCTTTCACTCGATTTACAATCTCCACCTTCTTCTCAGCGTCAAACACATAAATCGTTTGCTTGTCGGTTACCTCCTTAGAAAATTCGTCCTCTTTTCCTATATTTATAACCTGACTTCGACTCTGCACCGCCAACAGGTCAGGTATATAAGAATATTTTACGGGTTCAAAAGGGTCCTTCCCAAAAGCGCTATTTTCCAACAGCTCGCCGTCAATATAATGGATTCCCTTCCTTGTAATCCTGTTTATATCTGGAAATGCCGGAATAAAATATATCTGCTTCTCATTCGCCCCATCCATTACCGCGTCCAATTCTGCTCCCACATTTCCTCGAAGAGCCGAATCGGTTTTTTTTAAAATAAATGGTATTTCAAGCTTTACCGCATTCTTTGTAATCCTTTTAACAATTTGGTATGCCTCGTCCCCCGCCAGGGGACGCGTCTCCGAATCCACTACCAACACCTGGGCAGTATCAGAAATATCCTTTTTACGCAATTCCCTTCCGGTAAATATCTGAGTGTCAATCCCACGTTTGGCAAACTGTATACCGGCATCCAGCGCGCCGGTAAAATCATCTGCTATCATCAACAGCTTTACCATAGCGCCTCCTTACCCTTTCCTGTTATCAGCCAGCGTAACAGCATAGTCGATTGCATTCAGAAGGCTTAACTCGTTGGCATCTCCAAGCCCTGCATGGTCAAATGCCGTACCATGATCTACCGAGGTCCGGATAATTGGGAGTCCCAATGTAATATTAACCCCTTCTACGGCTTTCCATTCTTCTCTGTCATCGTCATATTCAAAACCCACAACCTTTAAAGGAATATGCCCCTGATCATGATACATTGCAACAACAATATCATACATTCCTCCTTTTGCCTTGGAAAATACTGTATCCGCGGCAACAGGACCGTCCACGAGCATCCCCTCTGCCTTTGCTTTCTCCACAGCCGGAATGATTTCTTCTTGTTCCTCCTTTCCAAAAAGCCCGTTTTCTCCGCAATGAGGATTCAACCCAGCAACAGCAAGCCTTGGCTTCTTAATCCCAAGGGCTTTGCAGGCGTCCTCTGCAATATGTATCACATCCAGCAGCCGTTCCTTTTTCACTCTGTCGCACGCCTCCCGCAAAGATACATGTGTTGATACATGCACTACCCGCAGGTTATGATAAGCCAGCATCATCGTATACTTTTCGGTTCCAGTAAATTCTGCATAAATCTCCGTATGTCCAGAATAATGATGACCTGCCAGATTGACAGCCTCTTTGCTCAAAGCATTCGTTACAGTTCCGTCAATTTCTCCTGCCATGGCCAATTCAATCACTTTTTTCACATACCGAAACGCCGCCTCTCCGGAAGCTTCTGATATCTTCCCCACCTTTAGCCTGTCTTCTTCTATTGCTTTCATGTCATAGACATCGATTGTACCCCAACTATATATTCCCTCCTGTACGCTCTTTACCGGATGAATGGCAATTTTTTTGTCCAATCCGACTGTTTTTACCGCTTTCTCCATCACCCACACGTCACCGATAATCAAGGGACGGCACCTCTCATATATCTCTTTATGACTCAGGGCCTTCACCGTAATCTCCGGACCTATGCTGGCCGGATCTCCCATTGTAATTCCAAGAATTGCTCTATCCTTCATAAATGCCCCTTCCATTACTTCAAAACCTTTTGATAAATGTCCCTGATATCCTTAAGGCTAAGCTCCTTTTGATTATTTACAAGGAGCCTGGTCTGTCTGCTGCCCGCTTCTACCAGAAAATCCAAATCATCCAAAGTCACACCAAACCTGTCCAGATTCAACGGTATCTCTGTCTCCCTCACAATATCAGCAATCTCATCAATCACATACTGCGCTTTTTTCTCCTCATCCTCCATAGCCATGACAGGATGAATGTTATCGCAGATTTGTGCAAGCTGTCTCTTGCAGGCATCCTTATTGAACTCCATCACATGAGCAAAAAGAACCGCATTTGATACGCCATGAGGGATATGGTATTTTCCCCCTAAGGGATATGACAGAGCATGGACCGCTGTTGTTCCGCTGGCTGTGATTGCAGCCCCTCCATAAAAAGCGCCAAGCAGCATATTACTTTTCGCTTCCATATTATCAGGATTATGGTATGCCTCGCGAATATTCTGGAAAATCAACTTGGCCGATGCCATTGCATAGGTATCTGAAAAAGGAGTCGCCTTCCTGGAAGTATAACACTCCACCGCATGGGCAAGGGCGTCCACCCCTGTGGCTGCAAGAATTGATTTCGGAAGTCTGCGAATCATCTGGCTGTCTAAAATCACATAATCAGGAATCATCACATCATTTACAATCCCCTGTTTGCTCTGCTCCTTTGGAATCGCAACGATGGCATTGCAAGTCGCCTCTGAGCCAGTCCCGCAGGTAGTCGGTATCATAACCGTCTTTAGCATCTTCTTTGCCTGTGAGGAATCTGTAAGCAATTCCTTAATTCCATAAGCAGCACCCTTCAATATAGAGCAAAGCTTCGCTGCATCCATTACGCTCCCGCCGCCGACTGCCACGATCAGCTCTCCCTGTTCCTCATTAACTTTTGCCATCAGCCGTTCCACATCCTGATCACAGGGCTCCAAAGCCAGTTCATCAAACACCTTAAAATTCACTGGGAGTTTTTTTAACTCCTTAAGCAGTATCTCTAAAAGCCCTGCCGCCCGAATTCCCTGATCCGTAAATACCAGCAGGTTCCTGGCCTGTTCCTTTTCAATAATCTCTTTTATTTTCTCAATACATCCTTCCTCCCCATATATGGTGGAGGGTATTTTTATCTGATAACTCAATGAATTCCATCTCCTCTAAACGTTGATTGAAAATACTTCCGCCGGATTGTCCACCAGCATCCGGCGGATATCCCCTTTGGATATTCCTGACTTCTCCAAAACAGGAACAAAACGTGTCAATAGATATTCAAGGCCATTAGCCAGACCCTCTGGCTCCATATAGGCCCCTAAAGCTTCTCTTTTGCCGCCGTCCATCCCAAGCACAAGCTGTCCGCCAAAACCTCTTTCAATTAGTCTTTGGATATTCTCTGCAATTACAATGTCCGGTCGGTACTGCGGCTTATTGGGTTCATCAAAACATATGACGGCGCCTGCTGACAATATTTCTTCATAATAATACTGATCCAGGTTCCTCTGCATATGACACAGAATCACCTTCTCAGGATTCGCACCATATCCCTTCAGAAGCTCAATAATTTCAATTCCCATGGTTCCAAAATCTGTATGAATAGAAATGGGACATCCCGTTTCTTTCTGTGTGATTGCCGCAACCTCCAATGCTTTCTGCTCCAGTCTGGTAATGAGCCGATAACTGGCTCCTGCCTTTATGACTCCTGCCTTTGCAGTTGTTCTCTCCACCACCGGACCGTTATAGCTGTGAATATCCATCCCCTCCACAATCTCAAGGATCATCATCTCGGCAATCTTCTTTACGTCAACCGTTGCAAGAAATGATGTATTGGGACAATAGTTGGAACCCTTCTGGAATCCTGTTGTCATCACAATATTTCCTGAATCCCTGTAGGCTTTTGCTACCTCAAGCATCTTCCCTACGTTTCTTCCACATCCGATGGGGTCCATACACACCATCGTCCTGCCCCCTGCACTGAGGAAATTCCCGAACTCCTTTTTAGCGGCATTCACGTCATCCATCAAAAAAGACCCATCCCTTACCTCAGGTCCGCCGCTGCGTATAATATGGTCATGACAGTCGGTAACCCCCATCTCCTTATTGCTGATATCTCCTAATACTGTTCTGATTATCTTCATAGATTACACCCCGTATATCAAATTCGGAAGCCAGGTTGAAAGTAATGGCACATAACTCATCAACAGTAACATACCAAAGAGCATGACATAAAACACCCTGCACTCTTTTATAAATTCTTCCGTGGAGCATTTTGTAACTCCGCAGGTTACGAACATCAGATTCCCCATTGGCGGCGTCAGTGAACCAATGGCCATGTTGAAAATAAATACCATGCCAAAATGCACAGGGTCAATGCCAAACGCTATCGCAACCGGCACCAGCATCGGCGCCAGAACAATCTGAGCTGCTGTTGCTTCAATAAACATACCTACAATCAACAGGAAGATATTGACTGCAAATAAAAAGATGTATTTATTATGACATAGACTAATCAGTACCTTCGTCATATTCTGAGGGACATTTTCCCAGGTCAATATCCAGGAAAAGCAAGTAGCTGCGCCGACAATCAACATAATAGACGCTGTCGTTACAGCAGTCTCCTTCACGCAGACGAACATATTTTCCAGACGGATTTCTCTGTACACAATTCCAAGAAACAGAGCATAAAAGATAGCGACTGCTCCTGCCTCTGTGGGCGTACAGATACCTAGCCGAATACTTCCGATGATAATGACCGGCAGCAGAAGCGGCAGTACTGCCGGTTTGAAAGCTTTCCACAATTCCTTACTTTCAATCTTTTCCTCGCGCAGCCTGGGAATACCCTTTTTCCTTGAATACTTGGATACAATCGTCATCATTGTTACACATAAGATAATCGCCGGAACAATTCCTGCAACAAATAATTTACCGATTGAAGTACCCGTTATACTACCATAGATAATCGCCGCAATCCCCGGCGGAATCAGAGGTGTAATCATGGAAGAAGCCGCTGTGATTGCAGATGCATAGCCCTTAGAGTATCCCGCCTTCTCCATATCTGGAACCAGCAGCTTGGCCTCCATTGCTGCATCAGCCAATGAAGAACCAGACATTCCTCCCATCAAGGTACTCAGCACAATGTTGACCTGCCCTAGCCCGCCATACATACGACCGGTTAAAACTTTACAAAAATTCAACATTCTCTCTGTAATTCCACAGTAATTCATCAGCGCACCCGCCGCCACAAAGAAAGGAATGGCAAGCATCGTCGTAGACTGCATACCGCTTATAACCCGCTGAATGGCAAGAACCCCTGTAATACCCGCATCGGGATTGGCAAAAAAATATGCGATACATCCTCCAAGCACGGATGCAAAAACCGGAACATTCAAAAACAGCAAAAGCAGCATAACGATTGCCGCAGCAGCAATTGGACTCATAGACTCTCATCTCCCTTCTTTGCGGAATCATCAGACATTTTCCAAGACCCTTTAAATTCCTTCACAATCATCAGCGTATACTGCAAAATCATTAATACAATCCCTATTGGAGCCGCCATGTCAATAAACGTATAGCTGATTTTAAAATAAGGCGTAACCTTCCCTGAAACTGACATCATCAGATCATATCCGCCTTTGCACAGATAAAGCAGAATCAGCACAGTGGCAATATAATCAAACATATCCAAGACCCTTCTTGCCTTCGGCTTCAACCTGTTTGCAATCAAATCTATACTCACCTGACCTCCTGTACGAAACGCTACGCTTCCGCCAAAGAAAATCGTCCAGATGAAAAAGAATAACTGCATTTCTTCCAGCCATGCAAACGGCTGTCCCATGACTTTACGCATCACGACCCCTGCAAGTGTTATGCAGACAAGGATTGTCAGCGATACTCCTGAGATAATCGCATCCAGATTTTCTAAAATTGCTCTGATTTTTTTCATTCTTACCTCCTGAGAGAAAGAGGATAGGTATGGGCATCTATCCTCCTGCCGCCTATGCTACTTTGCAATAATATCCTGTATCTCCTGGTACAGCCCCTTTGTCCACGTCCCGTCTGCCTCGTAATCTTTATATAATTGCAGACAGGCATTTTTAAATTCCTCCTGAATGGAGTCATCCAGATTGACAACCTTACACCCTGCCTCCTCCAGTGCGGCAACCATTTCCTCGCTTTGCTTTGCATACAATTCATTATTGTATTTGGCTGCTTCTTCTCCACATTCAATTATCGCTTTTTGATACTCCTCTGGAATCGTGTTCCAGTAGTCTGCACCCACAATAAAATTAGAAAATGTCATCTGATGATTCGTCATCGTTACGTTCTTACACACTTCCTGAAAATCATTATTATATAATGTGGTCAGCGGATTCTCTACTCCATCTACAACTCCCTGGCTTAAGGACGTATACACCTCATTTAATGCTAACGGCGTCGCCGCTCCTCCCAACATGTTAAACATTGCTATAGAGATATCATTATTCGGTACTCTGATTTTCAGTCCCTTCAAGTCGTCAAGAGATTGTATCTCTTTTTTTGTCATTAACTCGCGTTCTCCATAAATCCAGTTGGTTGAAATAATCTGAAGCCCTTCCTGCACCAATGCTTCTGACTGCTTCTCCCACCAGTCGCTCGCAGTAATCTTATACATATCATCCCAATCCTCAAACAAATACGGACCCATTACCACTCCAAAATCAGAAACATAATCCATAAGATAAGAGCCGTCCGCGATTGTACAGATGTTTTGTCCCATCATTGCCATCTCAATCAAATCGGCCTTTGCCCCTAGTTGGCTGCTGGGATATACCTCTATGGTTACTGCTCCGTCTGTTGCTTCCTTAACCAGCTCTGCCCATTTGTCACACCCCTCGTCTATCGGATCTCCGTCCGTCTGCTCTGTACAAAGCTTAAGCACATATTCTCCTTTTGCAGATTCTGGCGCCGACGATTTGCCTTCTTTTTCATCTGTATTCCCACATCCCGCCACACTCATGCTCATCATTCCTGCTAACGCTAATGCAACCAATCTTCTTTTCATAATTTCGACTCCTTTTCGTTTGTTTTTGAAACATTTTCGCGCGTATTGCTTCTTTGTAGTTTTATTTTAAGTAATAAATAACAATTTATCAATTCAGTTTTTGATTTATTTGTTTAAATTTGAAACATATCATTTGACTTTTAAGATGTAAAATGTATAATAGAGATAAGAAATCATTTTTAAGGAGGTTTTACGTTTGAAAAGAGTAAAAATACTGGCAATCGCACCCTATAAGGGAATGGCCGAGACACTGTCTGTACTTACTGAGGGCAGGGAAGATATTGATGTGACAATCCGAACCGGCAACCTCCAGGAAGGTCTTAACATCGCTCAGTCCCTCACAGTCTATAACAATTATGATGTAATCATTTCAAGAGGCGGTACCGCAGAATTAATCAGAAAGGAGTTGGATATGCTTGTCATAGATGCACCTTTATCCGTCTATGATATTCTCCGTTCTATTAAGATGTCAGAAAACTACGCAGGAAAATGTGCCATCGCGGGATTCCACGGCATCACGGACAATGCCCGTATCCTCTGTGATTTACTGAAGCTTGATATTGATATCTTTACTTTTAAATCCCAGAACGAGGTTCTGCCTATTCTCCTAAAATTGAAATCGGCTTCGTATTCTCTGATTATATGCGACTTAATCGGCTCGCTGACAGCCCAGTCCATTGGATTGAATTCCATATTCATCCCATCCGGCACTGAAAGCATCAATGCTGCGATTAACGAAGCCATAGCGCTTGTTCATTCCAACAGGCAGACCTGCAAGCAAAAGGAACTTTTTAAGACTGCCCTGATCAGCGGGCAGGAATCTGTTCTCATCTTTACAGAAAACAGACAATTATGGTTTTCAACCCTCACTGACAATCCAACGGACAAGCAGATTATGGACATGGCTCAAAGCTTCCTTCCCTCTTTTGCCGGAAACTCTGAACAGATATTTGAATGTCCGCTCAATGGTTTTATCTATCGTATCACAATGCATCCTCTGTCCTATGATGACGAAATCTATATCCTTGTGAAGATTCTGAAAATACCGTCACTATTTCAGGAATATGATAAAACCATTTCCATTTACAATGACTGTGAAAACAAAGAAATCTCCTCCGAACAGATTATTGAAAACAACAGCGCTAACTTTGTAGGAAATATCCACACTCTTATTGAACGTTATGCGCCTTCTGCCTCCCCTGTTCTAATCATGGGTGAATCAGGAACCGGAAAGGCGAAAGCTGCAACTTTACTGTATAGAAACGGTCCCTACCATCGAAGACCTTTTTATGTGATTGACTGCAGCCTTTTGACTGAAAGAAAATGGAATTCCCTTCTAAGTAATGAGAATTCCCCCTTTCATGATATTAATACTACCATCCACATAAAAAACATTGGAAAATTGAGCAATACAGAGCTTTCAAAACTATATACCTATATTGAAGATACTGGTATGATAAAAAGAAACCGATTAATTTTCTCTCTTATCACACCAGACCCTAATGCCGTCGATATCAAAAATTATATGCTGAATAAATTATCCTGCCTTCTTCTGCCTACAGAGCCTTTACGCGAACGGCTGGAGGATTTGTCAAGTATTGCTACCTTATATATAAACCAGATGAATGCTTTACTCGGAAAACAGATAATTGGATTTGACGCCGACGCATTCCATCTTATTAAGAATTATCATTGGCCTGATAATCTGGATCAGTTCCGACGTGTTTTAAAAGAGCTTGCCGTCCTTACCAGTACTTCTTATATCAGTGAATATAATGTAAGGATGGTTCTAAAACAGGAGGAATCGACGGAAAGTTCTCTGAAAATTCCTCGATATTCCCTACCCCTCGATCTGTCTCAGCCCCTCAATAAGATTACCTATGATATTATTCAGACAGTCATGGCAGAGGAAAATATGAATAAGGAAAGGACTGCCAGAAGGCTTGGCATCAGCCGCAGCACACTCTGGCGTATTTTGAAAAATTACTGAAGCGCCCCTAAGCCTAGACAAAGAGATTATAAAAAAGACAAATATTCTTCTAAACAAAGACCCTACAAATCATCATAGAAGCTATCCCCAAAACAAGATAGACCATTCCATAAAAGATAAATGCTGTTTCTCCCATATCAAAGAATATCCATGTGCCAATTAGAAATAAAGCTGCTGAAATAACCGGAAGACTCCACAGACGCCGGTTATTTTTTCCCGCAAAAATCCCAATAGCCACAGAGTATATTGGATTAACACAAAAAAACAGAGCAAAACAGGCCACCATTCCCCCATCGCCTTTTACGAAGGTAACAGCCAGCCACGGCAGCGCCAGCATGATCATCGCAGAAACTGCTGTAGATAAGATAATGTTCTTTTTCATAATATTTCAGAAACCTCCACATGCTTCATACATTCTCCACCTTCTCATAAAAATAAAACCCTTTACAAAAAACCTGTAAACAAGATCGTCTACAGGTTTTTCGGTCGCACACCGAAGGGCTATTTTTCCATAACTCCCTGCTTCTGACAGCTTTACTGCACATCAGGTGATAAGCCTACCCATCCCTTTACAACATCCACAGCATAACCCACACCTTTTGCTATGGTTTCTATATCAACTCCTAAATTGTAAAAATTTCTGGCAGATTCCTGTGCTTTTTTAAGTTCTCCTATACGACGTTCCTCCATCCTAATTTCCTTAATCGCTTCACACACGTCAATCTTTTCCTCACTTTCTTCATATTTTAATCCAGTATTTGTGATTACCTCAATCACATCTACTGCTCTGTGTTCCATTTCCCTAAACCGCTGTTCGTTGTCTTTAAGTATCCTGTTTAAATTCTCCGGATTTTTGGAGTGTTTAATAAACAAAAGAACCTCCCGAAGACTAGATCTAAATTTCATGATCTCTTCATCCGTCATCTGAGCTGGTGCAATCAGCCTTAGATGATAGTTATCTATACATGCCAGTATTCTCGGGTCTTTCACTTCCATCATGTCAAATAAACTCTTCGGTCCTGTCCATTCATCTGGCCCGAAATAAATTGTTACGGTCACAGAAGGAATCAGCCTGTCATCATCCCAAAAACCACTCAGGAATTCATCGGAAGTCAGGCTTTTCTTCCCTTCATTAGAAATTTCTTCTCCCTGCTCCAATCTTTCCTCTTTTTCTTTTTTTAACTCCTTACGATGGGATTTTGCAGCTTCCGTAACCTGTCCGGCATATTCCAGTGCATCGTATAGATTATCCCTAACCGCCATTGCATTGTGAATTCTTGCCTGAGCCTCCGTGCCAAAAATGACATATTCCAGTTTCCCATCTGTCATAACTATGCACTGCTTCTGCGCATCACGGAATTTCTGAACCGGAACCACCGCCCCATCTGCACCATACGGAAGTGCAATCTCTGTAGGGTCCCGCTCCTCCAACTGCTCCGGTGTGATCACCTGCTCTCCACCATAAATAAAATAGTTAAATACGTCTGCGAACACATTTGTGTCCGATATATAATCTTTTGTAATCGTATCTGCTTTCAATGGGCACTCACCACCTTTCTGCCCATTGCAGGAGTTCTCCTGCAAAATATCTGAAAATCTTTGCTCTCTAAAGCATCTCAACCAGTTCTTTCTGATTGTTTTTATTATACTAAACTCCTAACCGAACTTCAACAAAACATAGGACCATATTACGCAAATTTCTATAATCCTTCATAACATGGTCTTATCTGTCCTACTCTTTTCTGTGCATCCCACTGATACTCTAATCTCTATTCACAACATTTCTACCGCCCGAAAAAGCAATTAGGCTATCTCCTTAATACACTCTTTCACCCACTCCGAACAAAACTGCTTATAAGTAACATTCATATGAATCGTCAGCTGATATCCTTTCCCTAATTCAATCCGGTCGAATATCTGGCAGGCAATCATTTTCTTCTGTTCCAGATCTGCCGAATCAAATTCCTCTGCCCAGCTCTTAAATCTCCGATATGCTGGAAGAACCGCTTCTACCATCTCCTTTTTCTCCAACATATCACTTTCCAGCCTTTCCAACTGCTCCTCTCCATTCGCAACCCGTTCCTTTATCACATTGATTGCTTCTTTCAGATCTTCCGGTGAATAGAGGCTGTCACCCAACAGCGTCTTTCCAATCTCCATCTGCAGCACTTCTAACTGCTTCCGGTTCTTGTCCAGTTCAAATGTGATTTTCCTTTTACTGGCCGCATGTGCCATCTGCTGTTTTTTCAATATTGCCCGGTACTTCTCTTCTTCTGGTGCTCCTTCCATATTCGCAAATACCTGACGCATGATCCGGCAGACCGCTTCGTCCACTCTTGCGGCAATATAATTCGTCTGTCCTTCACAATCACACAGCTTGTTGGCTTTATGATAACAACGGTACTTTAATTCATCTTTTAAATATTCACTGCCATCTTTCCGAAAATAGTGGTCTTTATGATGGGTGGTTGTAATCCGCCCCCCGCAGTGTGCACAGAAGATATTACCGGAAAGCATTGCCTCTCCTTTTGTCCGCATCGCCATCTGACGTTTTTCTTCTTCTATCTTCACTCTCTGCTTCAGGATTTCATCAATCCTGCCGGCTTCTTCATCACTGACAATCCTTAACTTCTGCAAAGCCTCCGATGTCTCTCCTTCATTCGTAATTCCTCTCGCCAGCTTCCCTGACAGAATCCTGATCACTGCTCTGCTTGTAAATTTCTTGCCATTGGCAGTTTTATATCCCTGATCATTCAAAAGATGCGCAATCACATAGCTTCCAGTACCATTATGGATTGTCTTCTCTATAATCTTCCGGTACACCACATACTGTTCAAGATCAATCTCGAACTTCTTTATCTCCTGTCCTTTCCGGTTCTTTGAGCCGCTTGGAACAACTCTGTATCCATATGGCAATGGATCGCCTGTATAGAATCCATCCAGCTTTAGCTGCTGAATCCTGGTTCTGATTCGTATGGATGTCTTTTCACTCTCACCAGATGCCTGCCAGAACCGGATATAATTGGTCAGCTTGTCCACATGGGTTTCAAATCTCTGCTCCCCTTCTTTCACACTCCATACTTCAATTCCTGCTGTCTTTACAAACCTCTCCACAATAAATGGTGTCTCATCATCAATCCTGCCGCTCGTTATGCGGCCATTCTTGCCTGGTATGGTGTGCGGTAGCTGTTATGGCTGTGCGGGCGCACATGGTTGTAGGTGGCATAGGCGAATTCCTCCACAGTCTGATACAGTTCCTCCTCTGTCCGAAATTCGTACAGATTGGTGCATTCGTTCTTCAGAGTGTTGAAGTATCTCTCCATCGGCGCGTTGTCGTATGGATATCCGGCCTTGCTCATGCTCTGGATCACATGGACAGATTCGCAAAACTCTATGAAAGCTTTTGACGTATACTGGCTCCCCTGGTCACTGTGCAGGATCAGACTGTCGTTTGCCGGACGTTGGGAT
>OFGA01001154.1_pt1 | contig 19019 bp, 19 predicted proteins | sample 1521471 | NCBI WGS metagenome assembly OFGA01 (sample SAMEA3504086, study PRJEB24116) | mouse gut metagenome | biome: mouse gut; feature: mouse-associated habitat; material: faeces | place: Denmark | collected 2011
CAGATGATTATCTGGCAGCAGACGGTATTGAGAATGTGATTCGTGTGCTGGAGGAACTGGGAATTACCGATGATAACTGGAAACTGATTACTTATGAAGAGTATCAGGAATATACAAAGACGTAACGGATCAGGGGCCGGCAGAAAATAATGGGAGAAATCGCATGGGAAATAAGCAGCATGTAATTGGTAAAATAGAGCCGGGCAGCATTGCGGAGGAGCTGGAACTTGCGCCGGGAGATATTCTCCTGTCGATCAATGGAATGGAAATCAGGGATGTGTTTGATTATCATTACCTGATCCATGATGAATGTCTCACCATGCTGGTGCAAAAGTCCGACGGCGAGGAGTGGGAACTGGAGATTGAAAAGGAGTATGATGATGACCTGGGGATTGTTTTCGCAAACGGGCTGATGGATGACTACCGGTCCTGTCATAACCGGTGTATTTTCTGTTTTATTGATCAGATGCCGGAGGGAATGCGGGAATCCCTCTATTTTAAAGATGATGATGCGAGGCTTTCCTTTCTGCAGGGGAATTATGTGACGCTGACGAATATGCAGGAAGCGGATCTGGACCGCATAATCCGGTATAAAATGGCCCCCGTCAATATTTCCGTGCAGACGACAAATCCAGCGCTCCGGTGCCGGATGCTGAATAATCGTTTTGCGGGGGAGGCTCTGAAAAAAATAGATCGTCTGTACCGGGCCGGCATTGAGATGAACGGTCAGATTGTGCTCTGTAAGGGGGTCAACGACGGTGAGGAGCTGGAACGCTCCATCAGGGAACTGACAGGTTATCTTCCTTTTATGAAAAGTGTGTCGGTGGTGCCGGTCGGACTCTCAAAATACCGGGAGGGTCTTTATCCGCTTGAGCCTTTTACAAAAGAGGAAGCACAGGGGGTGCTCGCCACGGTGCGCGGCTGGCAGAGACGCTGTATGGAGAGCCATGGGACACATTTTATCCATGCGAGCGATGAGTGGTATCTGCTTGCGGGAGAGGAGCTGCCTCCGGAAGAGAGCTATGACGGATATCTTCAGCTTGAAAACGGGGTCGGGATGATGCGGCTTCTGCTGGATGAGTTTCGCGAAGCGCTTGCAGTGCGTGTGCGGGAGTGGAAGGACAAAAAAGAAGGGAAACAGCATGTAGTTTCCCTGGCGACCGGTTATCTGGCAGCGCCGTTTCTTGCGCAGCTGGCGGAAGAATGTATGAAGGCTTTTCCATCGCGCAGGATTTTAGTTTATCCCATCCGCAACGATTTTTTTGGTGAGCTGATCACGGTGGCCGGTCTTCTGACAGGACAGGATCTTGCAGCACAGCTTGCGGGAAAGGAGCTGGGGGAGCGGCTGCTCCTCTCCTGCAATCTGCTTCGGAGCGGGGAAGAGGTTTTTCTGGATGATATGACGCTTTCAGAGCTGAAAACAGCTTTACAAGTGGATATAGATATTGTAAAATCAAGCGGTCAGGATCTGCTGGATGCCATGCTGGGATGAAAAGGATATATATACAGAAAAGGAGCAGGATAAAATGAGTAAACCCGTAGTGGCAGTGGTGGGCCGCCCGAATGTTGGCAAGTCCACGCTGTTCAATGTGCTTGCAGGAGAGCGCATATCAATCGTTCAGGATACGCCGGGAGTGACAAGGGACCGCATTTATGCGGAGATCAGCTGGCTGGACTATAATTTTACACTGATAGACACCGGGGGAATTGAACCGGACAGCCGGGACATTATTCTTTCACAGATGCGGGAGCAGGCAGAGATTGCAATCGCGACTGCAGATGTGATTATATTTCTGACAGATGTAAGACAGGGGCTGCAGGATGCTGATTCCAAGGTTGCTGACATGCTTCGTCGTTCCGGAAAACCAGTTACACTTGTGGTTAATAAAGTTGACAGTTTTGAAAAATACATGCCCGATGTCTATGAGTTTTACAATCTTGGAATCGGGGATCCGGTTCCGGTTTCGGCGGCTTCGCGGCTCGGAATCGGGGAGATGCTTGACGAGGTTGTCAGCCATTTTCCGGAAAATGGCAGTCAGGAAGAAGAGGACGGGCGCCCGAAGGTGGCCGTTATAGGGAAGCCGAATGTGGGGAAATCTTCTCTGGTCAACAGGCTTGCAAATGAGGAGCGCGTGATTGTCTCGGATATTGCAGGAACCACACGCGATGCCATAGATACCGATATCCGCTATCAGGACAGGGAGTACGTGTTTATTGATACCGCCGGATTGCGCCGCAAGAATAAGATTAAAGGAGAGATTGAGCGATACAGCATCATCCGTGCCGTGACGGCGGTGGAGCGGGCAGATGTGTGCGTGATTGTGATCGATGCGACCGAAGGTGTCACAGAGCAGGATGCCAAGATCGCCGGTATTGCACATGAGCGGGGCAAAGGTATTATCATAGCGGTCAATAAGTGGGATGCAGTTGAAAAAGATGACCATACTATTTACAAACATACGGAAAAAATCCGTCAGGTACTCAGTTTTATGCCCTATGCAGAGCTCTTGTTTATTTCCGCAAAATCCGGCCAGAGGCTGCATAAACTTTTTGAACTGATTGATTTTGTCATTGAGAACAACAGTCTGCGCGTTGCGACAGGGGTACTCAATGAGATTGTCTCGGAAGCAGTCGCAATGCAGCAGCCGCCATCTGATAAAGGCCGTCGGTTGAAGATATATTATGTGACGCAGGTTGCGGTAAAGCCGCCAACCTTTGTAATTTTTGTCAATGACAGGAAACTGATGCATTTTTCCTATACACGTTATCTTGAAAACCAGATACGTGAGACGTTCGGCTTCAGGGGAACGGCCCTGAAGTTTATTATCCGGGAGAGGAAGGATAAACAGGTATGATGGTTGCGAGAATTCTGGCGCTGGCAGCCGGATATTTTCCGGGAATGTTCCAGACCGGCTATATATACGGGAAACTGCATGGAATCGATATCCGCACGCAGGGGAGCGGCAATGCGGGCACGACAAATACACTGCGCGTTCTCGGATGGAAAGCGGGGGCAGTGACATTTATCGGAGATCTGTGCAAAGCGATTCTGGCAGTGGTGATAATCCATCTGCTGTACCGGGAGCGTTATCCGGATGCTGTCGGGGTACTGGAACTATATGCGGGCTTCGGGGCAGTTCTGGGCCATAATTTTCCATTCTATCTGAAATTCCAGGGGGGAAAAGGGATTGCCTGTACCTCGGGGATGATTCTGGCAGTCTGTCCGATGGCGGCGCCTTTTTGTCTGCTGCTGTTTATCGGAGCGGTTGTAATCACACGCTATGTGTCTCTCGGATCGATTCTGGTGGTGATCGCGTTTCTCGTTCAGGTGATTGTCTTCGGGCAACTGGGATATCTGTCCGTGGCGGAGGGGTACCGGCTGGAATTTTATGTTGTCAGCGCATGCTTTACAGCGATGGGGCTCTGGAGGCACAGGGCTAATATCGGGCGTCTTTTGCGCGGCACGGAGAATAAGTTTGGAATGAAAAAGAAATCATAAAAATATGAACCGGAAAACGGGGATTCACGGGACGGATTTATATGGATTGTCTGAACCGGAAACTGTACATGGAGGGGACATATGGCAAAAACGGCAGTGCTTGGTGCGGGCAGCTGGGGGACAGCGCTCTCGCTTGTATTACACAGCAATGGAAATGAAGTGACCATCTGGTCAGCGATGGAACCGGAAATCCGGATGCTGCGGGAACAGCATGAGCATGTGGAGAAGCTTCCGGGCGTGAAGCTTCCCGGAGATATGATTTTTACAACAGATCTGGCCGGGGCAGCGGAGGGGAAAGACTATCTGATTCTCGCAGTTCCGTCCGTCTTCACGCGCAGTGTTGCAGGACAACTGGCGTCTTTTGTGAAGTCTGGTCAGGTGATTGTCTGCGTCGCAAAAGGAATTGAGGAAGATACACTGCTCACAATCTCAGAGATTGTACAGGAGGAAATTCCGGCGGCGGAAGTGGCAGTGATGTGCGGGCCAAGTCATGCAGAAGAAGTGGGAGCAGGGCTTCCCACAACGGTGGTTGCAGGGGCTGACAGAAAAAGTGTGGCTGAGGGTGTGCAGGATATTTTTATGAATCAGGTTTTCCGCGTATACACCAGTCCGGATGTGCGGGGGATGGAGCTGGGCGGTTCTCTGAAAAATGTGATTGCGCTGGCGGCCGGCATGGCGGACGGTCTCGGTTACGGAGATAATACCAGGGCGGCGCTGATTACCCGCGGTATGTCGGAGATTGGCCGTCTCGCTCTTAAGATGGGAGCAAAATATGAGACGCTGAGTGGTCTTACCGGGATAGGAGATCTGATTGTGACCTGTGAGAGCAGACACAGCAGAAACCGCAGGGCGGGAATCCTGATCGGACAGGGATACACGATGCAGCAGGCTATGGATGAAGTAAAAATGGTTGTTGAGGGTGTGTATTCCGCGAAAGCGGCGATGGCTCTCGCAAAAAAATATGAAGTGGATATGCCGATTATCAGAGAAGTGAACCGGGTGCTGTTTGAGGGCAGACCGGCGAAAGAGGCAGTTCTTGAGCTGATGCTCCGCGATAAAAGAGCCGAGCACAGTGATCTTAAGTGGGAGCGGTAGTCCCGCAGGGCTGCGTCGTGATACACCGGCATGGAGCGGGGAAGAGAGAAGCATGGAAACAGTTGCGGAAGAGAAACGGAGGAATATCCAGATGAAAGTCAGAATTCAGAAACTGAGCCCATCCGCGATTCTGCCAGTGCGCGGCAGCGGGCAGGCGGCGGGATATGATCTTTGCGCGGATCTCAGCGAGTCACTTCTGATCGCTCCGGGAGAGACGGTAAAGGTTGGTACAGGCCTTGCCGCCGCGATTCCGGAAGGGTATTTCGGAGGTATTTTTGCGCGCAGTGGTCTTTCCGTGAAAAGCGGTCTTCGTCCTGCAAATTGCACGGGTGTAGTTGATTCCGATTACCGCGGAGAACTGATTGTCGCATTGCATAATGACTCGGACGAGATGCGGACGATTACGCCGGGAGAGCGGATTGCGCAGCTGATTCTGCTGCCATACCTGGCTGCAGAGTTTGTCATGGTGGAGGAGCTGGATAAGACGGCCCGCGGAACAGGGGGCTTCGGGTCGACCGGAACAGGCTGACCGGATATAAAATCAGAAAAAAATGAAAAAAAGCTTTACATTTTATGCGAAGTGTAGTATGATCAACTCATCTTTTATCAGATGCATGCGATAACTGGCAGTTCTATAGGTTTCATGCGAAAGAAGCGTGAGCAGATTGAACTGCATATCAGATTATCAGCGTTTAATCCAGACCGCGAATTGATACCAGGCGGTGGGATTCTTTTAGACACGGTGAGGCGTGTCTGATTCTAACACAATTCGTTATTTTCACACAGAAACCGGAGAAATATATGACAATTGCATTCTGGGGTGCAGGCGTGCAGAGCGGCACAAACGCGAATATGCGCGCAGTGGCGGCCGTGTTTTCCGACCTGTGTCCGGGTATTCGTATCGGACTGTATGCAGCGGGCGGAAAAGAAGGCGGTATCTGCCGAAATAAAAACTATAAAAGTAGTAATAAAGCCACGGGACGGAAAGATTCTTCCGCGCTGGCAGATATCCGCTTTGTGGATTGTGGAAGCGGAATGAGCGGGGAGAAGCGTCGTATATTGCGGAAGGCAGAGATTGTCGTCGTCAATATAAGGCAGGAGGAAGAAGAGATCCGGCGTTATTTCCTTGAAGAATCACATCTTTTACCCGGAAGTCCGATTCTGATCGGTAATTATTGCGGACAGTCAAAATTCAGCAGACGGTATCTGGAATGTGTATATCGTGCAGAACCGGAGAACGTATCGGTTCTTTCGAGAAATGTTGAATTTGAACAGGCGGCAGCCTGCGGCAGAGTATACCGTTTTGTGAAGAAGGAGAGCTGCGCCCCTAAAAATCTGCGAAATCAGCAGTTGCTTGAAGAGCTGAAAGGAATTTCGGGGATGCTTTTGCGGAATGCAGAGACACTGTATGGCAGAGATGTGCCATGGAATAAAAATATAGAAAAACAATGAGAAGATAAAGGAGGACTTTGTATGGAACAGGTAATGAAACATTATGGAAATGCAATTCTTGCGGTGATTGTGCTTATGGCACTCGGAGCAATTCTTGTCGCGGCGCTTTCTTCGGACGGATATGTCGCAACCGAGTTCAAAGGGGCGCTGATGGACTTTTTCGATAATATGAATAAGCTGAAAAGTTAAGGCTGGGGATGAAGGAGAAAATATGCGGGAAGTAATTACATTTGAACCGACAGCAGAGCAGTTCGGAATCTTCTGGAAATATCTTTCCTTAAAAGATGTAACCGATGTGGATTATAATGGCTCTGCGCTCTGGATAACTGATTTAAAGAAAGGCAGATATCCCGCAAGGGAAGAGGTGACGGAACAGTTTCTCGATACGTTTACACACAATATTTCCAACTGTGTCAACCGGCAGTTTAATAATGCCAATAAAGTGCTGGAAGCAGATACGAAGGAACTGCGCGTCAGTATTATCCACAATTCCGCGGCGGCATCCGGGACCAGTATCTGTATCCGCCGGTCTCCCTGCATTGTGCGCAGCAGTATTCAGAAAATGCTGGGAGAAGGATATTGTCCGGAGGATATTTTAAAGCTTCTCATCAACTGTGTCGCTGCAGGAATGAATTTTGTGTTCGGCGGGGAGCCGGGAGCAGGAAAAACGGAGTGTGCAAAGTTTTTTATGCAGTTTATTCCGAAAGAGGAGAGAGTGATCACAATTGAAGATTCACTGGAAATTCATTACAGTGATATTCATCCGGGAGCTGATGCGGTGGAACTTAGGATTGGTCCGGGATTCAGTTACACAGATGCCATCAAGGCGAGTCTCCGGCAGAATCCAAAATGGCTAATGCTTTCTGAGGCGCGGTCGGTGGAGGTGACATCCCTGCTGGAGCAGTGGAGCACAGGGGTAAACGGATTTACCACGATCCATCTGGATGATGTGAGGAAGCTGCCGGACCGCATTCAGAATATGATGAATAATGTCAACGATGCAGACCGGATGGAGAACCGGATTTACCGGTATGTGGATGTGGGGATTTTAATCCGTTGTATTCATGAGCCGGGGGGAGGTACCAGAAGGTATATGGATCAGGTCTGTTTTTTCAGCAGGGAGGGAACGGAAAACCGGATTTATATGCTTGTAAAAGACGGGGAAATGATTTCCCGGGAACTTCCTCCGGAAATCCGGAAGCGCTTTGCTTTTGCGGGCATTACAGAACCATTTTGCTGTGAGCACTGGCAGAGATATCTGAAAGAGGGGAAATAATGAGGACAAAAAAGCCGGAAAAAAAGCGGATATGGGAGAATCTCAGACTCCTGAATCCTAAGAACCTGGAAAAGGAGGTGTATGTTTACGGATATCATTTTTCCTGGAAATCACATGCGCTGCTGATGACCGGGACACTGGCCGGAATCAGTGCGGTGGGGATACTGTTTCAGCTTAAGGCGGTATATTTTACGGTGATAGTGGCAGCGGTGGCCTGCGTGCTTCCAGTCCTTGTGCTGGATATGTACCGGAAAATGTATGAACAGAAGCGATTTGGGGATGCGGCAGCTTATATGGAGCAGATGCTGTATTCTTTCCAGAAGACAGGAAAAGTGATCAGCGCGCTGAAGGAAACGAGGGAGATTTTCGACGACGGACAGATGCGGAAAACGCTGGATGAAGCGGTTTTCCATCTGGAGGCGGGAAAAACGGGAGATCATGAGGGGATCCTGAAGGAAAGTCTGCAAATTATAGAGCAGTCTTATGGATGTACGAAAATACACATGGTACATGATCTGCTTGAAAATGCGGAGGAATACGGAGGAAATGTCGAGGATTCTATTCTGCTTGTTCTGGAGGATATAGAGCGCTGGAAACAGAGAGGATACCATCTTCATGCGGAAAAAAAGCGAAGCCATACGGACAATGTGATTTCGATTGTTGTTGCGACAATTCTGTGTGCAGTTTCGCTGTATGTGCTGGATGCGATGAAACAGATGTTTTCGGTGAAAGATTCATCTGACATATTCCGGATTCGTCTGATACAGGCATCATCTGTTCTTTTCATTTTGTTTTTATTGCATGTGTTTGTGAAAAGCGCGAGAAATCTGACGGATGACTGGCTCCGGGATACGGCATTTCATGAGACGGATTATATTCTCAGGAGTTATGAGCGGGTCACGGGATATAATGCAAAAAAGGAACGGAAGAAAAGCAGTCTGATCGCGATACCGTTTTTTCTTCTGATGGGAATTGCTTTTTTTGCAGGTAAACATGCAGCCTGTCTGATTCTGCTGCTGCTGGCAGTATTTCTTCAGGCTCAGCACAGGACCGGATATCATCTTGCGAGAAGGGATGTGACAGAGGCGCTGTATCTGGCTCTGCCGCAGTGGCTTATGGGAATGGCTCTGCTGCTCCAGAATAATAATGTACAGGTATCTGTCACAAAATCTATTGCGGATGCGCCTCCGGTACTCCACAGAGAGCTGCAGCAACTGCTGGAGAGGCTTCGACAGACACCGGGAAAGCTGCAGGCCTACACAGGATTCTGCGGAAGTTTTGATCTCCCGGAAGTTTCGAGCTGCATGAAAATGCTCCATGCAGTTTCGGAAAATGGTACTGGTAATGTGCGTTCCCAGATGGGGCATCTGCTTGAGCGCGTTGCAAGGATACAGGGAATGGCAGATGACATCACAAATGAAAAAATTGCATTCCGGATGAAAATGCTCTTTTCCTATCCGGTAGTTGCCGCCACGGTAAAACTGTTGCTGGATCTGACCGTGGGAATGGTGCTTATGCTTCAGTTGCTGGGAAGTGCGGGAGGAGTATAAATGAAACATGTGATCGGGGCGTATTGTACGCTGACCATACTGATGCTCAATCTTTTTTTGTGTATTGCGGTACTCACAGTAAGCGGAGATGTGGCTGTGGCGCGGGAGTACAAGGCGGCTGTCGTTGCCGAACTGGAAAACAGCAATTTTAATCCAATGGTTGTAGAAAGCTGCAGACAGGAAGCACAAATGCGCGGATATACTCTTACGGTAGAGAATTGTATTTATGATGAATATGATGATATCTGTACGGCGGAGGTGATACTGGAATATAAATATCAGATTCCGCTACTGGGTATTTCGCGCACGAAGGTGACGAAGGGAATTGCGAGATAAGGAATACGGATCTGTGTGCGCACAAAAAGAAAAGAAATGAGGATCGGAAGCTGCTGGAATCTGTGTATTATGACGTGGCACAAAAAGAGTGCAGAAATGGAGGTGGTAAATGAGCTTTGAAATAGTCACAGGAGAATTTGGGGAGGCGTTTCTGGGACTTCTGGCAGGCGGTGCAGCAGCTGGTATGCTGGTATATCTGCTGGATTATGTGTCCCGCATCTGAAAAAGGGGGTCAGGAATGGAACATATTGTGGAGCATTATGGGACTGGATTTCTGCAGCTGATATCCGGAGTGCTGCTGATTGCATTGTATTTTTCTTTTCTGAATCCGGGCGGGGGTTTGAGTGATATAGTCGGATGCTATATAAATGGAATTTGCGGATAGGAGAGGATTTTGAAACAGATAGCTGAGATATACGGAAAATTTCTGCTGGATGCAGTTCTGGCAGTGAGCCTGCTACTGTTTGTATTCTGCGGCATGACGGATACAGAGGGGAACAGAGGTATTTTTGCCATAATCGGGGCACGTCTGGATGTGACAGGTACAGAAGATACGGTCAGCAATGAATTTGCAGTATTTCAGGAGGAGGCGACGAGGAAGCCGCCGGTGATATTGTATGTGGATTCAGGGATGATCTATACCGGGAGACATATTTTTTCGGATTTTATCAGGGCAGAAGATAACGAGGGAAGAGAATTGTCTGTACGGCTGCTCGGGGTCTGGAAACCACAGGAGGAATTTGAGGCGGTTTTGCCGGCTGTCGGGGAAGTGGAATTTTCCAGTCCTGGAATTTACCGTCTAAAGGTCACTGCGAAGGATGACAGAAACAGAAGAACAATAAGTGTGATTCAGATACCAGTCAATCAGAGGAGGGAATAAATTGAAAAATGCAGTTATGATTTTCGTCAGTGTGATAGTCGGAATACTTACTCTGGCAGTGATTATGACGATACTGGGACGAATGAACCGGAGCACAGAGCTTAAAAGCAGCCTTTCGACAGTTATGGAGAAAACCGTCACGCATATGATGACTGAGAATTGTCAGCAAACGGACACCGGCGGCGAGGTTGTGGCTGAGAGTATGGAAATGCTCTCCGTTGCAACGGACGCAGATTCCGGGATAACACTTCAGGTGATGAAGGCAGATCTGAAAAAGGGGATTCTGGCAGTTCGTGTACAGGAGGAATTCCGGCAGCTGAACGGGAGTACAGGTGTGGAAGAATGGGACAGGACGATTCTCTGGGACAGATGCGAGATACAGGAGCCAGAGTATTTCAGTGTACGGTTTTACCGGACAAAGGAGGAAATGAACCGCGGAGGGAACTGCTATAAAAAATTTCTGATCCGTGGGGGAGACAGGATCCGGATGCCGGAAGAGCCCGGTTCTGCAGCAGAAGGGTTTCTGGGCTGGAAAGATGTTAACGATTATATTGCAGATTTCTCCCTGCCGGTAGAACAGGAGAGGGTATACTATGCGCAGTGGGGATAAATGGAAAGGAAATGAATGAGAGAAAACAGACGGCGGGGAAAAATGATACGGACAGTTGTTCTGCTTCTGTTTTTAGGTGTACTCCTGTCAGGGGGGAAGGAACTTCGCGCAGCCCAGGATGCGGTGATGGCTGGCAGGGTAGGGTATTTTACGGTAAAGATTGACGGGGACCGGCAGACCAGGATGAAAATAAAGGTGGATTATGCCTCAACCGATGAGAGCAGACCGCAAAAGGTGAAATTATCTGTTGTTGCCGGAGAGACTGTGAATAATCATAAACTGACAATCCGGAAAGTATCGGAAACCAGACAGGGGTCAACTCAGGATGTGAGCAAAGCATACAGGGATGAAAACGGCAGGTATGTTACAGGAACGAACAGTAGTGGCGGGCTTATTTACAAAACAGCTAATTATGTGGTATTTACGGTACAATTTTCTTATGAAAGAGAAGCGTATACGTATGCGTCCGGACGCAGGGAGGTCTGCAATGTGGATAACCGGTTTAACAGTACTGTGTATGATGAAAAAGACGGATGGATGAATAAGGGAAGCGAGACGCTCAGCAGAAAGGTTTATCACGCACCCAGGTCAGAAACATTTTCCATGCAGGTCAATTTATCCCAGACAGGAATTTACAGTACAAACGCCCCGCATTTCGATAATACGGTGGAAGGGGTTTATGTTGTTGATCTTGATCACCCGGGACTGATGGTCAGTTATAATGCCAACGGAGCGACCGGAGGGGCGGTCACGGGGAATAAAAAAATTGTGTACAACAATAGCGCTGACCTTCACAATTTTTCCACATTCGGGCTGGTGAAAACCGGATTCCGGAGAAAGGATGGTGCGGAATGGAATACAAAGGAAGACGGAACAGGGAAGGCTTTTGATCAGGATAAAGGGTATGAGGCGACTGCTTACAGAGACTTTGCTGATGGGACAGAATTTACATCAAAATCTGTGACAATGTATGCACAATGGATTGCAGGAACTCCTGTTCCTGAGTATGGTACGATTACGTACCATGGAAACGGTGGCGTGTGCACAGTGGATCAGCAGACAGAGGAGATCAGATCTCCGTCTGATTATGTGCAGCTGAAAAATATCAATGGAGGGGAAGTGTTTCACACAGATTCCGGACTGATGTGGGATGGTTTCTGGTATCCTTCACCTGTGAGATCTGCGGATGACAGATACCGGTTCGGAGAATATTATCATCTGACAGAGAGCGTGACGCTGTATGCCGGGTGGATCCCGAAAGGATATGATGTAATCTACGAGCCGAACGGGGGAGAGGGAAGACGCGTGGTTCAGCGCTGTGACCGGGGTGGAAATTACCGGTTTTATGATCCGTATGAGGATTGTGGATTTACCGCACCTGCGGGGAAGCGTTTTATCGGCTGGGGAATCAGTCGTGCTAAACCGTATTATAGTGCAGGGGGGATGTTTTCTGATAATCTTGTGGGTACAGACAGAACATCGATGATACTGTATGCAATCTGGGGAAATGATTATCAGGTTGTTTATCTGCAGGATACGGGAGAACTCTGGGATCCTGGAAATCCGACAGGAAGCCTGGATACAGGAACAGACGGGATAACATTTCCGGACGGCTTTATCAGCAGGATTAATCAGACAAAAGTTTATGTGGCAGGAAAAGAGAGAACGCTGAAGTTTCTCGGTGCGTCACAGCATGAATATGGAAATATTTATACGATATTTTCCGGAAACGGGCTGAGCAGGAAAGGTTATTTTTTTGCAGGCTGGGCAGGAACACCGGGAGAGCTGGAGAGTAAACTGCAGCAGCAGGGCATACTGAATTATGACGGAAACTATGTGAAGGTGCCGTCAATGAAGGAACTGAAGCGGGTCCTCAGCAGTTGTGTGTATCTGGAAGGAGGAAAGCAGTTTCAGGATCTGCCGATGATATATGGACATTCCGTATATTCATATGAAGATGGGCAGAAAATGCATCAGGTAGTGCCGCTTTTTGCACAGTGGATACCGGTTCCGGGGGAATATACCGTCACATTTCGTCCTAATGGTGCATATGGTACGGATTATGTTATGAAATGTAGTTACTGGCAGGCGTATGGATTTCCGGGAATACCGCAGGAATGGCGTACGCAGGGAATATTTTCAGGCTGGAAGAGAAGTGGAGAGGGGAATGGACGTATCTTTGAGCCGGGAGAAGTGTTCCAGGATATGGGAACAGAGGTTTTTGATGCACAATGGACAGATCAGTATACAATCCGGTTTGATGCAAACGGAGGGAACGGGAATATGGAGGATATGCAACTTTCGATAAACGGAAGGAGTGAGCTTGCAGAAAATCGTTTCCTGCTCCGCGGATGTGAATTTGATGGCTGGAATACAAGGGTGGACGGAAGTGGAAAAAGTTTTCGGAATAAGCAGCTGGTGCGATACAGCGATTTTGAAACGGAGGGGGATACGGTCGTACTGTATGCGCAGTGGAAGGGCCCCTATACTGTGACTTATTGTCTTAACAATGGGAGCAAAATTGAGCGGGAGTTTCAGTATGAATACGGAATGTCGTGCAGCATCAGAGAGCCGGAGGAGGTGTTTCCCGGGTGTACAATGGGGAGACAGCGGTTTCTGGAATGGAATACGACGGCAGATGGAACGGGAAAAGCATGGAAACCTGCAGATGTTTACGGGAAAATGCAGCCTCTGACTCTGTATGCGGTCTGGATACAAACCCACACGATTACCCTGCATGCCGGTAAAGGAATTGAATCTGTAACCGGAACAGGAGAATATGCGACGGGATCTACAGTGACGGTTTCGGCAAATGTAAAACCTGGATATCACTGGAGACACTGGACAGGCACTTATTCGTCCGGGATGATGGTATTTCAGTTCAGAATGCCGGCGCAGGATGTGGATATGACGGCAGAGGGAGAGGCAAATCAGTACACGATCCGGTTTGACCCGAACGGGGGCATGGAGTTATCACATATTGAAGATATTGTGACACAATACGATGTGGATGTGACATTGCCGGATGGGGCAGAAACATATCGCAAATATACGAGAAATGGTGAAAATGTGACGGAGCAGGTGCAGGCGGGAGTTTTGCCGCAGGAAGGTGAAGCCGGGATAAGCGGCAATGTGGCACCGCAGGAACAGAAGGAAATCAGGGATATGGCTGGTACAGTTACGCCGGGAGAGGAGGACGAAGAGCGAAACATTTCAGCAGAAGAAAAGAGAGAGCCGGAAAGGCCAGGAGAAGATCTGCCTGAAAAGCCGCATAGGGAGGAGAGGGCATATCCGTCCGTGTTTCTGGGATGGGCGCTTTCGGATGGAAGAGGAGCGCTCACACCGCAGTGGACAGCGGGAGAAACAGTGAAAAATCTGACGGAGGAGGAGAATGGGATTGTGACGCTGTATGCAGTCTGGGATGACTGCCCGTGGATTGTGGCGGAAGATCTCTATTATACATTGGAGCAGGCAAAAAGCGGATATATAACGGAGGCGGAGCTGCTGAGACATGCCACCGCATCAGATCGTGAAGACGGAAGTCCGATTCTTCCGGGAATTCACGGAAATGGAACGTCGTTTTCCATTCCTGATTATCAGGAGAGTGATTTCACACAGTTTGAACACGACGGGAGCTGTACAGAAAATCTGACAGTTGTGGACAGTGCAGGGAGTACTTATAAAAAGCAGATCACTGTTTATGTTGTGGATACGACAGCGGCAGCGGTAAAGCAGGAAGGAACCACGCGGTTTTTCAGTGAAAAATACCTGAATGCTGCATATGAGAGAGGAGGTCTGAGGGAAGAATCTGTCTGGAAAAGGAGACCGGAATACGCGGCGGTACTGAAAAGTGCATTTGAGAACTTTAAAAATGGCACTCCGGAACAAAGTTATCGTATCACTCATGAAACAGTGCTGGAAATGAAGGAATTTATCAGAAACTATGGAGCTGGAAAAACAAAAGATAGTTACGGGCTTCTGAGGTTTTATCAGAAATTTTTGCAGTGAATTTTATCATATCTGCCCCGCGCAGAGGTGAAAAAACAAAACCGGGCAGCGTCATGCTGTCCGGTTACAAAAAAACAGATTCAGATTTTTATATTTAAGTGGGATTATCATCCGTAAATCTGGATTCCGGCTTTTTGATATAGATTTTTTCTATACGGTTTTTGTCCATTTGTTCGACCCGGAGAAGAATATCGTCGTCTGTAATTATAATCTCATTCTTTTCCGGAAGGTGATCCAGCAGACCGATGAGATATCCGCCGATGGTGTCATAATCCTCGGAGGTAAAGTTTAAGTCCAGAGCGTCACTGAGATTTTCGAGATTCGTGGAACCAAGGACGATATATTCCCTTTCATTAAGCTGGACAACCGGATCTTCTTCATCTGAATCATACTCGTCACGGATTTCACCGACGATTTCTTCAAGGAGGTCTTCGAGTGTGATCAGACCCGCAGTTGCGCCATATTCGTCGAGAACGATGGCAAGCGAGATGGAAGATTTACGCATCTCAATGAAAAGCTCCGCTGTGTTTTTGTGTTCATAAGTAAAGTAAGGTTCACGCATAATATCACGGACAGAAAACTGCTCTCTGTTCTCGTAAAGCAGAAGATCTTTCATATTCAGAATGCCGACAACATTATCGGTAGTATCCTCAAAAACCGGGAGTCTGGTAAATTTATCCTGATGAAAAATAGCGATCAGCTCGTCATAAGAACTATTGATATCTGCGAAAGTCATATCAATCCGCGGCACCATGACTTCTTTTGCCTGTGCGTCGCCAAAATCAAAGAGATTATTGATCATGGTGTGCTCTTCTGATTCGATGACACCTGATTCTTTACTGACATCCACGATTGTCCGGAGTTCTTCCTCTGTCATCAACTGCTCTGCAGCGTTTGGATCGACACGGAGCAGAAACAGAAATCCCATGGAGAGCTTGTTGATAATATAAATAAACGGAGTCAGTATTTTAATCAGAAATTCAATGCTCCCGGAATAAAGCAGCGAGATTTTCTCGGCATGGATTGTCGCAAGTGTTTTTGGAGATATTTCACCGAAAATCAGGATTAAAATTGTCAGAATTCCGGTTGCAATGCCGGCACCCACACTTCCAAGAAGCCGGAGAGCCAGGGAAGTGGCGATGGAGGATGCAGAGAGATTGACAATATTGTTGCCGATCAGAATGGCGGAAAGCATTCTTCCGGAATCATCGGTAATGCGGAGCACCCGCTGGGCGCGCCTGTCGCCTTCTTCTGCTAATGCCCGCATGCGGATACGGTTTACAGTTGTGAGGGCCGTTTCCGCAGACGAAAAAAATGCAGAAAGAAGCAAAAGAATGATCAAAAAAATAATCTGGTATATGGCGTCTGAGTCCAAAAAAATTCACCTCAACTATATTGTCACAACAGAAATCCGGTAGAACCGGTCTGCTGTGCGGGACTTAGAGTCTGACTGATTTCCGGCACTGTAAAGTGCCGGAGGGTTGTCTTTGTATCTGTTATATTATAAGGGCAAAATGTTTATTCGTCAATACTGTAGTTTGGAGCTTCCTTTGTGATATGAATATCGTGTGGATGGCTCTCGCGCAGAGCGGCCGCAGAAATCTTCACAAATTTGCTCTTTTCCTTGAGATCTTCAATTGTCGGACAGCCGCAGTATCCCATGCCAGAGCGGATTCCTCCGATCATCTGAAATACTGTATCCTCGACAGTCCCTTTGTATGCGACGCGTCCCTCAACACCTTCGGGAACCAGTTTTTTCGCGCCTTCCTGGAAATAGCGGTCTTTGCTGCCGTTTTCCATAGCTGCGAGAGAGCCCATACCACGGTATACTTTATATTTTCTTCCCTGATAAAGCTCAAATGTGCCGGGAGCCTCGTCACAACCGGCGAACAGGCTGCCCATCATACAGACATTTGCCCCCGCTGCGAGAGCTTTTGTCATATCGCCGGAATATTTGATTCCGCCGTCGGCGATGATGGGGATACCGGATGACTTTGCGGCATTATAGCAGTCCATAATAGCGGTGATCTGCGGAACGCCAATACCGGCGACAACACGTGTGGTACAGATGGAACCCGGTCCGATGCCGACTTTGACGGCGTCTGCGCCCGCCTCAATCAGATCGCGGGTGGCTTCACCGGTTGCGACATTGCCTGCAATCACCTGCAGATCCGGATATGCAGCTTTGATTTTGCGGACGGCATCCAGGATATTTCTGGAATGTCCATGTGCGGAATCAACGACAACGACGTCCACATGTGCGTTGACCAGGGCATCCACACGGTCCATCATATTTCCCGTGATGCCGACGCCTGCACCGCAGAGCAGCCGGCCCTGAATATCTTTTGCGGAGAGAGGGTATTTGATTTGTTTTTCGATATCTTTGATGGTGATAAGACCTTTTAAATGAAAGTCCTCGTCTACAATAGGAAGCTTTTCTTTGCGTGCCTGTGCGAGAATCTGTTTTGCCTCCTCCAGGGTAATACCTTCCTGGGCGGTGATAAGGTTTTCAGAGGTCATGCTTTCGCTGATTTTGCGGCTGAAGTCTGTTTCAAATTTTAAGTCGCGGTTAGTGATGATGCCAACCAGCTTACCACCTTCACAGATTGGTACGCCGGAGATGCGGAATTTGCGCATCAGATCTTCGGCATCCTGAAGCGTATGATTTGGAGAGAGAAAAAATGGGTCTGTGATTACGCCGTACTCGGAACGCTTGACTTTGTCAACTTCCTCGGCCTGGGCCTGGATCGACATATTTTTATGGATGATACCAATACCGCCCTGCCTTGCCATGGCGATAGCCATTCTGTGTTCTGTGACTGTGTCCATCGCAGCACTCATCATAGGAATGTTCAGCACAACCTTTTTTGTCAGATGTGTTGTCAGGTCAATCATGTCGGGTGTCGCTTCTGAGTACTGTGGTACCAGGAGTACGTCATCAAAAGTAATGCCCTCACCAATTATAGTTCCCATTTTTTTCCTCGCTTTCTTCCTGATTTCTCTTCGTGGATTCATAAGTGTTGTGAAAAATGTATTAATTTTTGTATAATATCAAAAAAAGATTGATGTGTCAATCTTAAAAAATAGATATTCACAAATGTTTTCCCGTGTGTTATGATGGTACAAGGCGACGGGGCTTTGGGCAAGAAGTTTCGTCGTCTTTTTGGTATAATGACAGGCCTTTATATTAAGGAGGTATTTATGGAGTTCCGGCCATGTATTGATATTCATAATGGAAGGGTGAAACAGATTGTGGGAGCGAGTCTTTCCGATGAGGGAGACCGGGCCGTGGAAAATTATGTGTGTGTTCAGGACGCAGCCTTTTTTGCAGAAATATACCGGAGAGACCGGCTCCGTGGCGGGCATGTAATTCTTCTGAATGCGAAAGACAGTGAATTTTATGAGGCGACAAGGCGGCAGGCATTTGCGGCACTTGGCGCATATCCGGGCGGGCTTCAGGCCGGAGGTGGTATTACGGCAGAGAATGCGGAGGAATTCCTGGAAGCCGGAGCGAGTCATGTGATTGTGACGTCTTATGTGTTCCGCAATGGGGAAATTGATTTCCGGAATCTTGAAAGGATCAGGCAGACGGTGGGGAAAGAGCATCTTGTACTGGATTTAAGCTGCAGAAAGAGAGACGGTAAGTACTATATCGTGACAGACCGCTGGCAGAAGTTTACAGAAGTGGTGGCGGACGCCGCACTGCTGGAAGAGCTGGCGGGGCAGTGTGATGAATTTCTGATACATGCGGTTGATGTGGAGGGAAAAGCAGACGGTATTGAGGAGGAGCTGGCTGCGCAACTCGGTGAATGGGGGAAAACTCCGGTCACGTATGCCGGGGGAGTGGGGAGTTTTGCCGATCTGGAAAAACTGCGCTGTCTGGGGAAAAACAGGCTGAACGTGACAATCGGGAGTGCGCTTGATCTGTTTGGCGGTCCTTTGGCTTACCGGAAGGTTCTGGAGTATCTGGGATATCCGGGATATCCGGGGGATCCCGGAGAGCCTGGGGATTTTTATTCGTGAAGCTTTTGTCAGAATATATCTGCCGGAATTTTGATTCCGGGTAAACAAAAAGTACTTGCGGCGGGGCAGACGGAGTGGTAATATAAACGATATTATTGTCTGGTCTTATGACAGGAAGCGAGGATGTTGTATGTTTAGAGTAAACGAAAATTACCAGAAACTGCCGGGCAGCTATCTGTTCAGCAGGATTGCCGGAAAAGTGAATGCGTTTCTGCAGGCGAATCCGGATCAGAAAGTGATACGCCTCGGGATCGGAGACGTCACACAGCCGCTGGCACCGGCGATTATTG
>OFGA01001158.1_pt1 | contig 19007 bp, 14 predicted proteins | sample 1521471 | NCBI WGS metagenome assembly OFGA01 (sample SAMEA3504086, study PRJEB24116) | mouse gut metagenome | biome: mouse gut; feature: mouse-associated habitat; material: faeces | place: Denmark | collected 2011
TCATGATTTTATTCTACTCGTTGCCATACCTTTTTTCAACTGTTTTTACTATATCTACTGTGTCGGAGCGGTATTCCGGGATGAAATCACCAGCCATTGATACAGATTTTCTGGCCGCAAAAGACGAGGATGCTATGATGGATCTCTATGACAAGATGATCCAACTGGATTCACTTGGTCTGATGGGAATCAACACGGCAGGCCTTACGAGAATTGATGAGAGCGAAAAAGAATTAAATCGGTTGATCGGCCTTTCCGGTATCAAAGACAGTATAAAAAAGATTCGGGCCTACACGCTTGCCAATAAGAAAGACGATAGCCTGAATCTTCATATGTGTTTCTATGGAAACCCCGGCACCGGGAAGACGGAAGTAGCTCAAATTATTGCAGGAATCTTGTATGAAAATAAGATTTTACCGTCTAAACGAGTAGTAGAAGTAGATCGCGGCGGACTAGTTGGGCAGTATGTCGGCGAGACTCCGCAGAAGACGATGCAGGTGATCCAGCGCGCTATGGGCGGTGTTCTCTTTATTGATGAGGCATACGCGCTGATTCCCAGGGATGGGGCGCGTGGGACTACGGACAGGAAGCGGTAGCAACGTCGATTAAGGCGATGGAAGATTACCGTGGCAAGTTCTGTGTGATTCTTGCCGGTTACAAGAATCAGATGCTGGAACTGCTGTCTACAAACCCAGGATTTCAATCGAGAATCCAATTTGAATTGGATTTCCCGAACTATGACAGGAACGAACTGAAACAGATTATGAATCTGATGCTTTCCAACCGGAAATATACCATCGCAGATATTGCCATGGATAGGAGCCTTGACGTAGTGGACGTAAAGCGTAAGGAGCCGAATTTTGCTAATGCGCGGGAAATTCGTAATATTCTGGATCAGGTAATCATGTGCCAAAACCTACGCACTGTTGATACAGAGGATCATAAGCTTGGAGTTATTGATGTGAACCGCTATATCGCAGATGCAAAAATAAATCTCCCCCTTTCCGAAGACGTCGCCGCAAAGAAAATTCTGACCGGTGAGGAAGAATTGGAACGGCTGGTTGGCTTTGCGTCCGTTAAACGGACGATTAAGATAATCAAAGCATACGCCAAGAAAAATAGGAGCGATAAAACATTCAATTTCCATATGTGCTTCTACGGAAACCCGGGTACGGGAAAAACGGAGGTCGCCCGTATCCTTTCCAGGATTCTTTTTGATGCTGGGGTGCTGGCGGAGTCCAAACTGATCGAGACGGATTCTACGGGCCTCTTTGGTAAAGTTGTCGGCGAAACAGGTCCAAAAGCATTGGAAAAGTTTAAGAACTCCTTAGGTGGTGTGCTTTTTATAGATGAGGCCTATAGCCTGGCCGGCGGAAGCGCAACATTGGGTGATTCTAAAAATTATGGAGATGAGGCAATCGCTGTTCTCTTAAAGGAAATGGAGAATCATCGCGGAGAGTTCTGCGTGATTTTTGCTGGCTACCAAGAAGAAATAACAGCAATGCTCGGGGCAAATCCTGGATTTAAATCAAGGATTCAGTTCACGCTGAATTTTCCTGATTATACAAGGAGAACAAAACCAATCCTCAGCATCCCTTACAGTGTAGCACAGCCCTTGGAGAAGGGCTTTATTAACTACTACTCTATAATACAAGGGAAAACAACATGGACAATTTTCAAACGAATTATCTGACCGAGGTGAGCCTGCGCATCCAGCACGAAGGCTTCACAGTCTGTGTGGAAAAGGACGAGCTGCTGGGCTGGCAGTCGAGCATGTAACCTCAATGGGATGGGTGTAGACACAGAAATTGGCGTCTCCTATGCTGATGAAAGCATATAGCCTCATTTGTTACTTCCAACTAAAATGCAGTATAAAATTTGGCGTTTTTCCCAACTTGTGCAGAGAGGATCTTTAGTGTATTCTATAAGTAAGATAATTATTTAATTTAATTAAGAATTAGGCGGTCTACCGCCCTGAGGAGGAAAATGCTATGTCACTGGTTCCAATGAAAGCGATCCTGGATGCTGCCGAGAAGTATAACTACGCCCAGGGAGCCTTTAACGTCAACGCGGTTTGTCAAGCTAAGGCGGTGATCCAGGTCCATGAGATGTTCCGTTCCGCCGCCATTTTACAGGGGGCGGATCTGGCCAACGCCTTCATGGGCGGACGCACCGACTTCGCCCAGGGGACGCTGGAAGACAAGAAGAAGGGCGCGCTGAACATCGCCAACGCCGTGAAGAAGTACGCCGTGGACTCCCCCATTCCCGTCGCCCTGCATCTGGACCACGGCAAGAATCTGGACTCCTGCATCGCCGCTATTCAGGGAGGGTATACCTCCGTTATGATCGACGGGTCCTCTCTCCCCTTTGACGAGAATGTGGAGCTGACCCGCGAGGTGGTCAAATATGCCCACGAGCGGGGCGTCACCGTGGAGGGCGAGCTGGGCGTTCTGGCGGGGGTGGAGGACCACGTGTTCGCCGCCAACTCCACCTACACCAATCCCATGGACGCGGTGAAGTTCTTCCGTCAGACCGGGGTGGATGCTCTGGCCATCAGCTACGGTACCAAGCACGGGGCCAACAAGGGCAAGGATACCATCATCCGCAAGGAGATCGCCATCGCTACCAAGGAATGCATGATGCACGAGGGCATAGAGGGCACCCTGGTCAGCCACGGCTCCTCCACCGTGCCCCAGTACATCGTCTCCGAGATCAACGCCCTGGGCGGCGACATCCACGACGCCTACGGCATCAAAAAAGAGCAGCTGAAAGAGGTCTCCAAGCTGGGCATCCGGAAGATCAACGTGGACACCGACATCCGCCTGGCGGTCACCCGGAACCTGCGGGAGCTGTTCCGGAATGAGGCTGCCCTGCAAAACAGCGCCTCTATCGGCGGTATCTACGAGCTGCTGTGCAAAAACCCCTCCGCTTTTGATCCCCGGGTGTTCTTCCCGCCCATCATGGATACCGTTATGTACGGCAACGTACCTGATGACGATGTGGCCCGGATCGTGGACTGCATCGAGCGGGGCGTGAAGGAGGTCGTCGGCACTCTGGTAGTGGAATTCGGCAGCGTGGGCAAGGCGCCCCTTATCGAGGCTGTGAGTCTGGACGAGATGGCCGAGCGGTACAGGAAGAAGGGCATCTGATGGGAAAGAACATTCTTGTAGCCCACGGCGGCGGTCCCACGGCGGTCATCAACTGCTCCCTGCAAGGGGTAGTGGAGGCCGCGCGGGCTTCCGGCAAAGTAGATAAGATCTATGCCGCCCGGTTCGGGGCGGAGGGCATCCTCAAGGGGGATCTCATCGACCTGACGGATGTGAGCGCGGAGACCATTACCAAATTGGGCCATACCCCCGCCTCCGCCATCGGCTCCTGCCGGCGGAAGCTCACCAATGAGGACTACCCCACGGTGCTGGAGACGCTGAAGAAATTCAATATCGACTGCTTCTTCTACAACGGCGGCAACGACTCCATGGACACCTGCCATAAGGTCAACGAGCTGGCGAAGCGGGAGGGTCTGGACCTGCGGGTCATCGGCATCCCCAAGACCATGGACAACGATCTGGACATCACCGACCACTGCCCTGGCTTCGGCTCCGCCGCCCGGTACGCGGCCCTCAGCGCCGCCGAGCTGGCTCTGGACGCCTCCGGCCTGCCCATTCATGTGGTGGTGCTGGAGCTGATGGGCCGGAACGCCGGGGGGGTCACCGCCGCCAGCGCCATGGCGAAGCGGCTCACGGACTGCGAAGTGCTGACCTATCTGCCGGAGGTGCCGGTGGATGAAGGGCGGATGCTGGCGGATATTGAGAAGGGCTACGCAAAGGGAAAGGGCCTGCTGGTGACGGTCAGTGAGGGCATCTGCGGTCCGGACGGCAAGCCTCTGGCGGACACGGGCATCGTGGACGGTTTCGGCCACAAGATCCCCGGCGGCACCGCCCAGCATGTGACCGATCAAATCATTCAGAGGCTGGGTCTCAAGTCCCGGGCGGAGAAGCCGGGGCTCTTGGGCCGGGCCAGCATCCCCTATGTGTCCCCCGTGGACCGGGCGGAGGCCTACGCCGTGGGGCGGTACGCTATGAACGCCGCCCTGCGGGACGAGAGCGGATACATGGTTTCCATCGAGGCCATCCGGACGCCGGAATACAGCACCAGCATGGCTCTGGTCCCTCTGGCGAAGGTGGCCAACGTGGAAAAGAAGTTCCCTCTGGAGTGGATCGTGGACGGAAACGGCATCGCGGACGCTTTCTTTGACTACGCCCTGCCGCTGATGGGCGGGGATTTCCCGGAATACGCCCTGCTGAGAAAGTGAGAAGATTGATGAAACATATTTACCTGAATCTCAAGCGATTTGACGTGCCTGTGGAGCTGGGCGGCGTCAACCGGCTGGCCCCGGTGAAGGACTGGGGCGCGGCTGTGGTAGGCGGCACCCAGGAGGCGCTGAAAAAGTACGATCCGGCCAAGGTGGAGTTTGTGCAGTATCTGCCGGAGGCGCACCTGCTGGGGGCGGTCTCCGCCCTGACCGGGGACAGCCCCGTACAGCTGGGCAGCCAGGGGGTCTACCGGATGAATACCGCTGTGGGCGGCAACTTCGGCGCTTTCACCACCAACCGGCCCGCCTCCATCGTGAAGGCCATGGGGTGCAGTTCCACCCTCATCGGCCACTGCGAGGAGCGCAACGACAAAAAGGGCATTCTGGCCGAGGCCGGCGTGACGGACATGTCCGCCGTGAACCGGCTGCTGAACCAGGAGATCAAATGCGCCCAGGACGCGGGGCTGACGGTCCTCTACTGCATCGGCGAGACCAGCGAGGAGCAGCCCCGGTGGGAAGAAGTGCTGGGCGGGCAGCTGGATGCGGGTCTGGACGGCGTGGACAGGAGCCGGGTGGTCATCGGCTATGAGCCGGTGTGGTCCATCGGCCCCGGCAAGACCCCGGCGGGGAAGGACTACATCACCAGGATCGCCCGCTTCGTCAAGGAGCGCACCGGCGGCATGGATGTGGTCTACGGCGGCGGCCTGAAGGCTGACAACGCGGAGATGCTGGCCTCTATTGAGGAGATCGACGGCGGGCTTATCGCCCTGACCCGGTTCCAGGGGGAAATTGGATTCTATCCGGAGGAATATCTGGAGATCATCCGGTTGTATTTAGGAGAGTAAGAAATGAAATTGGATTTTGAATACGGTCACGGCCTCATGACCGCCCAGCTGCCGGACAATACCGACGTGTTTATCCCCGGGGAGACCGTCCCTGATCCGCCCTGCCTGCCCCAGGACTGGGACAGCCTGTACGCCGCCACGCTGGAGAGCATCCGGAACCCCATCGGCATGAAGCCCCTCCGGGAGCTGGCGGGCCCCGGCAAAACGGTGGTATTCGTCATCCCCGATATCGTCAAGGGCGGCTGTCAGGCCACTTCTCACCGGAAGGTGTCCATCCGGGCCTGCCTGGATGAGCTGTATGCCGCCGGGGTGGAGAAGAAGGACATCCTGCTGCTGATCTCCAACGGACTGCACCCCCGGGCCACCGTGCCGGAGATGAAGCAGATTTTGGGGGAGGAGCTGTTCAGCGAGTTTTATTACTCCGGCCAGCTCACCAGCCACGACAGCGAGGACTACGAACATATGGTGGATCTGGGGACCACCCGCCGGGGGGACCCGGTGCTGATGAACAAATATGTCTTTGACTGCGATATCCCCATTCTCATCGGCCACACCCAGGGCAACCCCTACGGGGGCTACTCCGGGGGCTACAAGCACTGCGCCACCGGCATCACCCACTGGCGCTCCATCGCCAGCCATCACGTGCCCCAGGTGATGCACCGGCAGGACTTTACCCCGGTGTCCGGGAAGAACCTCATGCGGACCAAGTTCGATGAGATCGGCATGTGGATGGAGGAGAAGATGGGCCACCCCTTCTTCTGCTGCGACGCGGTGCTGGATACCGGCTCCCGGCAGATCGCCATTTTCTCCGGCTACGCCGCCGAGATGATGCCGGAGAGCTGGAAGGTCGCCGATAAGCGGACCTATGTGCCCTTCGCGGAGAAGAAGTACGACGTGATGGTCTTCGGTATGCCCCAGAACTTCCACTACGGCGACGGCATGGGCACCAACCCCATCCAGCTGATGCAGGCCCTCTCCGCCCAGGTGATCCGCCACAAGCGGGTGATGAAGGACAACTGCGTCATCATCTGCTCCTCCATCTGCAACGGGTACTTCCACGACGAGCGGTGGCCTTACCTGCGGGAACTCTACGAGCTGTTCCAGCACGACTACATGAACATCCTGCCGGACATGAACCGGTACGGGGAGTATTTCGCCACCAACGAGGAGTACATCCGGAAATACCGCTTCGCCAACGCCTTCCACCCCTTCCACGGCTTTTCCATGATGAGCTGCGGCCACATCGCGGAGATGAACACCGCCGCCATCTACATCGTGGGCGCTCAGGAGCCAGGCATCGCCCGGGGAATGGGTCTCAAGACCCGGGCAACCTTCGAGGAGGCTCTGGCCGACGCCATGAAGAAGTACGTGGGGCCCGATCCCAGCATTCTGGCCCTGCCCAAGACCTTCAAGGTGAGCGCGGTACACCTGTGCATGAAGGATGAGCCCTACGACGGAACCAACGGACACTGCGGCTGCTGAATCCCCGCCGGAACGGCCGGCTGAGACGATAGAAGAGAGCGAAAAGAAGAAAAAGTAAAGGATGGTGTCCCATGAGCAAGCAAGCAAAGCGACCTCTGACCCAAGCGGAGAAGCGAAACAGGCTCATCAGCTGGGGCTGGCTGATGGTTTCGCTGGCGGTGGCGCTGGTGGTGTGGTTCTGTCTGTCCATCGGCGAGAAAACCGGCCGCAGCTTCCCCTTCATCCCATCCGTGATCGCCGGTATGAAGACCATGCTGGACCGGGATGCGCTGCTGGGCGATTTTGCCAGCAGTATGATCTCCGTGGCCATGGGCTTCGGTCTGGGATTTGTGACCGCGCTGCCGGTGGCGTTCCTCATGGCCTGGTATACGCCGGTGCGCAAGATCATTGAGCCCTGGATCAACTTTATCCGCAACATCCCCGCCCTGGCCTACGCGCCCCTGATCGTCATCATGCTGGGCGTGGGCCGCGCCCCCTCGGTGGTGCTGATCTGGATATGCACCTTCATGACCATGTGCATCACCATTTTCCACGGCATCCGCAACATCGACAACACGCTGGTCAAGGCGGCCCGTGTGCTGGGGGCCAACGATATGGATATCTTTTTCCGCATCACCCTGCCCGCCACGGTGCCCTTCATCCTTACCGCCGTGCGTCTGGGACTCAGCGCGGGTCTGACCACCCTGCTGGCGGCGGAGTCCACCGGCGCCCAGGCCGGTCTGGGAATGCGTATCCGTACCCTCCAGACCACCTTTGAGACCAACGCCATGCTGGGCTACATCATCCTCATCGGCATCATCGGCACGCTGCTGAACACATTTGTGGACGTTATCGAAAGGAGGCTGACATCATGGCAGGAGAAGCGGGAAGAGGCGTAAAGATCCGGATCAAGGACGTGAAAAAGGAGTACCACGGAGATCACGGCACCACGATAGCCCTCAACGGGGTCAACCTGGACATTATGGAGAACGAGTTCGTCTGCGTGGTGGGTCCCTCCGGGTGCGGCAAGTCCACTCTGCTCAACGTTCTGGCGGGCCTCCATGAGGCTACCAGCGGCGACTGCTTCCTGGACGGCGAGCGTATTGTGGGCACCGACGTAAAGCGGGGCGTGGTCTTCCAGCAGTACGCCCTGTTCCCCTGGCAGACGGTGATCCAGAACGTCATGTTCGGCCCCCAGATGAAGCGTATGCCCAAAGCCCAGTGCCAGGAGATCGCCAGAAAGTACATCAAAATGGTAGGGCTGGAGGATTTCGAGAACTCCTACCCCAAGGAACTCTCCGGCGGCATGAAGCAGCGGGTGGCCATTGCCCGGGCCTATGCCAACGATCCGGAGGTGCTGCTCATGGATGAGCCCTTCGGCGCTCTGGACGCCCAGACAAGGGCCCAGCTCCAGACGGAGCTGCTGAAGACCTGGGAGCAGGAGAAAAAGACCTGCTTCTTTATTACCCACGACGTAGACGAGGCCGTGCTGCTGGCTCAGCGGGTGGTGATCATGTCCGCCCGGCCGGGGCGGATCAAGCGGATCGTCGACATCGACATCCCCTATCCCAGGGACCAGGGGACCAAGAGCGATCCCCGGTTTATGGAGCTGAAGGCGGAGATCTGGAACGAGGTGTATCAGGAGTATCTGGAGGTCAGAAAGTAAACCGCAGGCACCCCTGCAATGCGAGGGATTCCCGAGGAGGGGCGGAACGTCCCATAAGAATGCTTCTGCCTCTTTTCGCACGAGTGAAAAAAGGTCCCGCCCGGAAGGGCAAAACTACCGTTCAGAAGAGCGCACGGCTCTTTTGATATAACAACCATCTGAATAATGGAGGAAAATGAAGATGAAGAAACTGACCGCGCTGCTGCTGGCGCTCATCATGACCCTGGCCCTGGTGGCCTGCGGCGGCGACAGCAACAAAAAAGACAACGACCCCCCCGCCGAGCCCGACACCAAGACCGAAGCCCCCGCCGAGCCCGAGAAGAAGGACGAAGAACCCGCCGCTCCCGCCGAGCCTGCCGGTCCCGAGCCCATCACCCTGCGTATCGGCTACATGCCCAACTACGCCTCCCTGTGGGGCGTGCTGTCTGCCATCGAGCAGGGCTTCTTCGAGGAAGAGGGCATTACCATCGTGCTGACCGAGTTCCCCGACGGCCCCGCTGAGATCGCCGCCATGGAAGGCAACTCCATCGACCTGGCCTACATCGGCAAGGGCGCTCACCGCCTGTGCATTCTGGGCAGCGCCGTTATCTTCGCCCCCAGCTCCGTCCACACCGTCGACAAGGTGGTCTGCATGCCCGACAGCGGCATCCAGAGCGTAGCCGACCTGAAGGGCAAGACCATTGCCTTCAACTCCGGCTCCTCCTCCGAGTCCACCTTCAACAACGCCCTTACCGTGGGCGGCCTGACCCGGGAGGACGTGACCCCCATGGACCTGTCCATTGACAACGTGGTGCCCGCAGCCGTCTCCGGCACCATCGACGCCGCCGTGTGCTGGAACCCCTACTCCGGCCAGATCCTCCAGCAGGTGGAAGGCTCCTACGAGATCGAGTTCGCCGACGGTTCCACCAACATCTCCAGCTGGATCTGCCTGCCCAAGTACGCCGAGGAGAACCACGACGTTCTGGTCCGCTTCACCCGCGCTCTGTTTAAGGGCATGGACTGGGGCTCCAAAGTGGAAAACTATGAGACCGTGGCCGATTACTGCTCCAAGCAGACCAAGGCCAGTCTGGAATCCCAGCTCATGCAGGTTGGCGACGCCCACTGGTTCAACCTGGAGGATCTGAATTCCGGCGTAGCCGACGGCACCATCAAGGGCTACTACGAGGGTATGCAGAACGACATGGTGAAGGGCGAGAACATCACGCCCGAGGACGCCAAGGAGGATGTGGGCGAATTTGTTCTCTTTGATGTCATGGAAGAGGCCTTGAAGTAAAGCAGGATACCCCGTTCCTCTGAAAAAGGAATGGGATGGGCCCGGTGGAGCAACGTACCATCGGGCCCGTTTTTTGAGGAGAAGAGAATGCGGATCGAAATTACCCGGAGCGGCGCCGGCCGGGAGGCGCTGGCCTTTGCCTCCGGAGAGCTGGAGGCTTACCTGACCCGGATGCTGCCGGAGGAGGACCTGGATCTGGCGGTGACGCTCCAGGCAGGGGATACAGCGGACGGGCGGGAGTCCTTCGCCGTGGACATGACGGAGCGCGGCGGGTCTATCACCGGCAGCTGTCCCCGGGCGGTGCTGCTGGGGGTGTATGACTACCTGCGGCGTCTGGGGTGCCGCTTCCTGGGGCCGGGAAAACAGTGGGAGACCGTGCCTGCCGTCAGCAGGGAGAAACTGGCGGCCCGGTATGAGAAGCAGGCCGCCTTCCGCCACCGGGGCGTGTGCATCGAGGGGGCCGACAGCCGGGAGAATGTGCTGGATTTCATTGACTGGCTTCCCAAAGCGGGGTACAATTCCTTTTTCCTGCAGTTCAAGACCCCGTACGCCTTTCTCAAGCGCTGGTACCACCATGAGAACAACCCCCTGCGGGAGCCGGAGGCATATACCGAACGCGACGCGGAGCGGGACGTGGCGGTCTTCGAGGAGGAGATCAGTCGCCGGGGCCTGCTGCTCCACAAGGTTGGCCACGGCTGGACCGGGGAAGCGCTGGGATATGTGTCCCTGTCCTGGGACGCGGACCCCGCTCCTCTGCCGGAGAGCAGGCGGGAGATGGCTGCGGAGATCAATGGCGTGCGGGGGCTGTGGCAGGGAGTGCCCGCCAACACCAACCTGTGCTTTGCTGATCCCCGGCCGGTGGACGCGCTGGCCTCGCTGGTAGAGGACTACGCGCGAAAAAATCCCGCCGCAGATTATGTCCATGTCTGGCTGGCGGATGCGTTTAATAATGTGTGTGCGTGTGAAAACTGTCAAAAGACCACTCTGTCCGACCAGTACGCCGCCGTCCTCAACGAGATCGACCGCCGCCTGACGGCGTCAGGGCTGGACACCCGGATCGTATTCCTGCTGTATCAGGAGCTGCTGTGGCCTCCGGTGAGGGAGCGGCTGGCAAACCCGGACCGGTTTGTCCTCATGTTCGCCCCCATCAGCCGGACCTTTGAGGCGTCCTACGATCTGGAGGGCCCGGAGAAGCCCGTCCCGCCCTATGTCCGCAACCGGATCACCCTGCCCACGGATTTGAGGGAGAATCTGGCGTTCCTCCGGGGCTGGCAGCGGATCTTTGACGGGGACAGCTTCGTCTACGACTATCCCCTGGGCCGGGCCCATTATGGAGACCTGGGCTATGTCCACATTGCCCGGGTCATTGGCAGCGACGTCAAGAAGCTGCGGCGGATGGGACTGAACGGCTATATCAGCTGCCAGGAGCTGCGCGCAGCCCTGCCCAACGCCCTGCCAAACTACGTAATGGGGTACACCCTGCTGGACGATGCCGCGGACACGGAGGCGCTGATCCGGGAGTATTTCCAGGCCGCCTACGGGGCGGACTGGGAGCGGGTCCTCGCCTATTTGTCGGAGCTGTCCCGTCTGAGCAGCTGCGACTATCTCAACGGCAAGGGGGACCGGACCGATCCGGATATTGCCCGCCGGATGAGGGAGGCTCAGGACCTCTGCCGGGCATTTTCTCCCGTACCGGAGGACGTCCGGACCGGCGGCTGCGGCTGGCGGCTGCTGGCTTATCATCGCAAATACGCGCTGGGCCTGGCCCGGGCGCTGGAGCTGCTGGCCGAAGGAAAAAAGCAGGAGAGCCTGACGGCCTGGCGGGAGCTGGGCGGCCTGATCCGGGAAAACGAGCCGGAATTTCAGGCTAGCCTGGACGTATACCGCCTGCTGGAGGTTACGGCAAACTATACCGGCTTCCGAGAGCCGGAAACGTGAAAGAGGGAACATGATGCGTCACGAATATTACTACTACAACAGGGAGCAGCTCCTGGCCGCGCCGAAGCTGCCCATTACCGTCATGGCGGACAACGCCGCCGTGTTTCAGACTATGGCCCGGGAGATGGCCGACGAGATCAGGAGGAAGAATGCACTGGGGGAGAAGACCGTCTTCATCTGCCCCGTCGGCCCCGTTGGCCAGTATCCCTATTTTGTGGAGATGGTCAACAGCGAGGATATCAGCCTGAAAAACGTCTGGTTCCTGAACATGGACGAGTACCTCACCGACGAGAAGGAGTGGATCGGCAAGGACCACCGCCTCAGCTTCCGGGGCTTCATGGACCGGACGGTCTACACGAAGATCCGGCCCGATCTGGTGATGCCCGAGAGCCAGCGGGTATTTCCCGATCCGAAAGACCCGGAGAACATGTGGCGAACCATTCAGGCCCTGGGCGGCGTGGATATCTGCTTTGGGGGCATCGGCATCAACGGCCACGTGGCCTTTAACGAGGCCCAGGACGAGCTGACCCCGGACCAGTTCCGCGCCCTACCAACCCGTGTGCTGGAGATCTCCCGGGAGACCCGGACCGCCAACGCCATCGGCGACCTTAACGGGGCCGTGGACGACATGCCCCGCTGGTGCGTCACCATCGGCATGAAGGAAATTTACAGCGCCCGGAAGATCCGTCTGGGCTGCTTCCGAGACTGGCACCGGGCCGTGGCCCGGCACGCCGCCTACGGCAGCGTGTCCGCCCATTTCCCGGTGACCCTGCTCCAGGAGCATCCGGACGCCCTGCTGCGTATTACGGAATTTGTCGCCAACCTGCCCGAATGAGAGGGAAACCATGAACACTCAATATATTGTAGGCGGTCAGGTATATGTTGACCGCAGTTTCCAGCAGAAGACGGTGGCCATGGAGGAGGGAAAGCTTCGCCTGCTGCCTCCGGACGCGCCGGTTTCCGGGGAGGTCTATGACGCGGCAGGGAAAAAGGTGGTCCCCGGCTTCATCGATATCCACACCCACGGCGCGGTGGGAGTGGACGTCAACGGCGCGACTGCCGCGGATCTGGAAAAGATCGGGACATTTTTTGCCGGGAACGGCACTACCGCCTGGCTGGCCTCCGTGCTGACGGATACGGAGGAGCAGACCCGGTGGTGCATCGACCAGTACAGGGAGTGGAAGAAGGAAGCGCGTGAGGGCGCGGAGCTGCTGGGCATCCATCTGGAGGGCCCGTTCCTGGCCCCGGCCTACAAGGGGGCCATGCCGGAGCATCTGCTGCGGCAGGGGGACGCCGGTCTGCTGCGCTCCTATCAGGAGCAGGCGGAGGGGGGCATCCGTTACCTCACCGTCTCCCCGGAGGTGGAGGGGACCGTTGACATGATCCCCGCCGCCCGGGAGCTGGGCATCGTCACGGCCATCGGCCACTCCGGCGCGGACTATGATACCGCCATGTCCGCCATTGCCGCCGGAGCCCATGCGGCGACCCATACCTTTAACGCCATGCTGCTGCTCCATCAGCACCGGCCCGCCATCCTGGGGGCGGTGCTGGAGAGCGATGTGTACTGCGAGGCCATCTGTGACGGGCGGCACCTCCATCCGGGGATCGTGCGGCTGCTGCTGAAGGTCAAGGGCCTGGACCGGGTAGTAGCGATCACAGACTCCATCATGGCCGCCGGCCTGCCGGATGGGAAGTACCACCTGGGAGTCAACGAGGTGGTGGTTGAGGACGGCGACGCCAAGCTGGCCTCCGACGGCACCCGGGCGGGCAGCACTCTGACCCAGGATACGGCGCTGTTGAATTTGCTTGCCTTTACAGGCAGGCGAATCGAGGAGATTTTGCCCCTCCTGACGGAGAATCCGGCGAAGCTGGCAGGCGTATTTGACCGGAAAGGGTCCATCGCCGACGGCAAAGACGCGGATATAGTGGTTTTGGATGGGGAAAACCATGTGGAGCAGGTTTTTGTAAAGGGACGGCCCTGCAAGCCGCAGGCCGGGCCGCGCATTTGACAGCTGGAAGAAGAAATTAACTTGCCGTCCAAGGGGCGGCAGAGAAGAAAGGAGGGCGGCGTCATGCAGTTTGAGCCGGGCGCAAACCCGACCCGTGTGAAGGCGGCCAATCAGGCAGCCATCCTCAAGACCATCTATCACCTGGGCCCGATCAAACGCTCCGAAATCGCCCAGCGGCTGGAGCTGACGCTGCCCACCATCACAACGAATGTCAACAGCATGATGGCCCGGGGCATCGTGCGGGAGACCGGCGACGGCCGGCGGGATCGCCGCCTGGTGGGCCGGAAGGCCCATCCGGTGGATATCGTCCCCGAGTCCCGGCACTTTATCGGCATCGAACTCCAGGGCGCACGGCGTACCGCCTGCCTGCTGGATTACCGGGGCAGGGCCCTGTATACCTGGGAAGACCGGGAGGACTGTCCCGACTATGACCGGAACATCCAGCTCTCCTGCCGCCTGATCGGGCAGGCGCTGGATGCCTGCGGCCTGACGCTGGAGCAGATCTCCGGCATCGGCGTCTGCGCGCCGGGGCTGGTGGACCATGAGCGGGGGATTTTGGAGATCCGGCCCAGCTATAACTGGAGGCACAAGGATATCCGGGGGGATATGGCTGCCCTCTCCGGCTATCCGGGGCCCATCAGCGTGGAGAACAATGCCTGCGCCCGTGCCTACGGGGCCCAGCTGTTCCAGCGTGAGGTCCTGGGGGATGCCCAGACCTTTGCCTATCTGTTCATCAACCAGGGCATCGCCTGTCCTCTGGTGCTGAATACCGCCACCGCCTTCGGCTCCCTGGTGGGAGCGGGAGAGGTGGGGCACATGGTCATGGCGCCGGGAGGCCTGCGGTGCAACTGCGGCAACCATGGCTGTCTGGAGGCATATGCCAGCGACCGGGCGGTGCTGGACCGCTGCGGCGAACTGCTGGCTCAGGGCCGGGCCCCCCGCCTGCGGGAGCTGTGCGGGATGGCCGCGCCTGCCATGGAGCATGTTCTTGCGGCCCTGGAGCAGGGGGACGGAGACGTGGCGGAAGTCGTGGAGCAGGCGGTATATATCCTGGGAGTGGCGGTGGCCAACATCAACAACTTCGCCTGTCCCGACAAAATGCTTATCGAAGGCAAACTGTTCTGCCGTCGGGAGAACCGGGAACGTCTGCTGACGGTGGTGCGGCAGAATCTGTGCGGAGTCATCCGTTCCGGCACGGAGTTCATCTTCGTGGAGCCGGCAGCATGTAGCGGAGCCATGGGCGCGGCAGCTATGGCGATCTGCAAGGATCTGGAAACCTATGTCGAGCTGTAAGGGAGGCGGTGTGCCTGACCATCGTTGCCGCCGGCTAATTTGAATGACGGCGAGAAATTTTCTTAAGCATCCTTGACAAAGTGTATCAGAAGCGTAGCACCTTGGCAGGATGGAAATAGGATGATAACAAAACAAATTGTCTTCGATAGAATTACCAGGGTGTAGATGCCGTGGGCTTTCAGCCCACGGCATCTACTGTTTCCGGAGATTTGGCACCTCAAAAATTTTTGAACGCTATGCAGCTTTCCTCGACCCGGGGTTAGTACAGAACTGAGGCACAAACGCAATACGCGGATACTGTCCAAGGCCCCAGAACACTCGGGCATCCTTTGACAGAGCGCAGGGAATATCTTAGGATCATCTGGCTGTTTCCCGCTCATATTCCAAGCAGGGAAATCATTTTTGCGTCTGTAGGGCGCGGCGACCCCGGCGCGCCGTTGGGAAATTTGCCTCGTATCGGCGCGCCGGGTTGTAGCGCCCTACAAATGCGGCGCTATTTTCTCAAAATTGATTTACCTATATTCCAAACGGTAGATCTTGTCATCGGCCTGTAGATATGATATATTAAAATGGGGTATTAATAACAGACAGGTAAGGACCTGCCCCCGAAACGGACGGGATGCACAAGCGGAACGCTTTCGGGGCAAACGGAAAAGGAGAAAATCGATTTATGAAAAAACCTTTAAGACTGATGGCAGCCTTATTGGCCTTCTGCATTGCCGCCGCCGCGTTTCCACCGGTGGGACTGGCAGCAGATAGTGCGGGCTATTTTGATTTAGGAGCCGCCATCAGCAATGCCCAGCCGGACAGCACCATTATGTTGCCAGGTGACGCTATGGTCAACGCCGGTCATTTGATCACTCCATGGATCATTTCGAAAAATATAACGATTGATGGTCAGGGTCACAGCGTCACTGTCCGGCCAACTGGTATTTTATTGGATGCGGACGTGACGTTCAAAAACATGGACCTGCACCTTTCAAGTGCCGAAGGACGCAACGCGATCATAGCTAATGGGCACAGCCTAACGCTGGAGAATGTAAAAGCAGGGACACACTCCGTCAATGTCTTCTGCGGTTCGCTGCAAAAAGCGGAATACGAAAACTATTATACGGTTCCTTCACCCGGTACAGCAGGGACCGTCAATATTCGGGGAACGACTAACCTTCAAGGTAAAGACCTTATCTTAGGTTCAGGCAATATCTTCGCGGGTAGCCTGTCCATGGGTAGCTTTGATGGGAATATCGAATCGGAGGGCGACGGGAAACCGACCACCTTTTCCGGCAATGTTACTATTAACATTGAGGGCAGCGATGGTCCGGGCTCTTTGGGAACAATTTATGCTGGAGGCGCACAGAACCGGAGGCCCTATGGAGCAGACAAGGGAAAAGAAATGTTCCCGGACCCGGAAAAACATAAGGTTGAGGGCACCGTCACCATCACCGGAACGAACGCCCTCCCCAGTGTGAACGGCGCAGGTTCCACCGAAACCAATGTGGTGTACAAAGGCAATGAAAACGAATTCAAAATAGCTTTTGCCGATCTCTCCAGCCTGAGCATGGAATCGGGCAAGCTGGTCCCGATGGCGGACAGCTATTTACGAAACAACGGGACGCTTATCCTCCAGTCCGGCGCAAAGCTGGACCTCAGAGAGACGGACGGGCGTACGCTTAATGTCTTCGATTATCAAGGAAATGACGGCTTTGTATTCTTGAGGGAAGACCAGACCTGGTGGATCCAAAACCAAGTGACAGGAACCACCAAGGTTGCCATCGGCGGCACAACTTATGATGATACGGGCTCCCAGAAAATGCCAGTCGCGGGGCATACGTACATTAGAGCCCCACATTCTCAAAATGGCAAATTTGATCTTTTGCCCTACGGAAGTTCGCTCCTGACCCTGGTCCGAGATGACAATGGCAACTGGACAGCATCAGACGGTTCTTCCGGAGAGAGTATAAATCGAGTGACAAGCTTCCAAATTATTCCGGATAAGGTTTCCATAACCATGGCTGAGGATGCCGACATTAATATGGCGGCAGAGTTTGAAACTGAAAATCAGGCATGGCTGGATTTTATTCCGCTGACGATTAGCGTGGATGGAAAAGACCTCATTGCGGTAGAGGATCAAGAGAATGATGGTTACTATAGGTACACGCACCAGGGCGGCATTCTGGAAATGAGAGTTATGGATAACGCTCTGTACATTACCCCAGACCGTCAGTACTCGGCTGGAACCTACAAGATTCAAGTTACCATTCCCGCCAAGTACAATGGAGCGGGACGTACACTTACGGATTCTGTCACACTGACCGTCACAGACGACGGCACAACGCCGGACCCTGACCCAACCCCCGACCCAAACCCGGACCCCACCCCCACCTCCATCCCCGTCCCCACGGCGAACACCGGTCTGAAATGGACGGGAGCGGAGCAGACCGGTGTAAATGAGGGAACGGGCTATACCCTCACCGGACACACGGGGACCAACGTGGGCAATTACACAGCCACCGCCACACTGGAGCAGAATTATCGCTGGAATGATGGCACAGATACCTCCAAAACCATCGCCTGGAGCATCGCCAGGGGCGACGGCCCCGCCGCGCCCAACGATCTGGCCGGCGTTGCCCCCAGCGCGCCAGGACGCGGCGACGGTCAAATCACCGGCACGACCTCCGCGATGGAGTACGCCTCCAACCCGCACTTCTCCGGTGCGCAGAACTGCGGCGATGGCAGAACGATCAACCTTGCCGCCGGGACCTACTATGTGCGCGTGAAGGAAACGCCCAACCATGAAGCGGGCGCTTATGCCTCCATCACCGTCCCAGCTCCCGGCGCGCCCACCGTGCAGTCCATCGCCGTCAACAGCACCGGCCACAAAACGGAATATCGCGTGGGCGATCCCCTGGACGTGACGGGCCTGACCATTGAGGCCGTGTATTCCAACGGTGACAGACGGACGGTCCCGGTCATGGCGGACATGGTCAGCGGCTTTGACTCCTCCGGCGCGGCGGAGCGCCAGACACTGACCATCCGCTATGAAAGCCAGACCGCGACGTATACCGTCAAGATCACCGGCGGCCAGCAGCCCGGCAGGCCGGTGCGTCAGGTAACGGTAGGCAATACCGGCAGCGGCGGAACCGCCGCCGGGGTCTACACGTATGAAGAAGGGACCATCGTTACCATCCGAGCGGGCAGCAAGGACGGTTTTACCTTTGAAGCCTGGGAGGCGTCGGGTGTCATCCTCGCTGACCGCAATGCCCCGGACGTGAGCTTCCAGATGCCCGGCAGCGATGTGACCCTGAACGCCGTCTGGACGTCCGATAGCGATACGCCGCCTGCCGGACATACCCATGTATGGGACACGGCCTGGAAAAACGATGCAGCCCACCACTGGCACGACTGCACCGCTTCCGGCTGTATGCGTGCCGGAAACGATCTGGTAATGCCCGGTATCCCCGGCGACCACGACAATATCCGTGCCGCGCTTGCGGACGGCAGCCTGCCTTTGGAGCAGCTGAAACTGTGTATCGCCCATCTGGTGGATATCGTGTGGAAGTCCAACCGGTATGAGAATTGACCGTAAAGAAGCTGTTACATAATCAGCCCCATCATACTTAGTAAATGACATAACAAATTTCCACAGAAACAGGAACTGCAGCCGCCTGATTCAGGTCGCTGCAGTTCCTGTTTGTAGTATTTATAGAAATTTAAACGGGAATCTAAATCCGGATCACCGCTTTCACAATATCCGCCTTGTTATTCACACTGTAATCCATCGCCTTCTGCGCCTCGTCCAAATCAAAGATATCCGTCACGATACCTTTCAGGTTCACCTTACCCGCAGCTACCGCCTCGATCGCCATCGGATAGATATGACGGTAACGGAAGATCGTCTTGAACGTCAGCTCCTTGTCAAGAGCCAGACTCATCGGCAGTGTCATCTCACCGCTCTTGCTGTAGCCAACCAGCACGATGGTCGCACCCTTCTTGGTCATATGCATGGTCTGCACGGTGGTGATCTGCGTTCCCGCCGTCTCGATCGCCAGGTCACAGCCTCTGCCCTCCGTCAGCTTCATAACCTCCGCCACCGCATCCGTGCTGCTGCCGTTGATCACGCCGTCCGCTCCCAGCTCCAGCGCTTTCTCCAGACGCTTCTCCAGAACATCTACCACATACACTCTGGATACGCCCATCGCCTTAAGTGCCA
>OFGA01001161.1_pt1 | contig 18966 bp, 22 predicted proteins | sample 1521471 | NCBI WGS metagenome assembly OFGA01 (sample SAMEA3504086, study PRJEB24116) | mouse gut metagenome | biome: mouse gut; feature: mouse-associated habitat; material: faeces | place: Denmark | collected 2011
CGCCGGTCTGGTCGTCCGGGTCGACGACAACGGCGTCGCCGTGGAGATCGGCAACGGCCTGACCGTCCCCGCCGCCAGCACCTAACGAACAGAAGGAGGATAATGCGCTATGGTTATCAACCCCCAGACCCTGCGCGGCATCTACGTCGCGTTTAACACCATCTTCAACAAGGCCCTGACGGAAGTGCAGCCGCTGTATACGGAGATCGCCTCCGTCATCCCCTCCACCACCGAGTCGGAGACTTACGCCTGGCTGGGCGACATCCCCGGCATGAGGGAGTGGATCGGCGACCGCGAGGTGCAGAACCTCACCGCCAGCAGCTACGTCATCCGCAACAAGGACTTCGAGCTGACCGTGGGCGTCGACCGCAATGCGATCGAGGACGACAAGCTCGGCCTCTATAACGTCTCCATCCAGATGCTGGCGCAGTCGGCGGCGGCGCACCCGGACGAGCTGATCTTCAAACTGCTGGCCTCCGGCTTCACGGAGAAGTGCTTCGACGGCCAGCCGTTCTTCTCCACCGCCCACAAGATCGGCGACAAGACCGTCTCCAACATGAGCCACGCCAAGCTGACCATGGACGCCTATATTGCGGCCCGCAAAGCGATCATGTCCCTCACCAACAGCAAGGGCCGGGCCCTGAACCTTATCCCGGAGAAGCTGGTCGTCCCGCCCGCACTGGAGAAGGAAGCCCGGGACATCCTGGTCGCCGACTTTGTGAACGGCACCAAGAACACCATGCAGGGCACCGCGAAGCCCGTGGTCGTTCCCCAGCTTGCCGGCCACGACTCCTGCTGGTTCCTGCTCTGCACCAACCGGCCTGTGAAGCCGCTGATCTACCAGCAGCGGAAAAAGGCCAAGTTCGTCTCCAAGACCCAGGAGACCGACGAGAACGTGTTCATGAAGAAGCAGTTCCTTTACGGCGCGGACAGCCGGGGCAACGCGGGCTTCGGTTTCTGGCAGATGGCCTTCGGCTCTGACGGTACCGGGGCTGCTGACTGACGGAGAGGAGGGGCGGCATGAGCTACAGCACCAGGGCGGAAGTCCGGGAGATGATAAAGGACGACGCCCTCAACTCGATTGTCGGGGACACCTTTATTGAGGAGCCCGCGAAGCGGGAGGAGCTCGTCGCCCCTCTGATCGACGAGGCGATCGCTGACGCGGACGGCGAGATCGACGGCTACCTCGCTAAGAGGTACGCCGTCCCCCTCGCCCCCGTCCCCAAGGTCATCAACAAGTTTTCAAAGGACATCGCGGTTTACAACCTGTTCTCCCGCATCGGCATCGACGAGGGAACGGGAGAGAAGACCTACCTCAACCGCTACAACGCGGCGGTCAAGTTCCTCACGCTGGTGGCGGAGGGCAAGGTCTCCATCGGGGCCGACGCTGACGGAGACCCCGCTACCGCTGCCGCGATCGGCTTCACCGTCAAGTCAAACCCCCGGCTGTTCAGCCGGGGGCAGATGAGGGGGATGTGAGCTATGTACGACATCCGCCTGGAGGGTGACACCCGGGCAATGCTCAGCAGAATACGGAGCTTCTCCGAGATCGACCGCCGCGGCATCAACGCCGCACTCGCCCAGGGCGTTCGGGAGTCAACCCTGGAACGCTTCCGGCAGAGCAAAGGCCCGGACGGGCGGAGGTGGAAGAGCTCCAAGCGGGCGATACTGGAGGGCGGCAAGACCCTGGTCAAGACCGCCCAGCTCTGCAATTCCATCCACGCGAGATCGGACGCCTCCGGCTTTGCGGTCGGCACCAACGCCAAACACGCGGCGACCCATCAGTTCGGCGAGCCTGGGCGCACCATCCGGGCCCGCAGGAAGAAGGTGCTGCGGTTCCAGTATAACGGCAAGTGGGTCTCCAAGAAACAGGTGCGCGTCAAAATCCCGGCCCGGCCCTTCCTCGGCTTGTCGGAGGACGATATGCGGGAGATGAAGGCCACCGTGGAGGACTTCATCGGAAGGGAGGGCTGACCATGCTCTATGGGCAAAGCAAGCAATACCTCCTGGAGAAGCTGGTGGCAGCGGGCCTCAAGTCGAAACCGTACACGGCCCTGAAGACCCTCCAGAAGAGCCAGGAGTCCCACGTCGGTGCAGTTCTGTTTGAACGGGAAGCCTACGCCCGAAACGGCTCCAAAAAGCGTTATAGGGATGAAGAGGGAGCGAAACACAAACGGCGCAAGGTTTTCGATCGGGCTGTCACCTTCGTTGTGCTCATAGGCGACTACACGGACGACGCCGTGGAGACCATGCTGGAGAAGTTCGTTTCACTGCTTGACCGTGGCATCATGGTCGACAGGAATTTTGTTCCGCTGGAGATAGAGGGCGTGGAGTGGGTCGATACCGAGGACGCACTTCTCAAGGCCCAGGTCGCCGTCCGCGTGACGGTCACCTTCAACGGCGGCGTCTACAAGGACACGGACTTCGGGCCGCTGACCCATGTCAAGGTGGTCGAGATCGAGAAAATCAACGGAAAGGAGAATACAGATGGCAAACAAGAATAAGCCGACTGCCGCGCCCGCAGCGGAGCAGCAGCCGGGGCAGACCCAGGAGCTGCTGTCGATTGACACGCTCCGGGAGAAGCACAAGATCACGCGCCCCGTCTTCGCTGGCGTATGCGCCGCGAACGACTGGAAGCCCGGCAGGGCTATGACCGAGGAGGCGTTCCTCCGGGCGGTCGCCGATTTTACCGGGGCCCCCATGGGCGCACCCCAGGGAAAGTGAGGCTAAGAAGTAATGCTTAGAGACGTTAAGACGATCATTTCTGACGGTCTGCTCGGTTTTGCGACCGCCACCGGCGACGGCCTGAGCGTCAAGATCGGAGCCTCGCCCGTGGTGTCCGACACGCCGATCATCGTCACCGGCGACATGGACGCCGCCAAGATCAGGGGGCGGCTGGGCCTGTCCCCGCTGGCGGACGCCACCATGGACGCCGTCCAGGGCGGCGCGGCCCGCATCTTCTGCCTCCCGGTCGCCGCGACCACGGCGGGCACCCTGGCTCCCGTGGTGAAGGAGGGGGACGGCGGCGGCAGCTTGACCGTAGACGGCTCCCCCACCAACGCCTTCCAGGTGGTCATCCAGATCACCGCCCAGGGCGGTTTGAACACCGCAGCCTTCAAAGCCTCCATCAATGGGGGTCACAGCTTCACCGACGAGATCACCGTCCCCGTGACCGGCTCCTACGCCCTGGAGGGGACGGGGCTGACCGTCCAGTTTGCCGAGGCAGCGGACGCCGACCAGAAGCCCAGTTCCTTCCTGGTGGGCGACACCTTTACCTTCAGCTCCACGGCCCCGGCTATGACCAACGGCGACGTCCTGGCGGCGGTGGATAAGCTGAAGGAGTTTGTCCAGGAGTTCGAGTTCATCCATATCGTCGGTGAGAGCACCCTCCCCCTCTGGCAAGCTATGAGCGAAGCCCAGAAGGAGCTCATGAATGTCTACCACAAGCCCGCCTTCATTCTGCTGGAGGCGGCGTTCCCCCAGGCGGACGTGGACGGCGATCTCCACGACTGGGCGTTCCAGATGGAAGCGAACCGGAAGAAGATCAAGAACACCGACATCCAGGTTTGCGCTGCCTGGGGCAAGCTCGTCCGGCTGGACGGCACCACCCAGAACGTCAACCTCGCCGGTTTGGTGTCGGGCCGCTACGCCAAGGCCCCCGTCCAGGTCTCCATCGGCAAGACCCAGCCCGAGGCGGGCTACGGCTTCCCGGAGACACAGCTCCTGGAGCTTATCCCGGCTGGCTACGACAACACCATCATCGAGTTCCTGGACGTGGCCGGGTACCTGACCTTCCGGGAATATGACGGCCTGGACGATCTCTATGTCTACCACCCCAAGATGATGTGCCCGGACGGGAGCGACTACCGCTACGCCGAGGACGTGCGCGTCAGGAACAAGATCGTCCGGGAGACCAGGAAGAAGGCCCTGCTGTTCAAGAACGACGACATCGACCTCACGGACATCCAGGGCGAGCTGGAGGCCCGGGCGAAGTTCATCGCCACACCCCTTGACCGCATGGTGAAGCAGAAGGAGATCAGCTCCTACGAGATCATCGTCAAGGAGGGGCATGAGGAGACCTTCCTGGAGGACGAGACCATGCGGGTCAAAATCCGCTATCTCTCCAGAGGCTACATCCGCGAGGTGGAGATCGACCTGGGCCGCGCCCCGATCACCGCGTGACAGAAGGGAGGATAAGAGACTATGAGCCTCAAAGTAAACGGTAAAGCCTACGACTGGGGCGACGTCGACGTCAAGTTCCCCGGTCTGGCCCTCGTCGTGCAGGAGATCAGCTACGACGACGAGATGGAGATGGAGGAGTCCTACGGTTACGGCCATCGGCCTCGCGGCTATGGCACCGGCAACTATAAGTCCTCCGGGAAAATCTCCCTGCTCCGGGACGACTACGAGGAGTTCCTGTCGTGGTGCAAGTCCCAGGGTGTTCCCTTCTACAAGCTCACCATCCCCTCCATTGTCGTTTCCTACGCCAACGAGGGGGAGAAGACCCACATGGACGAGCTGAAGATCGTCAAACTCATCAAGCGCGCCCACAAAGCTGCCCAGGGCGATAAGGGCCTGACCGTGGACATCGACATGATGATTGTCGGCGGCATCGTCACGGACGGCCTGGAGCCCGCCTGAGAGTTATCCCAGAATAATTGAGAAACGGAGGACACTCCCATGGAAGAAATGAAGAACAACCCCGCCCCGGCCCCCGCTGCTGCGCCCAAGCTGGTCAGCGACGAGGAGCTGAAGGCGAAGTACGGCAAGGTCTACCGCGTCGGCATGACGGTCTCCGAGGACGACGAGAGCGAGGTCGAGCTGCTCTACCGCTTCAAGCGGCCCAGTGTGGCCAGCTATGACCGCTACGTCAAGACGCTGGCCCAGATCGGCGCGTCCAAGGCCAGCAAGCGGTTTATGCTGGACGCCGTGGTGGAGGAGGACGAGGCCCGGCTCACCGCCGACGTTGAGACCTATCCCGGCGTGGCCATTGCGATCGGCAGTAAGCTCACGGACATCCTGGGCCTGACCAACGCGGTAAATTTGAAGAAACTCTAAGGGAGAAGGTCGCGGGGGTTCGGGAGAACGCTATTGAAACGGGGCTCCTGGAGATATACCGCTTCCTTCCCCCGCCTCTCTTAGAGCAATTTGACCCTGAAGCGATCAGCGACATCGGCGTATTTCTGGACTATGTGGCAAAGGCCCGCGTCGTCCAGGAGATGGAGAAGGACATCCTCGCCAGAGCGATCAGCGAAGTATTCTCCCCGTAATGGAGGTGAGCGCAGTGTGAGCTTAGAATCCATCTTCAAATTGTCGCTCGTCATGAATATGGTCGACCACCTCTCCGGGCCCTTGGCTGGCATCGCCTCCCGCGTGGGGGCGGACGTGTCCAAGCTGGACGCGCTGGGCCAGACCTTCGGGGGGTTCGTCAAGGCGGGTACCGCGATGCAGGGGGCTGGCTCCCAGATCACCAGCGCGGTGCTCGCGCCCGTGGAGGCCACATTTGAAACGCGCCGGGCCCTGGGCGAGCTGGCCTCCCTGGGCGTGGAAGACCTGGACGCGCTGGAGAGCGCGGCCCGAAACTTCTCCGATCAGTGGAGCGGCACCACAAAGGCCGACTTCATCAGTGCGGCCTATGACATCAAGAGCGGCATATCGTCCCTGTCGGACGAGGGCGTCGCCGAGTTTACCGCTCTCGCAGCCCTGACCGCCAAAGCCACCAAGTCGACGGCCTCGGAAATGACTTCCCTGTTCGCCACCGGCTACGGCATTTATAAGGGCTACTATGACGACCTCACCGACATCCAGTTCGGGGAAATGTTCTCGGCTGGGATAGCGGAAAGCGTCCGGGCGTTCAAGACGTCCGGCACCGGCATGGCCCAGGGCATCCAGAGCCTGGGCGCGTCGGCCACCACCGCCAACGTCCCCCTGGAGGAACAGCTTGCAATCCTCGGTATGCTGCAAGCGACCATGGGAGGGACGGAAGCCGGTACAAAGTACAAAGCCTTCCTCCGCTCGGCGGCGAAGGGCGGCGAGGCACTGGGCCTCTCCTTCCTTGACGCCAACAATCAGCTCCTGTCTATGCCTGAAATCCTCGAACAGCTTCGGGGCAAGTTCGGCGAGACAATGGACGCCGCTGAGAAGATGGAGCTGCAGAAGGCTTTTGGGGACACCGAAGCCGTCGCCCTCATCGACCTGTTGTATTCTAAGACCGGAGACTTGCAGGACAATATCCTCAACCTCTACGACGCGATGGGGCAGGGCACCGGAGTCGCCCAGGATATGGCGTCTGCTATCCAGGAGACCGAACCGGAGCGGTTCGCCCGCCTGCAGCAGCGCATCCACAACGTGACAGAGTCCATAGGAAACAGCCTCCTCCCCACGGTCAACGACCTCATGGGGAAGGGGGAGCAAGTGCTCACCAAGGTCGCCTCCTGGATAGAGGAGAACAAGGAGCTCGTCAAGATCATCATGCTCATCGTGCTGGCGATCGGCGGCTTCCTCACCGTGGCGGGCACCGTGATCGCAGTCGTCGGCGGCGTTGGCCTCGTCATCACCAAGACGGTCTCCGCCTTCAAGATACTCAAGGCCGGGTTCCTATTGGCAAAGGGCGCACTGGCACCGCTCATAGGCTCCGTGTGGAGCTTCACAGCGGCCCTGCTTGCCAACCCCGTGACCTGGATAGTCATAGGCATCGTGGCCCTTGTAGCGGCCCTGGTGCTGCTCTACAACAAGTGCGAGTGGTTCCGCAACGGCGTCAACGCAATCCTGGGCTTTTTCAAGGAGAAGCTGGGCGCGGCTCTGGAGGTCGCCAGGAATATCTTCGGTGCGATCGGCGGCGTGATCGGGCGCGTCCTGGGGGCGGCGAAAGCCACCGTCCAGGAGAAACTGGACAACATGAAGCGGGCCTACGAGGAACACGGCGGCGGCATCCGGGGCGCGGCAGCGGCGGCGATGGAGGGCGTCAAGGGCATCTACACAGCCGGGTACACCTTCCTGGACAATCTCACCGGGGGCAAGCTCACCGAGCTGAAAAACGCGGCAGCGCAGCGGCTGGGCGAGCTGAAGGCCGTCTACGAAGAAAACGGCGGCGGCATCCAGGGCACAGCAGCGGCCACAGTCGAGGGGGTCAAGGGCGTCTTCGGCGCGGGTTACAATTTCCTGGACAACCTCACAGGTGGAAAACTGACCGAGATCAAGGACAAGTTTTCTGAGAAATTATCCCCCATTACCGGCACAGTCGGCAGTATCCTGGACGCGGCAGGAGCCACGGTCAGCGAGAAGCTGGGGAATATGCGGACGGCATACGAGCAGCATGGCGGCGGAGTTCAAGGTATCGCCGCTGCCGCGATCGAGGGCGTCAAAGGCTACTATACGGCGGGATTCACCTTCCTGGACAATCTCACCGGAGGGAAACTCTCCGAGATCAGCGGCAAGTTCACGTCCACCATGAGCGGCATCGTTCAGGGCATCGGCCAGAAATTCACCGAGGCTGGGTCGGCCTTCATGACCGGCCTGGGCAATATCAAAAACACAGTCACGGGGGCTGTGACGTGGTTCTTCGACTCCGGCAAGAAAATCGTCAGCACCTTCGCAGACGGCATCCGTTCGGCCTTCACCGGCGCAGTGGACACGGTCAAGAGCGGGCTCCAGAAAATCCGCAACCTCCTCCCGTTCTCGGACGCGAAGGAGGGCCCGCTCTCTACGCTGACCCTCTCGGGCCAGCGCACCATGACCACCTACGCCCACGGGCTGGCCTTGGCCCAGGACGCGCCGGTCGACGCGATGGAGCGCGGGCTCCAAAAGACAAAGGTCGCCCTGGAGCGTGAGCCGGTCGCCAAGGTAAACCTCGGCAATGACCGCAACGGCGAGGACGCCGACACCGCCGAGGGCGACAGCTCCGGCAGCGGCGGCAAGCAGGTCATCATTCAAAAGCTCATCATGCAGGTCGATCTGAAGAAGATTAAGGACTTGCAGATGCTGCTCTCGCTGCTGAAGGAGGTCGAGGACTACAGCAACGGCAACGGCGACAACGACCCGGACGCCGTACCGAGCCCGGTATAAGGAAAGGGGGGACGACCATGATCTTCATTGAAGACGAACGCATCAAACTCAACGGGGTCGTCCTCCCTGGCCTTGTCAAAAGTATCGAGGTCACGGAGACGGCAAAGGTGGACGAGCAGGAGGTCGAGGGCAGCGCAACCAAGCCCAAACAGGCCACCGGCTATGAAGACGCCAAGGTCATCATCGAGCTCATCATCGACGACACCGAGGGCCAGACCAAATATGAGCGGTATGCCGTACTGCGTGAGATCTTCCGAAAGCCTGGGCAGAATGTCCCCCAGCCCATTCCCATCGTCAGCGAGGACACAGCGGCCCACGGTATTGAGAAGGTCATCTTCAAGAAGCTCACCCATAAGGGGGAAAACAAGAAGTCGCAGCTCACAGCAAACCTGGAGCTGTGGGAGTATATCCCTCAGACCATCACCGCCACCAGCAGCTCGGGCGGCTCCGGGGGATCGTCTGGCGGCGGCTCCCAGGCCGCAGCAGCGGCCAGCAATCTCAACCAGGACTATCAGCAATACTTAGGAACCAAGCGGGGCAAGTCGCCCGCCAGCGACATGGTCACCGGCGCGGCGACCGCCGCCTTAAACAAGGTAACGACGCAAATGCCATATTGAGGAGGCGAACCGTGGAAACAACAGAGCTCTATTATCCGCAGATCGCGGCCCAGGCCGGGGGCTATTCCTTCGACAAGGGCATCGAGGTCGAGATATACTCCGCTAAGTCATCCTATTTTGACTGGGCAAAAATCCGCTTCACGGAGCAGTTCCGTCCGAAGATCGCCCTCCCGCGCAAGGCCCCGGGCTCCATCCAGATGGGCTACAACGGCTCGCTGGACGAGGTCTTCTCCGGCTTTGTCGCCAAGGAGTACGACGGCGGAGCCTATATCAACGAGGTCAACCTGAAGGACGAGATGCTGCTCCTGGAGGAGACCATCATCAACGACACATTTCTGAACACCACGCCCCAGGAGATGATCTCCTTCTTTCTCTCCAAGGCGGGGCTCTCCAAAATGAAGCTCGCCTCGAAGGGGTACCCGAAGCGGAAGATGCTCCCCATCCGGGAGCAGAGCGTGGTTCAGGCAATCAACACCGTCAACGCGGCCTGGGGGCTCAAGGTGCCCTTTTTCTTCTCTGGCGGCACGTTCTACTGGGACGAGAAGCCGGAGCAGAGCAAGGTCTATACCTTCGAGTATGGGGTCAACATCATCAACCTGACCCGGGCGGGCGGCGTGTGGGAGCTGGAAACGGTCTCCGCGCCCTTCGTCAAGCACTCCCATAAAATCAACCTCATCCACCCCCAGATTAGCGGAGAGCAGGAAGTGCTGAAGGTGGTGTCCACCACCAACGACTCCGGCTTCATCCGCACCTATATCTATTTCTGACAGCAGAAAGGAGGGGCGCGTCAATGCTTGAGGAGATGGTCAGGTCAATCGTTAAGAAATCCATCGCCGTGGACTATCCGCATCTGAAGCTCCCCACCGTCGTCTTCGCAAAGGTGGACTCGGTGAAGAAGCTCGACACCTACGAGGTTCACGATCTGGTGGTTTACAACGATGTTCCCTGCGCCAGTTTCAATGCGCGTGTCGTGGCTTACTGGTACGAGTATAAGCTCACCGTCCTTGACCGCTTCGGAAGCCCCGACAAGGCGTTCCCCGCCCTCCCCCAGATCAAGTCTAAGAAGCAGTTCCAGCAGGGGGCAATGGTGGCGATCGCGCTGCCCTACGGCGAGCTGGCCCCAGCGATCATCGGGGAGGTGAAGTTTTGACCGGGCTGAAAGATACCGACATCCGCCTGGACGACTCCTGGCAGCTCACCCAGGCGGCAGACGGGGACGCGCCCCTGTGTTCCGGGCTGGACTGCCTTTATCAGAACATCGTCCTGGAGGCAATCACGCAGCCGGGCGACCTGTTCTATGACACCGAGTTCGGCTGGGGCCTCTATGACTTCATCCAGTCGGAGGACACCGATCTTGTCCGCCTGGAAATGACGCAGCGTGTCAAAAGCAAGCTGCAGAAGCGAGAGGTCATCCTCCCGGAGACTATCAGCGTGAAGATCGTCCGCGCCGACGATACCTTCCGGCTCCGCTGCACCTTCCGCTTTGCGGGGGAGGACAGAGCCCGGACGATCGGCGTCGTTGTCGGCGCGGTCAGCGTGGAGGTGATAGCAGCATGATTGACAAAAAGACCCTTGACGCCGTTCTCCCGGTTCCCAGCCTGGAGGAGCTCCGGGACGCCAAGGTGGAGGAGCTGAAGAACGAGGGCTTCGTCATCACCAACTTTCACTCGGGCGGCGTCTTTCACACAATGCTCATGATCGCGCTCCGTATCAAGATCGAGGTCATTGAGCTGCTTCGGTCGGTTTTGAACAATATGTTCGTTTCCCATGCTACCGGGATATGGCTCGACCTGAAGATGGCGGACTACTCCAAGAAGCGTAAACGGGCACAGAAGGCCCGGGGCCTTGTGACCGTCACACGCCTGGACATGGAGGGTGAGGCGGTCAAGATCGCCAAGGGCCAGGTATTCAAGACCGCCCTGGACATCAACGGCGAGGAGCTTCGCTTCTTTTCTCTGGAGCCCGCCGTCCTCCAAAAAGGGGCCCGGACGGTGGACGTGCTGGTGGAGGCCGAGATCGAAGGCTCCCGCTACAATGTCCCCCAGGGCCAGATCACGACCTCCCTCACCTATATCGGCGAGGTGGAGATCAGCAACGGCGAGGACTGGATAACCCGGGAGGGCAGCGACACCGAGGACGACGAGAGCGCAAGGACGCGCACCCTCCGCTCCTGGTCGGAGCTGGCACAGCGGGCAATCGAGGACGCATTTATCAACACGGCGGAGGGCGTCCCCGGCGTACTGTTCGCCCAGGCGGACTGCGATCACCCCCGGGGCCAGGGCACCGTGGACGTCATCGTCACAGGTACGGCGGGCGAAGCGACGGAGGGATTGCTTAAACTTGTCCGGGAAGCTGTTGACAAGATCGCCGGGCCGTATGATAATATTCTGGTGAAGTCATCCGTCACCGTGGCCCAGGACATCAGCGTCACCGTCACCACCTCTGACGCGGCAACCGACGAAGAGATCAAGGGCCGTGTCCATTCCATCCTCGCGGAGCTCCTGGCCGTCCGCAAGGGCCGCAAGCTCTACGAGCTGACCCTCTCGGACATAAACCACGCAATCCGCAGCAGCTACCGCGACATCACCAACGTCAAGATCGCGGCCCCGGAGCAGGACATCAAGCTGGACAAGGACAAGGTCATCATCCTCGGGGCCGTTTCCGTAACGGTCGGAAGGGAGTGACCGGATGAAGCGGTTTGACACCTTCGGCGAGTATATGTTCGACCTCCTGTTTTCTCCGCTGAAGAAGGGACGCCGGGCGGTCAATCAGTTCGCTATCTTCTTCCGGGTCGTCGGGCGGGAGTTCGACGATCTGAAGACGGCGATCCTCCGGGTCAGGGACGAGGCCAACGTCGCCAGCGCGTCAGAGGTCATGCTCCCCGTCCACGGTCAAGACCGCGATATGCCCAGGCTGGAGGGGGAAGACGCAGAGGCGTACCGCACCCGGCTCTCCATGAAGGGCATTATTTCCAAGTGGAGCGGTACCCGTCGGGGCATCCTTTACGTCCTCGCGGCCTTGGGTTATGAGCAGAGCCATATCGAGCCGGTCTATGAACAAGACCCGGAACATTGGGCGGAGTTTATCATCTTCCTGAAGGGCCGCAAGCAGAGCGGCGTCAACAACCTCGCCGTCATCGACGCCGAAGTCCGCAAGGTCAAGGAGGGCAGCAGCAGACCGTTCTATGGGACGGAAAGCGGCAACACCATCCTGCTGCTCTCCCGGCTGGAGCGGGGCGTTTCCGACTATCCCCGCTGCAATCAGATCGTCTGCGGCGTGTGGCCCCATGTGGCCAGCATCGGCTATCTCCTGAAGTCGGACATCGTGATCGGCGACCGGGCAGAGTCCGGCGACGTCAATATCCCGAGAGCCGGTACCATCGCGGCCTCGGAGGAGTTCTATCATTACGGCGAATATACCCTATATGCTGGGCTGGGCTCCATCCTCGCAGCGGCATCCCAGGAGCAGCGCGGCATCAAGGTATATCTCAGGTGCGCCGAGCCGACCCGCTGCTCTCCCACCACCGACATCAACGGCGGCGTGGGCAGCATCATCGCCTCGACCATCAACCCCCAGGGCCGGGCAGAGTCCAGCGACGTCACCTTCCCGCAGATCGGCACCTTCGCGGCCTCTCCGCAGTGCTACTGCTTCGGGGAGAACACCATCTACAAGGGACTGGCCTCCGGGCTCACGGCGGGCTCCAGGGCGCAGCAGGGCGTCAAGGAATACTTGAGGTGCTCCAGGTCGGCCCGCTGCTCATCCACAACACATTCCAGAGGAGGCGGACGCTAAATGGCGAAAACACTCACTGACCTCGGCATCCAGAAGATCGGGCGGCGTTTTGTCGACTCCATCGACCACGCGAATTATACGCTGAACGGGGAGCCGAAGACCGTCCCCCCGTTCCGCACCATGGTCAACGGCTCCGACGTGCGGGTCTATATCTACTTCAACGACACCGTCATCGGGGACGTGGCCAACGTGGAGCTGGTGGACAAGGATGGCGACATCGTCGCCAAGGCCGACGACCGGGTCTTCACGAAAACACCGGGCAAGGGGCTCTATGTAGCCTTCAAATATAATGTCAAAGAAATGGAGGTCGAAAGCAGCGATGGAGTCTTATGAGCGCATTGGATGGCTCGACCATGTGGTCGACATCATCACCGAGGAGGTCATCCAGGAAGGGACGCCCGTGAGCCAGACGAACATGAACCACATGGACGACGGTATCTGGCAGAACCGGGAGGCCGTTATCCTGCATGACAGCCAGATCGCGGACGCGCAGCGTGAGATCAAGGTGCTGAAGGACGCGACCCTGAACAACATGGTCAACAACGTCTTTCTCATCAATTTTGTCTCCGTGGCGTCCGTGGCGATCGCGTCCGGCATCTATGACCCCGTGGCGCGGAAAATCTATGTATAGGGTCGCTTGTACCCGTAAAGAAGCGAGCTGCATCCTCGGGAATTTCTTCAGTGGGCTCTCCCAGGTATGCCAAAACTGCCAGAGGCGTCCCCGGGACGAGCTGGCCCTCATCACCAAGGACGGCCTGAAGCTCACCGGCGAGGCCAGCCTGACCATTGAGGGCCGCAGCTCCATCACGGGCGAACCGGCAACGGTCAAGCTCACTGACTACGGCTTCGAGTTTTACGGGGACATCGCCGAGATCGAACGCATCAGGAAAGGGAGGTGCGTCGGCTATGGCGGAACCGTCTACCCTGCAGAAGAAGGCTGAGATTTTCCTGGAAAGGGACGTCTACCCCTTGCTCAAAAACTTCCCCGTCGCGGAAAAGTTCTCCCTCAATCAAGAGATCAAGCAGTCGTGCTATAAACTCATCCGGGCCACCGTTATGGCGAACAACCTCACCGTCGTCAAGAAGCGGCTGGAGTGGCTGGACGAGGCAGACGCTGAAAAGACCCTGCTCCTCGTCCTGTTCGGCATAGCGAAGAACCAGAAGTATATCACGCAGAAGAAGCTCTTTGAATTGCAAGGGAGGCTCAACGAGATCGGGCGCATCATCGGGGGCTTGCAGAAGTATTTCATCAACAACGGCAACGCCCCACAAGCCAAAAAGTAAAAGCACCTACTTAGGGTTATCTCTGTATGGCGTCGAATCGTGCGGTTCGGGGGTATTACTCGGCCCGCAACTGGAACAACAACAATGCAACGAATCGGAACGTCAACGTCGGTTTTCGCCCCGCCTTGTAGGTTATTGCGTCATTCTCGGTTACGGCTTAGAGTGCGCGTCCTTGTTATACTTCAAGGGAGAGGTAATCCTTCGCCTTGTCTTTGACGGCGTAAAAACAGTGACCAAGCTCTGCCCGGCCCTCTCGTATTGGGAAGGCGGTGGGAGGTCTACAATGTTGGTAGAAACCAGCGTCATAGGTGCCAAGCCGTTCTCAAAAGGAAGGATGCCACAATGACGAAATTCCCCTTATTGATCTACAACACCAAAAACACCAAATGCCCGGCCATAGCGCCCCCTGCACCGCCCTCCAGGTATGAGGATGTAGTGGGATGGCCTATGGTGGAGAAGGGCTACAAGAACGCCCTGAGAGGCCAGCGGAAGTATACCAGGGAGGCGGTCAGGTACGACCTCTTCTCTGAGATCAACAACGTCGGCCTGTGGCGGGAGCTCAACAATATCGGCGTCAGGTATAACCCCGAGCAGAAGGAGTATAGGCCAGGGAAGTACCGGCACCGCACCATCACTGAGCCGAAGACGCGCAGCCTTCATATCCCACCGCTCAGGGACAAGATCGTGCAGCTCCTCACCCATGAGGAATTGCAGAATCTTTACCGCCCGGTCTTTGTAGACCGCTCCTTCGCGTGTATGTACGGCAAGGGCCCCATCCGGGCCGCGCTCAATGTGCAGCACGATATGAGGGTCGCCCGCATGAAATGGGGCGACGAGACGGCGGTCATCAAGATCGACGTCAAGAAGTTCTTTTATAGCATCGACCGCAGCGTCCTGAAGAAGCTACTCGCCAAGCGGTTCAAGAAGCTCAGGAAGAAGCACCCAGACCTCTACCAAGACTTCCTTCGGTTTTACCGGCTTCTTTGCAAGATGATCGACTCCAGCCCTGAAGGAGAGACCGGCATCCCCCTCGGGAATGTCACCTCCCAGGACTTCGCAAATATCTACCTCAACGAGCTCGATCAGTTCTGCATCCGCTTCCTCGGCGTTAAGCTCTACACGCGATACATGGACGACATCGTCATCATCGCGCCGAACAAGGAGATCGCCCGGGAGTGGTTGGCAAAAATCAAGGTGTTCCTCAAGGAGAGGCTTCACCTGGATACCAACGACAAAACCAAGATTTTCTATGTGCGGCAGGGCGTGAACGCCTACGGCTTCAAGATCAAGGCCACGCACCTTCTCCTTCGAACGGAAAGCAAGCGCAGGGAGAAGCGGCGCATTAAGGCTATGATCGCCAAGCTGAAGGAGGGCAAGATTACCCAGAAGGAGATCGTCCAGGCGGTCAATTCCTGGCTGGGCTATGCTCGCTGGGCTTGCGCCTACAATCTGGCGAAGAAGATATTCGCTCCCTACCGCTTCATAAAACCGGAAGGAGAGCTACCTTATGGCGCAATATCTCGGTCTCGTCAAGCTCGGCGGGTTCTACAACAACGGCTCAATTCTCAAAAGGCCCACAAGACCCTGGCGGCCTGACACCGACCCCGGAGGCGGCGTCGGTGCGGGCGACATCCCGCAAATGAGCGGGAGCATGGCAAACTACACGATCGGCAGCACCCCGGCAGCGGACGCCAACAAGCTCCAGTGGCACAAGATCAAGGACGGCAATAAGACACTCCTGATCTGCGACCGGGTCATCCTGGTCTCGGTCTCCTGGAACGATCTGAACGCCCAGGGCTACATCACCGGCAAGACCATCACCATTGACGGCACGACCTACAAGTGCCGCGTCCTGACGGGCGGCAGCAATTACCGCAACACCTCCGACGCCTATGCGGGCGGCACCCCCACCAACAACGAGTGGGACAGGTTCATCACCCGCGAGGAGGTCATCACCGGCCTCCCGGCCCCCACCTTGGAAGACCTGAACAGCGGGCCGACTGCCGCTGATAAGGCTACCTCGCACAATCAGTTCTGGAATTGGTTCGGCGTCTATTCCTGGTGCCAAGAGGTATATTCTGGAAATTCGTCGTCTCGTGCGGTTCGGGGGTATTGCTCGGCCCGCACCTGGCACCCCAACCTTGCAACGGCTCAGCGCGTGAACGTTGGGTGCCGGCCCGTCCTTGAAATCCTGAACACTGACCCTCTGATCTCTGACAGTGACCGCGATCTGGGTGATAAGAACACCAACTTCACGATACAGTACAGCGTCGACGATCCCGACTCCGGCGACGTCTTGACGGCGACGGAGTCGATTGATGGCCAAACGACGAAGTCGTTTGGCCCGACGCGAAATTTTGTAAATACCATCACCGTCCCGGTCGATGAAATGTCCCTCGGGAGGCATACCGTGAAGGTCGTGGTCACCGACGGCAAGGGCGGGACGGCCACCAGGACGTGGACGTTCACCAGAACCAACAGCGCACCCACCATCAGCGGCGTCGACGGCAACCTGGGGGATAAAAACCTGGGCTTCACCTACGACTATACCGTGGACGACGCGGACGGCGACACCCTCACCGTGACGGAGCAGCTCAACGAGGAGACCATCCGCACGATCAACAACGCACCCAGGGGCGAGACCCTCGGCGTGGCGATCACTTCGGAAAAGCTCTATTCCCTCAGCCTCAACTCCGTCAACACCATCACGATCATGGTCACGGACGGCAAGGGCGGCACCAGCTACCGGAGGCTCACCTTTAAGCGCACCAACAGTGCGCCGTCGATCTCCGGCCAGGACACGGCCCTGGGCCATAAGACCGGCAGCTTCGCCGAGAAGTACACCGTCACCGATATTGAGGGCGACAACGTGGTCGTCACCGAGTTCGTGGACGATGTGCAGATCAGGAGCTATCAGGCCACCCTGGGGCAAGAGGAGACCATCGAGCTCACCCGGGAGAGGTGGCTCATGCTCACCAACGGCAACCACCAGCTTCGCGTCGAGGCCGTGGACGGCAACTTCGCCACCTCGGTGCGGGTCTGGACGTTCTCCAAGACGGAGCGGGTCATCTGCTTCGAGCTCAACGCACCGGAGGAGACGGACGAGGCCGCATCCAAGGTGCTGGTCACTCCGACGTGGCATATTGAGGGCGCGACAGCTCTGGTGGAGGCTTGCAACAACGCCTTCGACGCCGAGCCCACCTGGGAGGACATCACCCCCATGGTGGCGATCAACCGGGTCTATAACTTCACCAACAAGACCAAGACGGCGGACAAGTGGGGCGTCAACATCCGCTTCACCATCACCAAGAATGAGGGCTATGAAGGCGAAGTTTCTATTTCTGGCTTTGGAGGTGCTTACGAATGAGCGGTATGCAGTATTTGACCCCGAAGAAGTCTGTCGGGGAGTTGAACCGGGCGGCTCGTCGGAGCAGCTCCGCCCAGGCCGTCGCGGAGATCATGTTCGTCAAGATGGCCCAGGAGCAGCAGCTCGACGAGACTACGATTGCTGAGTACCCTGACCTCTTCACCCCGTGGGATGAAAACTGGAGGGGTAAGGCGGGCGACATCGTCCAGGACGAGGGCCAGCTCTATCGCTCCATCCATGACGTCAAGGACGCTGGCCAGAATACCAAGCCCTCGGCCACGCCCTCCATGTGGACGCCCATCGGCAACCCCTTGGAGGAGTTCCCGGAGTGGGTTCAGCCCATCGGGGCCCATGACGCCTACGACCAGGGGGCGAAGGTGACCCACAACGGCAAGAGGTGGGTCTCCAGCACAGCCTCCAACACCTGGGAGCCGGGCGTCTATGGCTGGGAGGAATACCAGGAGCCGGAACCGGCCCAGGAAGCCCCCCAGGAGGCCCAGGACGGGCCCGGGGAGCCCGAGGGCGAGTAACCGGCCACCACAATGAAAACGGCCCCGGAGGGCGGCGTGTGCCGCTTCTCCGGGGGCCCTATAAACGCCCGCCCTCCTGCGGGGGCAGCTCCCTGTTCTGGGGGCCGTCACCGCAAGCGGGCGGGCTTAGAATTACTTCTTAGAAATCCGCTATTTTTTCTCACTTTCGCTGTCCGAGTTTCTCAAAAATTTTGTCGCGCTACATCCATATCTTTTGAACAACTCAAGAAGCTCGGATAATGTTCCAAAAGGCAAATCATCATAATCCGTTGTCAACAGTGGCTTATACAGACATTGTCTGCACCGAAGTTGGCAGCGACTTGTCACATATACAAATACTTGTTTAATTTTCCCGTTGAAATACGCAGATATTCTGTCATCAACATTCATACCAAAATTCTCCTTAGATAACCTCGCATAAAGAAGTACAGATTTCAGAGTTCCACATACCCGACAAAGTTGTAGTAGATTTTGATGTCCCGGTGAGTCTCCCCGGCGATTTCGTACTTCTCGCCCACCTCGATGCGCTTTACCAGCCGCAGGAGCGTGGGGCGGTCCAGTTCCTCAAGCTGGGCATAATCGCGGATGACAGCAAGCCATTCGTCGGTGGCTTGCTCGTCCTCCTGCGTGGCCTCCAGCTGGGCGGTGAGCTGCGTCCGCTGTTCCAGTTTGCTCCGGCGTTCGTCCTCGTAGCGGTTCATCAGCTGGACGCACAGCGCCTCCGGCATGACGCATTTCACCTTGTCCTCGTAGACCGACACCACCAGCTTTTCCAGCTCAGCCAGCCGCTTATCCACCGCCGCCAGTGTTGCCCGGAGCGCCTTTGTCTGCTCCATGCTGGCGGCATTCTTCTGGGCCAAGATTTTCTCCTTGAGGGCAACGGGGCTGTTCTGCGCCAGCATCGCCTTGGCGTGGATGTCCAGCAGGAGCAGCTTCGTCAACACCTTGCAGTTGATGTAGTGCATGGAACAAGCCACCTTGCCACCGCTGCCGTATCGGTTACACATATAGGCTTTATAGGTGCCGTAGTGACCGTCCTCGTGGCGTTTCCGGCTTCGATAGTCTTTCAAAATCCGCATAGACGAACCGCAGTCCGCGCAGTAGAGAACGCCGGCGAACAAAGAGATTTCCCCATCACTATCGGAGCGGCCCTTGGAAGGGTGGTTGTCCAGCCTTTGAACGGCATCCCAGACCTCCTGGGAGACAAGTGGCTCATGGGTATGCTCCACCTTGATCCAGTCCTCTTTCGGCTTGCTCACCTGCTTGTGAACCTTGTAGGAAACGGTGCCGGTCTTGTTCTGCACCATGTGGC
>OFGA01001166.1_pt1 | contig 18888 bp, 22 predicted proteins | sample 1521471 | NCBI WGS metagenome assembly OFGA01 (sample SAMEA3504086, study PRJEB24116) | mouse gut metagenome | biome: mouse gut; feature: mouse-associated habitat; material: faeces | place: Denmark | collected 2011
CGCGAATGGGATTTGCTCACTTCGGAATCACGTTCTTACGGACTTTGCAGTGAATGCCCCTGGGCAGACCCTGCAAAGTCCTGTTTGAACAGTAACGCCTGTATTTCCTCTCCTTTCAGGAAATTAATCAAAACTCTTTCATTTCATGCTTTATCATGATATAATGAATACTATCTTTTGTGGAAAGGTAGAAGAAAGCAAAAATGAAACGAAGTATAAAATTCAAAGGGCGCCTGCGTAATTATATGTACAGCCCAATCGTACTTACCATCTTGCTTGTATGCATGAATATTCCGTTATACTTTTATCAGATAGAAGCCGGACTTGCCGTATCTGCATTTGTAGTTATTTATTTTGCCGCAGTCACTGTAAATTATCAGAAAAATAAACCGTTTTTTGTTAATGAACTGATTAATTTTGCCACGCAGTATGGCACTGTCCAGCGGAAGCTGCTGAATGAATTTGATGTTGCGTATGCGCTGATTGATTACAATGGGAAGCTTTTGTGGGTCAATGAGAAATTCACGGAGCTGACGGGAAAGGACAAGGAATACCATAAGTCCATTACATCGGTATTTTCACATATTACAAAAGAAATCCTGCAGAAAAACAAGACAGAATCCCAGCTGCACATTGCCTGGGACGGGCGGGAATACCGGGCACAGTTAAAGCGGATTGAGTTTGCGAGCATTACGCCGGAAAATGACATGGTTTCAGTGCAGGGCAGCGACGAATACATGACAGCGCTTTATTTGTATGACGAGACGCAGCTGAATCAGTATATCCGGGAAAATGACGACCAGAAGATGGTAACGGCCTTGATTTACATTGATAATTATGAGGAAGTGTTAAACAGCATTGAAGATGTCAAGCAGTCGCTTTTGATTGCACTGATTGACCGCAAGGTAAATAAATATTTCTCAGGCATGGACGGGCTTGTGCGCAAAATGGAGAAAGACAAGTATTTTGTCGTATTCCGGTATTTTTATCTTGCAAAAATGGAAGAAGACAAGTACAGCCTTCTGGAAGAAGTAAAGACCGTGAAGGTCGGAAATGAAATGTCTGTCACGCTCAGTATGGGAATCGGCAGCACAGGCGATACTTATAACCAGAATTATGAATACGCCCGCATGGCAATCGGAATGGCGTTAGGACGCGGCGGCGACCAGGTTGTCGTAAAGGAAGGGGAACGCATTACTTATTTTGGCGGAAGCTCCAAGCAGGTAGATAAAATGACCCGCGTGAAAGCGCGGGTAAAAGCCCATGCGCTGCGTGAAATTATTGAAAGCCGCACCCATGTCATTGTCATGGGCCATCATATCGCGGATGTAGATTCGTTCGGGGCAGCAGTCGGCGTGTACTGTGCCGGACGCGTGCTCGATAAAAAGGTGCAGATAGTCCTCAATGAGGTTACGACCTCGCTGCGGCCGATTAAAGAGTGCTTTAACGAAGCAAACGGCTATCCGCCGGATATGTTTATCAATGGGGAAACGGCAGTCGAGCTGACCAATCATAATACGCTGGTTATGGTCGTGGACACCAACCGCCCGACTTACACGGACTGTCCTGAAATCTTAAAAAAGACGAAATCGGTTGTCGTATTTGACCATCACAGGCAGGGCAGCGAGGTTGTGGAAAATCCGATACTGTCTTATATTGAGCCTTATGCATCCTCTACCTGTGAAATGATTGCAGAAGTGCTTCAGTATTTTGCTGAAAATATCAAGCTGACGGCATGTGAAGCGGATGCGATTTATGCCGGAATATTAATCGATACAAATAATTTTATGCAGAAAACAGGCGTGCGTACCTTTGAAGCAGCAGCTTATTTAAGGCGGTGTGGTGCCGAGGTCACAAGAGTCCGCAAGATGCTGCGCAATGATATGGCGGATTATAAGGCGAGGGCCGAGGTCATGCGCAATGCAGAGGTATATCACGGGGCGTTTGCAATTTCGGTCTGTCCGGCGGATAAGGTCGAAAGCCCGACCGTTGTCAGCGCGCAGTCGGCCAATGAGCTGCTGAATATTATCGGAATCAAGGCATCTTTTGTCATGACGGAATACCAGAACAGGATTTTTATCAGCTCCCGTTCTATCGATGAAATTAATGTACAGTCTATTATGGAGCGCCTTGGCGGCGGCGGCCATGCGAATATTGCCGGCGCGCAGCTGTCCGAATGCAGCATTGAAGAAGCAAAACAGAAAATACGGAAAATTTTAGATAACATGATAGAAAAAGGAGAGGTTGAAATATGAAAGTAATTTTACTGGCTGATGTCAAATCCGTAGGAAAGAAAAATGAAGTCGTAGAAGTCAGCGATGCATTTGCTCGGAATATGCTTATCCGCAAAAAGCTCGGCGTGGAAGCTACGAACCAGACATTGAACGATTTAAAGCTGCGCAACCAGCGCGCCGAAAAGGATGCGGCAGAAAATCTGGCAGCAGCAAAACAGCTGGCCCTGGATTTAAAAGAAAAACAGGTCGAAGTTAAAATCAAGTCGGGTGAAGGCGGGCGTACCTTTGGTTCTGTTTCCACGAAGGAAATCGCAGAAGCAGTAAAGTCACAGCTGCATCTGGAGCTGGATAAGAAAAAAATGCAGCTGGCAGAGCCAATCCGGGCGCTTGGCTATTATGAGGTTCCGGTTAAGCTGCATCCGCAGGTAATGGCTGAATTAAAAGTACATGTTACAGAAGGCTGATTTTTATGGAAGAAGCGCTTATCAAAAGAACCATGCCAAACAGCCTGGAAGCGGAGCAGTCGGTTATCGGTTCCATGATGATGGACCGGGCTGCGATTATTACGGCTTCTGAAACGCTTGTGGCAGAAGATTTTTACCATAACCAGTATGCAGTTTTATTTGAATCCATGATAGAGCTGTTTAACGAAAACAAGCCGGTCGATTTTATTACCCTGCAAAATAAGCTGAAAGAAAAAGAGCTGCCACCTGAAATCAGCAGCCTGGAATATATCAATGACCTTGTGGCAGCAGTGCCGACCTCTGCAAACGTGCGTTATTATGCGGATATTGTAAAGGATAAGGCGATGCTGCGCAGGCTGATAAAGGTCACGGAAACGATTCAGAACGAATGCTATGCGGGAAACGAGGATTTGGAGACGATATTTGCAAATACGGAGAAAAACGTATTTCAGATTCTCCAGAGCCAGGACGGAGGGGAATTTGTGCCTATCCGCCAGATTGTCATCAATGCGCTGGAACGGATTGAGAAGGCTTCCAGAATCCAGGGAAACGTAACCGGCATTGCAACCGGGTTTATTGACCTGGATTACCGCATGTCCGGCCTGCAGCCTTCCGATCTGATTCTGGTAGCTGCACGCCCTTCCATGGGGAAAACAGCGTTTGTATTAAATATAGCACAGTATACGGCATTTCACAGTGAACTGGCAACTGCCATATTCAGTCTGGAAATGTCGAAGGAGCAGCTGGTCAACAGGCTTTTTTCCCTGGAATCCAGAGTGGATGCACAGGCGCTGCGCAATGGAAACCTGTCTGATACCGAATGGGAAAAGCTCATAGAAGGAGCCGGGACAATCGGCCGCTCGAACCTGATTATTGACGATACCCCCGGGATATCGATTAACGAACTGCGTTCCAAATGCCGGAAATATAAGCTTGAGCATAATATCCAGCTGGTTATTATCGATTACCTGCAGCTGATGTCCGGAAATGGAAAAACCGATTCGAGGCAGCAGGAAATATCGGAAATATCCCGTTCGCTCAAAGCGCTTGCAAGGGAGCTGCATGTGCCGGTGATTGCATTGTCGCAGTTAAGCCGTGCAGTGGAACAAAGGCCCGACCACCGTCCGATGCTGTCCGACCTTCGTGAATCAGGAGCGATTGAGCAGGACGCGGATGTCGTGATGTTTCTTTACCGGGATGATTATTATAACAAAGATACCGACCGTAAAAATATTGCAGAAGTGATTATTGCCAAGCAGAGAAACGGCCCGATTGGGACGGTCAGCCTTGTATGGCTGCCTCAGTATACGAAGTTTGCAAATATGCAGCGCGATTAGTTATGCACAGCTGCAACACACATGCAAAAAGTTATCCACATCTTTTTTTGAATCTTACACAATTTCCCTGCCTTGTGACAGATTTCCCATATTATTTCCACGGAAATCCCCCGTATCTGTCAGGATGTGTCGTTATTTCACGATGAAATCAAATTGTGCATGGACAGGCAGTAGGCTATACTTGATTACAGAAGTTATATGATATTATGCTTCGAACCCGCCATGCGTTAGAAAAAGGAGGTTTTCTAAGTGGAAAAGGTACGTTATATGATTTCGGATGCAGCAAATACTGTGCAGGTTGAATCACATGTTCTGCGGTACTGGGAAGATGAACTGGAACTGACGATTCCAAGAAATGAACTGGGGCACCGCTATTATACAGAGGAAAACATACAGGAATTTTTGAGGATAAAAGAACTGAAGGAACGCGGCTACCAGCTGAAAGCAATCAAGCTGATTCTGCAGGATGAAAAAGAGCGCAAGGAAGAAAACGTGATGGAGCCTGCCATTCGCATTGAAAAGGTGAACGGCATGGAAATATGTGGTGAGGAGGTTTCAGAAAGAGAAATGGCAGCGAATGAAGTGATTCATGTAACCCAGAAAACAAGCCAGGTGGCTGACGAAGAACAGCGTGAAAGACGCATGGAGCAGTTCCAGACCATGATGACAGAAATCGTGCGCAGGGCAATCAGTGAAAATAATCACGAGCTTGGCGAGGAAGTGGGCACCCAGGTCGGAGAGCATGTGATTAAAGAAATGAATTACCTGATGCGCACGCAGGAGGAACAGGAAGAAGAACGATTCCGCAAGCTGGATGAAGCGATACGCAGCATCGGGAAGAATGGGCGGCGGCGTGAAAAGAAAGAGCGCCTGAGCCGGAAAGAACGCAAAATGCTGAAAAATAAAAATGAACTGGCACCGGATTTGATGATCTGACAGCCTGACAGAAAAATACCGTACATATGGAACAGCAGAAAATAGGAAATATAAAATAAAACCGCCGGATTTTTCCGGCGGTTTTCACATATTATGTTTAATTTCTTCCGTATGTGTGTACAGGGCCGGGCGGTTTAGCCTTCCTCAATAGCACCTGTAGGACATGCACCAGCACATGTACCGCAGCTAACGCATGCATCAGCGTCGATATCGTATTTGCCGTCGCCTTCAGCGATTGCTCCTACCGGACACTCTCCTACACATGTACCACAGCTTACACAAGCATCTGTAATTTTGTATGCCATTGTTTAAATCCTCCTTCATAAGATTGATTGATACGAACCTTGTCCGCTGAAAATATAATAATACAAAATGTGAATTAATACAAGTGGGAAAATGAAACAAATATGGATGGGATGTATATTTTTAAATACAACGGGACGGAATTGACATTAAAACTGCACTATAGTATATTAATTAAGAAACCGGGCAGATTATGCATCATAACAAAACGTCCGCAAAGCAGACGAAGCAGAGAAAAGGAGAATCAGAATATGGCACAGCAGGTTACAAAAAGCACAATGATAGGAGAACTGCTCCAGATTAATGAGAATATTGCACCGCTTTTATTAAACATCGGCATGCACTGTCTTGGATGCCCGTCTTCACAGATGGAAACGATTGAAGAAGCAGCGATGGTGCACGGAATCCAGCCGGATGCGCTGGTTACGCAAATCAATGATTTTCTGGCCAAAAATGAATAAAAACGGGAATGCAGAAAGAAACCGGTACATGTGCGCTGTACCCGGTTTCTTTTATTTGTATGGATTGCATAGATTGTATAGAATGTACAGAAATATTGTTTTCATCAGACGGATGATAGCAGGAGATTTGTGCAAGAAACCCGCTAAATGGCAGCAAACTGCTGCAAAGCCCTGCTGCGGATGATGCAGTCGAAATGTTCATTGAAATAAGCTTCTATGGAATCTGAAAAGTTAATCTGTGTCGAATATTCCGATAAAATATTACATACTTTATTAAATTCTTCCGGTGTATGGGAGCTCTTATGGACTACCAGGTAAAAAATATGGGACTGGGAATCACGGAACAGCGTATTATCCCCATGGTAGTACCCATCGAGCACAGTTGCAATCTTGGACATGATATCCAGGTTATGAATCAGGAACAGCTTTGTCAGATCTACAGGGATTTCGATAGCAGGTGAGCTTGGAACGGTCTCTTTTGGTTCGTGCCTGACAGCCTGGTCCAGCGGGATAAAGTCTTCGGATTTACTTTTTTTCTTATGCTGGGTTTCCTTTGCTTTGGATTCCTGCTGGATTTTCTGAAACCAGTCTAAAATATCGTTGGCGCTTGCAGCTTCGTAAGAGCCGCCCTGGTCCGGCGAATATCCGGAAAAGGAGTCATCATTGTCTGTATCAGAAAATTTGGAAAAACGGGTATCAAGTTCTTCCGGGTATTCCACTTTGGTTATCAGAAGGATAATGGTATCGGATGATACGGGAATCGCTTCTATCATCAAAGGGATGTCATCTGCTTCAAATCCAAATTCATAAGAAGCCTGCTGCATCATATCACGGAACAGGTTTTTGGCTTTTTCGGTGCCATAGGCAAGTTCACTGATTTTTAAATGGCGGTCAGCTAAATCTTCCTTCGTCAGCGTGCATCGAATCTGGGTGTCACTTACTTTTTCGATTTTCATTCAATCACTCCCTTAAAAATGTCTGAATCGTATATTGTTTTATTATAAAATGGCAATTGTCAGCTTGAAGTATACAAAGTATATAAAAAAAGTATATGATAGTCAAGCGCAGAACGCATATATTTTTTAAAAATTTTATAAAAAATCATAAATATTGAAAAAAATGCTTGCCAAACTCCGGCAGGCTGTGGTATAACAGTTGCAAGAGATGCTTACGCCCTTAGTCAGAAAGGAGAATAAGCATTCAAATATCAAATTTGTCCGGCAAGTACCGCATCCTTTCCTGTCTTGGAAAAGGAAACAGCAGCGAAGTATTTCTGGCCGAACACAGGAAGCTGAAGGCATACCGTGCAGTCAAATGTATCAGCAAGTCTGCACATCCGATGCAGCCGCAGCTCCTTCTGGAAGCAGATATTCTAAAAAATCTGAAACATCCCGGTATCCCCACGATTTACGATGTAGAAGAAGATGATAAGTTATATTATATCATAGAAGAATATATCCAGGGACAATCACTCGAAGCATTCGTGCTTCGTCAAGACTGTATTTCCATAGATACGGTAATCCATATGGCATTGCAGATATGTGATGTGATAAAATACCTGCATGGACAGCCGGAACCAATTATTCATCAGGATTTGAAACCGGAACATATCTTATTATGTGGAAATCGAATTGTTTTAATCGATTTTGGAATCTCATCTTTTATTACCAGCAGTGGAAATACATTCCAGTATTTTGGGACCGAAGGTTTTGCGCCGCCGGAAAAATACCAGGGCATTTCCTGTGATGTCCGTGCAGACATTTACGGAATTGGAAAAGTTCTGGAATTTATGACAAAAAAGGCAGCAGGACAATCAGACAAGAAGTCCCAGCTTCTAAAACCGTTAATCCAAAAAGCATCCGCTTATTCCAGGGAAGAACGTTACGCATCCATAGAAGAACTTATCTCAGCATTAAGTAACGTGCTTGAAAACGGTTATCAGAATTTTCAGCAGAAAAAAAACAAGCATCTCTTAAAAAAAATAGCAGTAGCGGGAACGCAGGAACGTGTGGGAACGACACATTTTGCCATCGCACTTGCCAGTTTCTGCAATCAGTATTACAGCCCCTGCATTTACCGGGAATGCCGCCAGTCGGACTGCATCCGGCTGCTTGCAAACGAAGAAGGCAGCTATATCGGAAAAGACGGTGCGGTTATGCGCGGGAAATTCCGGGGAATGCCATATTATGGCGAGGGAATTGCACAATGGGACAGCGATGAATGCCTGTATATCCAGGATTACGGAATACAGCTGGAAGATGTGCTGGAAGGCGGGAACAGGCTGATAGTTGTCATGGGAAGCAGGCCGTGGGAATGTGAACGGTCAAGAAGCCTTCTGGAAAAAATCAGCCTGAGAGAAAATCTCGTGCTTATCTGTAATTATGGAAACAGCGTGCAGGCAAAACGGATGGCAAGGATGTATCACCACCGTGTCTACTGCTTTCCTCTGGATGAAGATCCGTTTCGCATGACAAGGGAGAAACGGAAATGGTTCCAGAAGCTCCTGTTACAGGAAGGGTGGTAAGAAAACTGAATGGATTTTTAACCGGAAAACTGAAGGAGAAGATCAGTATTGGTATTATTGGGACTGGCAGCGGATGCGGTACCACGCATCTGGCCATTGCACTGGCAAATTACCTGCAGTCTGGATTGGGAAAACAGACCGCAGTGATTGAAATGCCGGGACAGCATGATTTGGAACACATGATTCGGGACGAGTGCAGGGGAAAGCAGGAGCTTTTTCATGTCCAGTACTTTACGGGTATCGGAGTGGGGAAGATACCCGAGATTTTAAACAGCGGATATGAAGCATTTGTACTCGATTGCGGCGGCGATTACCAGGCCGCCAGGGAAGAATTTTTACGCTGTGACAGAAAGCTTGTAATGGGAAGCATCAGCCCCTGGAAAGTATCTGCTTTTGAGCATTTTATGAGGAATATAATTGCAATCGAAAACTATCAACAATGGGAATTTCTGGTTTTATTTGCGGACCGGACTGACAGGAAAAGAATTCAAAAAAGATATAAAATGCATCTGACAAGCGTACCCTGGATTGAAAATCCATTCTATCTGAAAAAAGAAGACCTGATATTTTTGCAGAAGCTGCTATAAAGGCTTTGTGAGCCTGTCTCAGCAGGAAAGCTGCAGACCGATATTCCAGAATTAAGAAGTAATATTAGAATTAGTAAGAAATATTAGAATTAAGAAAGGAGAAGAAGTATTTTAAAATACAGGACAAGGGCAATGCTGCTGCATGGCGTTACCGGGGCATGTATTGCAGGAGTCCCGCTTGCACTGGTACTGGCGGTACTTTGGTTCAGCAGCCACAGGCTCTGCCAGCAGGCATCGCAGTACAGGGAGCTGGAAGAACACGGACTGTATCTGTATGTATGGACGCTCAGGGAAGATTTGGACGCCGGAGAAAAAGTCAAAAAAACCAGCCTGGAAAAAAAGAAGGCATGGATTTTAGAGAGCGAAGCTGCGGACATTATGAATGACCCCGGGCAGATTACGGGAAAGAAAGCAGGCAGGGCGCTGAAAAAAGGAACAGTCATAAAAACCGGCCTGTTTTTGGACAAAAAGAAGACCGGTGTTTCCAGGAAAACAAATTAAAGTATCTGATAAAGTATCTGACAGGGATAGTATGGGGGATTTATTATATCACAAAGACAGTAAATTCAGAATTGTCAGTTCTGCATGCTGATTCCCTGTCAGGAATAGGTGGAGGGATGGATAGAAATCAATTATTTTTAGAACTGAAAAACATACAGGGACGCGGGATTACCATATTTCTGGAAGGCGAAAAAAGCACGCCGGAAACGGTGGCGAGCCAGCTGTGTGTACAGGAAGATAACTGTTCTTATATGAGGGATTATGTATATGACGAGGGGGTGCTGACGGAACTGCATTTTGACAAGGTGCGGTGCAAATAAACAGAAAAAAAGTAAATAACCGGATGCAGATGGCTGTCAGACACATTTATATGGAAAAGGAAACCTCAATGCCTTTCAAATAGCAGCCAGAATGCATCTGCAGGAAGAAACCTGACTAGAACAGGCAGAAGAAAAGGTATGGGGATACCGGATTCTGCCTGTTTTTCTGTGTTACAATACCTTCTATTGCTTCTGTTAATCAAAATTTCAGATTGTTTCTTGTAAAATACCGCGCAACAGGCTATAATAAAAAGGCCATTATAAACGAATCTGAAAATACATTAGGAGGAAAGCGATGAAGGACAAAATAATACCGGTGGTGGCCGTGTTATCCCTAATTTTTATTATCCTTGTGAGTATAATCGTTGGGAAAAAGATAAAGCAGTATGTACCAAACAGCGAGGAACAGAATCTTGAAGAATATTTTGGAATTACAGCGGATGATGAGATTGCAATTGAACTGAATCACAGTATAATAGAAGAAAAAGCTTTGCTGCGTAATGGCGAGATTTATCTGGATTATAACTATGTACATGATTATCTGAATGACCGCTTTTACTGGGACACAAATGAAAATATCCTTTTATATACGACTTCTTCTGATGTAATCAAAGCATTCGCAGACAGCAAGGACTTTTACACCGGAAGGAAGAAGGACAGCAAGTCTTATAAGATTGTCCTGGTGGATGTAGACAAGACATATATTGCGTTAGATTATGTCGCACAGTATACCGACATGGAATATGAGTATATAGAAGAACCGGGCCGTGTCCTTGTGCAGACGGAATGGGGCACTGTGAAAAAAGTATCTGTCAAGAGAAAAACACAGCTGCGCGTGAAAAACAGTGTAAAGAGCAAAATTTTAAAAGAGCTTGGAAAGGATGAAACCTTAATCAAGCTGGATTCCGGAAAAGAATGGACGAAGGCAGCGACGCCGGACGGCCTGATTGGATATGTGCAGAATAAGCGCCTCGGTGCGGAGACAGAGGAAACGCAGGCCCATGAGTTTGAGGAACAGACCTTTACGCACGAAATGAGGGACTATGAAATCTGCATGGCATGGCATCAGGTTACGGTACCGGAAGCAAATAATAATATTGTAAGCGTATTGCAGAATACAAAAGGAATTAATGTGATTTCTCCTACCTGGTTTTATTTAAATGACAACGACGGAAATATCGCGAATCTGGCCAGTGCGGATTATGTAAAATACTGCCATGACAAAGGAATTGAAGTATGGGGGCTTGTCAGCAATCTGGAAAACCAGGAAGTCAGCACGACAGAAGTACTGACGCATACGTCCAAGCGTGAAAATCTGGAAAACCAGATTATTGCGGCAGCTATCCAGTATGACCTGGATGGAATTAATGTGGATTTTGAAGCTTTAGAGGCAGCAGTGGGCGAGGGATTTATCCAGTTTATCCGGGAACTGTCTTTGAAATGCGACGGAAATGGAATTGTATTATCGGTAGATAATTATGTATCTTCGGAATATACAAAGTTTTATGACAGGGAAGAACAGGCTGTCTTTGCCGATTATTTAATTGTGATGGCTTATGACGAGCATTATGCAGGCTCTAAGGAAAGCGGTTCGGTCGCTTCGATTGGATTTGTAACGAAAGGGGCGGATGATATACTGGCAGAAAATGTGCCGTCAGAGCAGGTAATTCTGGGCATGCCGTTTTATACAAGGGTATGGGCGGAAAAACCGAAAGAAAGCGATGGTGATGATGCAGAATCGGCGTCGGATGACTATGTTCCGTATGAACTGTCGAGTGAAGCATGCGGCATGCTTTCAGCACAGCGTCTGATGGAAGTCAATGGAGCAGAAAAGACATGGCTCGAAGATATGGGGCAGTATTATACAGAATATGTCAATAACAATATTACATATAAAATATGGTTTGAAGATGTCCGGTCTATTGAGGAAAAATTAAAGGTGATGGATTCCCATGAATTTGCCGGAGCTGCTTTCTGGAAGCTCGGGCTGGAAGACAGCACGGTATGGGACACCGTGATTAAGTATATCAATTAATCAATTGAAAAAAGAAAAAGAACAGGGATGATTCCGGCGTTCTGTCATATGTATAGTAATAAAACTCTGGAGGCAGGGCATTTGAAACAGAGACTGGAATTAATCATGTCTGTTGTTATTTTGATTTGTGCCTGTATTCTGGCAAAGACAAGTGCGGTATATGTAACAGGAAGGCAAGCAGTAAAGCAGAAGGACTGTATTGTCATTGATGTCGGGCATGGCGGGTTTGATTCTGGAAAAATCGGAGTAAACGGCGAACTGGAAAAGAATATTAACCTGCAGATTGCGTTGAAATTAAAAAAAACGCTGGAAGCACAGGGCATGCATGTGGTTATGACGAGGGAAGATGACACAGGGCTGTATGATGAAAACGCCAGCAATAAAAAGGCGCAGGACCTGCAGAGACGCTGCGACCTGATTAATGAAAATAAGCCGCTGCTGACGGTCAGCATTCATCAGAACAGCTATACAAGCCCGCAGATTAAAGGCGCACAGGTATTTTATTACACGACGTCCACCGAAAGCCAGAAGCTTGCAGAAATCATCCAGAAAACACTGATAGAACAGGCAGACCCGCAGAATCACAGGCAGGCAAAGGCAAATGACAGCTATTATATGCTGAAACGGACATCCTCTCCAATTGTAATTGTTGAGTGCGGATTTTTAAGCAATCCGGAAGAATCAGCAAAGCTGTCGGACGAAGAATACCAGCAGAAAATGGCTGACTGCATCTGTATGGGAGTCTTTGAATATCTTGGAAGGGATATGACAGAAAAACCGGAGGGCCGGGAAAAAACCGGTACATAAAAAAGAAGACAGCAGGAAAAGAAATGAGGAAGGATATACAGAATACGGCAGAAATAAAACGAATAGAAGAAATAAAAAAAACAACAGAAATAATCAAAGTAAATGAAGCATGCCTGGATGACGCGGTTATCCGGCGCGCCGGGGAGATTATCCGTGCGGGCGGCCTGGTAGCGTTTCCGACGGAAACGGTATACGGGCTTGGAGCGGACGCCCTGCAGGCGCAGGCTGCTGAAAAAATTTATGCTGCCAAAGGGCGGCCGTCGGATAATCCGCTGATTGTCCATATCTGCCGGATGGAAGATTTGGAAAAAATCGTAACGCAGGTACCGGAGCAGGCCAGAAAGCTGGCACAGGCGTTCTGGCCTGGCCCGCTTACCATGATTTTAAATAAAAATGACTGTGTCCCGGACCGGACAACCGGAGGACTTGCGTCGGTAGCAGTCCGCATGCCTGCGAACCGGATTGCGCTGGCACTTATCCGCTCTGGCGGCGGTTTTATTGCTGCACCGAGCGCGAATCTATCCGGAAGGCCAAGCCCGACGCTTGCAGAGCATGTATGGGAAGACCTGCAGGGCAGGATTCCGCTGATTTTAGACGGGGGAGCCGTCGGAATCGGCATCGAATCCACAATCGCTGACTTAACCGGGGAGATTCCTGTTATTTTGCGCCCGGGTTATATTACAATGGAAATGCTGGCCGGGGTTATCGGGCAGGTGCGCATCGACCCGGGCATTGTGGACGAAGCATCCGGCATAAAACCGAAAGCGCCGGGAATGAAATATAAGCATTATGCACCAAAAGCGGAAATGGTTCTGGTGGAAGGAAAGCCGCAGCAAGTGGTTTGGGCAATCAACCGTCTGGCAGCCGCACAGGAAGCAGAGGGAAAAAAAGCAGGCATTATCGCAGCGGCAGAGACAGCAGACTGTTACAGGCATGGATTTGTTGTCCGTATCGGGGACAGGGGTAACGAAGATACAATTGCTCATAATCTTTATAGGATATTAAGAGAATTGGATAAATCCGGCGCAGATATTATTTATTCAGAAAGTTTTTCTACGCCGCGCATTGGCCAGGCAATCATGAACCGCATGCTCAAAGCAGCAGGACATCAGGTTATCCAGGCCGAATCATTGGGGTGAATTTATGGATACATATAAAAAAGTGATTTTTGCAGATAAGGCCGGGAACAGCCGTGCCCCGATGGCAGCGGAGCTGCTGAAGGAATGTACAATAAAATCACCGATTGATATTCAGGCACGCGGAATTATTGTACTGTTTCCAGAGCCTCTGAACCAGAAGGCAGAAGCTGTATTAATCAGCAATGGAATTACGCTGGAAAATTATATGTCCAGCCAGCTGGAAGAAGAAGATTTTGCAAAAGATACTCTGATTATCGTCATGGGAAGCGCTGATAAACAGAAAATCCTGGATATGTTTGAAAATGTAATACCGGAAAATGTGCATGTGCTGACAGAGCTGGTAGGGGATGAGCTGGAAATTATGGACCCATATGGCGGCACGCTGCAGTCATATGGCATCTGTTACGAAACACTCAGTAAATCTGTCAGGAAGCTGGCGGCTATGCTGAATAACAGGTAGTATAATTGTGGTACATTTTGGGAAACCTCAAAGTGTGCCATTTTTATATGAATAGTCAGGTATCCATTACACGTCCCAGTTTAAAATGTTATGAATTGGTAAATATTTATAGACAATTCGGCAATTAGTGCTTATAATGTAAATAGCGGTTTTTTGCTCTTTGTAAAAAAGGGGGGATTCCATGAAAAACAAACGGAATGTATTTCAGTCATTTTCGATGGTTATCCAGTTCGGGCTGAATATGCTGGTGCCGATAGTCATGTGTACTATGGCCGGTGTATGGCTTGGTGAAAAGCTGGACATCAAGGTGATGGCGGTTCCCTTTTTTATCATAGGGGCGCTCGCCGGTTTCCGCAGTATTTATATTATGGTGAAAAAGATTATAAAAGATGATAAAAAATAGCTGGCTGTCAGGACAATGCGGTAAAAGATGCCGGTTTTTCCTTGCAGGATAAATGGCGGGCCGCAGAATGTAAAATCTGGCACAATAGGCCGGGATAAAATCCGCATATCGGGAAAAGAGGGGGAAGGAATGTTCAGGCGTTTAAACGATGCCCTGCCGGAACTGCTTCTTGGAATTTTGATTTATGGAATTGTCATACAGGTGACGGGCGTATGGTTTGCCGAAGACAGGCTGCGATACAGCAGCGGGCTTTGGATTGGCATTGCAACAGCGATGGGCATGGCATATCATATCGCGCGAATCATTGCCGAAACGATTGATTCGATGGATGCACAGAAGGCAAGGGCAAGGATTATTGCAAAAGGAATCCTGCGCTATGCAGCAGTTGTCGCCGTATTTATGGTGACCTTGTATTTTGGTCTTGGTAACCTGGTTACGCTTTTTATAGGCGTAATGGGTTTAAAGATATCGGCTTATTTACAGCCGGCGTTACACAAATTGAAGATAAGGGTAACGGGAAAAGGTGGTGTGTCTTCGGACAAAACGAATATAATAGAAAGGGAGGTGAAAATGTGACAAATGCAATCGTAATGTCTTCTGGCGCTGACAATATTGACTTTATGATACACGGATTATTTTCTTATAATCTGTTTGGAAATGAAGTGTGGATAACTACATCCCATGTATGTATACTCATTGTTATGCTGTGTTTGATAGGATTTGCACTGATAGCTAATATCAAGATGCGCCATGCAACAGAAGTGCCAGATACATTCCAAAACATATTAGAGCTGATTGTCAGCAAGCTGGATGGCGTAGTAGAGGGTACTATGGGGAAGCATTCTCCAAAATTCGTCAATTATATCAGTACGATTTTTATATTTATCCTCGTAAGCAATATTTCCGGCCTGTTTGGATTAAGGCCGCCGACAGCAGATTACGGCACGACACTTGCACTTGGACTGATTACATTTACGATGATACATTTTTGTCAGTTTAAGTATCAGAGTCCAAAGAAAATCTGGACAGATATGTGTTCGCCATTGCCGCCATGGCTTCCAATCTGGTTCCCAATTAACTTAATCAGTGAAATTGCGGTTCCGATTTCCCTGTCACTGCGTTTGTTTGCAAATGTATTGTCAGGAACAGTTATGATGGCGCTGATTTACGGGCTGCTGTCAAAGGTTGCAATTGCCTGGCCGGCAGCGCTTCATGTGTATTTTGACCTGTTTTCAGGCGCTATTCAGACATATGTATTCTGCATGCTGACGATGACCTATGTCAGCCAGCAGCTGGAAACAGACTAAACAATTTTAATCTTAATGAAAGAATATTTTTTTAGGAGGAAATCATTATGAATATCTCAGGACACGACTTAATTATGGCATGCTCAGCAATTGGTGCAGGACTTGCAGTTATCGCAGGTATCGGGCCTGGTATCGGGCAGGGTATCGCAGCCGGCCACGGTGCAGCTGCCGTAGGAAGAAATCCTGGTGCAAAATCTGATATTATGTCTACGATGTTATTAGGACAGGCCGTTGCCGAGACAACTGGTTTGTACGGCCTGTTAGTAGCAATGCTTCTGCTTTTCGTACAGCCGCTGGCATAAAAAGCCGGGACATGAATTAAGACGGAAAGGAGGCTGAACTGAGCAGACATGGAAAGATTATTTAATCTTGATATTCAATTGGGTCATGATGCGGTGCTGATGGCGATTGCAATATTTGTGCTGTATATGGCATTGTCTTACCTGCTGTTAAATCCTGTCAGGAAGATGCTTTATGACAGGCAGAAAAAAATTCAGGGAGATATTGACAGCGCAAAAAGCGATAAAGACAAAGCGGCTGTCATGAAGGCCGAATATGAAGAAAAACTGAAACAGGCAGAGAAAGAAGCCGAAGCCATTTTGAGTGAAGCACGGCAGAAGGCGCTGAAAAATGAAGCACATATTATTGATGAAGCGAAGCAGGAAGCTGCCCGCATTATCCAGCGTGCCAATCAGGAAGCAGCACTGGAGAAAAACCGTGCAATGGATGAAATGAAGCAGGAGATGATAACAGTTGCATCCATGATGGCTGCAAAAGTGGTTGCAGCATCAATTGATACAACGGTTCAGAACAAGCTTGTAGAAGAAACATTGAAAGAAATGGGTGATTCGACATGGCAAAGCTAGTTTCTAAAACATACGGGGATGCATTGTTTGAGCTGGCTTTGGAATCCGGACAGACAGATTCGTTATTTGAAGAAGCAAAGCGGATGCTTGTTATTGTCCAGACAAACGAAGACCTTGCCAGAATGATGAATCATCCGAAAATTGTAGTAGAAGAAAAACAGAAAATCGTTGAAAATATCTTTGACGGCCGCGCATCCCGGGAAATGACCGGGCTTCTTATGATGATTATTGCGAAGGGCCATTATCAGGAATTTGACGGTGTGCTGGAATATTTTATCGCACGGGTCAAAGAATATAAAAAGATAGGAACTGTCCATATTACTTCGGCTATGGAGCTATCCCTGATGCAGAAGGATGCAATCCGCAGAAAGCTGCTTGATACGACAGATTATGTACAGTTTGAAATGATTTATGAAACAGACCCATCCCTGATAGGGGGTATTGTGATTCGGATTGGTGACAGGGTTGTGGACGGCAGCGTAAAAAGCAGGCTGGAACGGCTGACTTCTGAATTATCAAAAATAAAGTTACAGATGTCATAGGAATATGGCAAATATAGTTGAAAGCAGGTGACTATTGTCCATGAATTTAAAACCAGAGGAGATTAGTTCCGTCATCAAAGAGCAGATTAAACGATATGCTGCCGAGCTGGAAGTAGCAGATGTTGGAACCGTAATCCAGGTAGCAGACGGAATTGCACGCATTCATGGCCTTGAAAATGCAATGCAGGGCGAATTGCTGGAATTCCCGGGTGAAGTATATGGCATGGTATTAAACCTTGAAGAAGATAATGTAGGCGCCGTACTGCTCGGTGACCAAAAGAGCATTAATGAGGGAGATACTGTAAAGACAACCGGCAGGGTAGTAGAAGTGCCGGTCGGCGATGCCATGATTGGCCGTGTTGTCAATGCACTCGGACAGCCGATTGACGGCAAGGGGCCGGTTAAGACCGATAAATACCGCCAGATAGAACGTGTCGCTTCCGGTGTTATTTCCAGGAAATCAGTTGATACGCCGCTGCAGACCGGTATCAAGGCGATTGATTCCATGGTTCCGATTGGAAGGGGACAGCGTGAGCTGATTATCGGCGACAGGCAGACAGGTAAGACTGCCATTACGATTGATACGATTATTAACCAGAAGGGCCAGGGCGTAAAATGTATTTATGTCGCAATTGGCCAGAAAGCTTCTACGGTAGCATCCATTGTAAACACACTGGAAGAATTTGGAGCAATGGCATATACAACGGTAGTAGCCGCTACAGCCAGCGAGCTTGCTCCGTTACAGTATATTGCGCCATATTCCGGCTGTGCCATTGGCGAGGAATGGATGGAGAACGGGGAAGATGTCCTTGTTGTATACGATGATTTGAGCAAGCATGCTACGGCATACCGTACACTTTCCCTGCTGCTTCGCAGGCCGCCAGGACGTGAAGCTTATCCGGGTGACGTATTTTACCTTCATTCCAGGCTGTTAGAGCGTGCGGCAAGGCTTTCGGATGAACTCGGCGGCGGTTCCTTAACGGCTCTGCCGATTATTGAAACGCAGGCTGGTGACGTATCTGCGTACATTCCGACCAACGTTATTTCGATTACAGACGGACAGATTTATCTGGAAACAGAAATGTTCAATTCCGGATTCCGTCCTGCTATCAATGCCGGACTGTCTGTATCAAGGGTTGGCGGTGCCGCACAGATTAAGGCGATTAAGAAAATTGCCGCACCGATTCGTGTGGAGCTGGCACAGTACCGCGAGCTGGCAGCGTTTGCACAGTTTGGCTCGGAGCTGGATGCTGATACGAAAGAAAAGCTGGAACAGGGTGAACGAATCAGGGAAATTTTAAAACAGCCGCAGTATCAGCCGATGCCGGTTGAAAAACAGGTTATCATTATTTATGCGGCAACGAAAAAATACCTTCTGGATATTCCGACAGAAGATATTCTTCGTTTTGAAGGCGAGCTGTTTGAATTTATTGATACCAAATACCCGGAAATTCCGGAATCCATCCGTACTACGAAAGTACTGGAAGATGAGATAGAAAAGAAACTAATTAAGGCAATCGAAGAATGTAAAAAATCATTCCGGTAGAAATAAAATATAAGGCGGTGACAGATTATGGCCTCAATGAGAGACATAAAAAGACGGAAAAGCAGCATACAGAGTACGCAGCAAATCACAAAAGCCATGAAATTAGTTTCTACCGT
>OFGA01001167.1_pt1 | contig 18875 bp, 16 predicted proteins | sample 1521471 | NCBI WGS metagenome assembly OFGA01 (sample SAMEA3504086, study PRJEB24116) | mouse gut metagenome | biome: mouse gut; feature: mouse-associated habitat; material: faeces | place: Denmark | collected 2011
GGGCATTTATGCCACAGGGCATATGATTTGGCGAAACTGAAAAAGGCCGGTGTGAAAGTTCCGGCTGTTTCTTTTAAAGAGGGGATGAGGGCACATCTGAAAAGCCTTGGGTATCTGTAGACCAATGCATTTGGACAGATTATTTTTTCCTGCGCAGTTTTAAAGAAATGTTTTTATCTGCGGCATTTTTTTGGAATAAACCGGCGGCATAAATGGCTTTTTCTTTTAATGAAAGATTTAAGGTGTTTTCGTCCAGTTCGCTGACAATATTTTCCAGATCATTTAATGCCAGCAAATTGACTGCGGTACAAAACAGTGTTTTCCTGCGCCCGTCATTATATTGATTCAGAAGATGGTCCAGCAGGTCTTTTTTCCTTTGCTGCTCTGCCAAATAAAGTTCTGCCCCCAGCTCACGGAACCTGTCCATATCCGTTTTCTGGTTTTGGTGGGTGATAAAAGAATCATATTCGTCTATTTTGTCATATTTTTCGCAGGGAAAATTTTTACACTGGAAACAGTATGCTGGATTTTCATGCTGTAAACTGCACTTTGCAATGGGACAGGATTGGTTTCCCTCTCCGCCGCAGCAGCCGGGGCAATATTGACCTAAATTCATGGAACATAAGCCGCAGTTTAATACACAGGGAAAATAGTAAATCTTCTCTTTTGAGATTTTTCATAGGAGCCTTTCTCAGCCTTACAGGCATGTTATCATAATATAGGAACCAACTGTGCCGCTTCCCTTATTCTAACATAAGTCAGATGGTACGGTAACAAAATTTATTGAAAGAGGTGCAACATGGTTTATTTATCTAATTTTAAGTTCCCGGATGTGGGACGGGAAGATGACTTTATATTTGGGCAGAAAAGGACGTGCTATGATACCTATTACCCGTTTCAGATCTTATCGAAACATAACCTGACAAGGCTTGACTTTGAACCGGTCACGATCTTGTATGGCGGCAACGGTTCCGGAAAGACTACTGCCTTAAATGTGATCGCGGAAAAACTGGGGCTGGACCGTGACACCTTATACAACCGTTCCAATTTTTTTGAAGACTATACAAAGCTGTGTAGTTATGAAGAGGAACTTAAGATCCCTGCGGACAGCAGGATCATCACCAGCGATGACGTGTTTGATTTTATGCTGAACTTAAGGAGTATCAATGACGGTATCAACAGAAAAAGAGAGGATTTGTTTGAAGATTATCTGGAAGCGAAGTATGCCCGTTTTCAGATGAAGTCGTTAGATGACTATGAGCAGTTAAAAAAGGTGGTCCAGGCAAGGGGCAATACACAGTCGAAGTATATCCGGAAGAATATCATGGATAATGTCCGGGAGCATTCCAATGGTGAGAGTGCATTCCTTTATTTTGCGGATAAGATCAAGGAAAACGGGCTTTATCTGCTTGACGAGCCGGAAAACAGCCTGTCGCCGGAAAAGCAGCAGGAGCTGCTTAAGTTTCTGGAAGATTCGGTAAGATTTTTTGGCTGCCAGTTCGTGATAGCCACACATTCCCCCTTCCTGCTATCCATGAGGGGAGCAAAGATCTATGATATGGATGAGGAAGTAGTGGATGTAAAGCGTTGGAGCGAGCTTGGAAATGTGAGGGCCTATTTCAATTTCTTTAAGAAGCATGAAGCAGAATTTGAATGATTTTATCTGACCGGCGAAGAGGGAAATGTTTGAAAAACCGGGTGTTTCAAAATTATTACATAATTTGAACTTAAAATTCCGTAAATTTATTTCCCTGAAAGGGTGATAGAATGGCGGTTAATAAGGGAGTGAGCACATGGAGATCAGGTACGTAAAAGCTGAGGATAAGGATTTTTGGTTCCGCTTAGACCGGCACCTGCCGGAAACAGAATTTGACCGGAAGGTCCGAGACCGGATGGGGTATATATTATCAGAAGACGATAGTCCGGCTGCCTTATTGAGGTATCATTTATTTTGGGATAATACGCCCTTTTGCACCATGTTGTTTGTGGATTGGGAGCATCAGGGAAAGGGATATGGCAGGGAACTTATGTCACGTTGGGAAGAGGATATGAAAAAAGCCGGGTATGGGATGGTCATGGTTTCCACCCAGGTTGATGAACAGGCCCAGCATTTTTACCGAAAGCTCGGATATCAGGATGCAGGAGGCCTGGTCATAACGATTCCCGGGTATGAGCAGCCTATGGAACTGTTTTTGATCAAAAAGATATAATAAGCGGCCGGCATCGGCCCGGGCGGTTCTGGGAGTCCTGACCGGTGCCGGATACAAGATTCTGTCAGGTGTTACACTGACGCCACATATTTTTTATGGTGCAGCGGTAGACCAGATAATAGATCGCCGCAATCCCGGAAAGGATAACGAAGCAGACAGCCATCCCCCCAAGCTCGCCGCTGGTGATCCTTCCGTCGTTACCAAAGATAAGAAGCCCGTAAAGAAGATACATGGCGATCATCCCGACTAAGGCAGGGATTCTAAACACCGGCGCTGCCTGTGCCCGGATCTCCTTTTGTAAAAAGGCGGGAGAAGCGCCAAGCCGCTTTAAATCTTCAAACACATAGCGGTTATTTAAGGTGATCGTCATGCAGCGGGTATAACTGATGACCATCGCCGCAAGGGAACAGATTATGGCGATGAACAGGAACATCATAAGGAACACGGAAAATGTCCTGGTGAAGTCGGTCTGGTCCAGGATCCGGCATTTGGGCATATAGGTCCAGTAAGTGCGGAATTCGCTGGTGTCGGGTTCGGAGAAACTAAGTTGTGTCATTCGAGGCGTATCTCCCCAATAGACTTCCCCGTTTTGGTTAGCATAGTATTTGGTTACCCGGTCATAATAAATGGGCGTTTCACATTCCGGTCCAAAGGAAGAGATCAACGTATAGAAAAAGTCTTCCGCAAATTCATAACTGTCTTCTCCGTCCATGTTAAAAAAGGCGGCGGTTCCCATCCAGTCAGGGGTAAGCCCTGAGGCGATGGTGTCATAATCTTCATTATTCAGTACATAATACCCCGGGTCGCTTACCAGAGAGTTATAGTGGGCGTATCCGGTGAAGCTGACAGGCAGGCTTTCCAATGTGATCATATTGGTAAGCACATTGGCAGTGTCATTAAAACGGTAGGTTCCGGTCTCATCATCGTTGGAAATTGGCATGTAACTGCCCTTTTCCACACAAATCTTTTTCCCGGTAAGGATCTCAAAGGAATTTTCCGATAAAAATTTTCCTTCTATAAAAAAGGGAATCCGTTCATAGTGAAAAGCATTGCCCTCATCCTCCACTTCTGTGATGCCGTCCATGGCAAGGGTTAAGTAGGGGGCGCTTTTGTAATCTTTGATCTTAAGGCCATAGTCGGCGGCAAGGGCGGCTATCTCCTCTTCCCCGGGGATGGCCTGGTCGGCCCGGTAATGATAATAGTAGTCATAAGAGCGGGCGTTTATTTCCATGGATGAACCGACGCTGATCATAGGGATATAAAAGATGGCAAAAGCGCTTCCTGCGATCAGTACGGTACTTACAAGGAGATTGTTCACCGTCTGTTTTCCCTGGAATTTCATCATGCTTCTGGCAATCAGGTTTTTGTAAGGATTCTTTTTGTGGGAACGCCAGCCGTGTACCACGGTATGGAGCATGATCATATAAAGTCCGACAAAAACAGGGGCATACAAAATGTTGATCCATGCCGGGGAATAGGCGCTGAACAATTTCGCATAAAGTCCAGGGGCATTGTAGCCAAGGACGGCGCCAACAAGCACCAACAGCATACCCACAGGGCCGCACCAGATGCCCGGTTTTCTGACAGGTTCATTCCGGTGTTCTTCATGCATGACTTCCATGATGTTGGTCTTTTTCAGATAACGGTATGCGGTAAGGCAGGAAAAGGTCACCACGATGACAAAAAATACGACTGATAAGTACAGGCATTTAAAGTCAAAGGTCAAAGCCATCTGGGTGCTGTCTGTGATCAAGAGCCGAAAGCTGTTCCACAAAGTCATGACAAAGGGAAATCCGGCCAGGATACCGGCAAAAGCGGAAGCGGAGCTTAAGATCAACACTTCCCTTAGCAGGCCGGGAAGGAGACGCTGCCCGGATGCCCCGAGGGCCATAAGCGTTCCAAGCTGTCTGGCTTTTTTTCGGAAAAAGAGACTTGCGGCATAAACGGTAAAGACCACACAGCCAAACAGTGCAAGGACAAAGACGGCCACCATCTGTTTGCGGCTGTCACCCCCTTCCGGGAGCACCAAAAGCACGGTGGGAGAAAACATCATGGCGGAATAAGCGGTGATCAGCAGCAGGGAGACAAAATTGCAGAACAAGTATAGTTTTGCCTGTGCCAGGTCTGCTTTTTGTAATTTTTTTTCTAAAAACCGTAATGTCATAAGATCACTTCCTTCCCTTGTTCTGGCTATTGGTTTCAGGTTCCATGCTGCTCATTTTCCGGATTGCGTCTAAAAGGCGGTCTTGAAAAGCACTCCGTTTTTCTTCTGGGGCTATGCCGGAAAGGGCGGTATCGGCAGTTAATGTGTCGTATACCATCCCGTCCTTAAGCAAAATCACGCGGTCGCAGAAGGAAGCGGCAAAGCTGTCATGGGTGACCATAAAAATAGAAGCCCCCAATTTTTCCCGGGCATTTTCAAAAGATTCAATGACGGCCCGGCTGGATTTACTGTCAAGGTTCCCGGTAGGCTCATCCGCAAGGATCAAAAGGGGCTGATTGATAAGGCTTCGTGCCACCGCAGTCCGCTGCCGTTCCCCACCGGAGACCTCAGCAGGATATTTTCCGGCAATATGGTCAATGCCAAAAAGGGCTAAAAGTCTGTCGGCAAGACGTTCCGCCTCTGAATCCACCTTCCCCTGGATGATCCGGGGAACCAAAATATTTTCCCTTACGGTCAGGCCGTCAAGAAGCATGAAATCCTGGAACACAAAACCCAGCTTTTCATTGCGGGTCTTGGCAAGGCCGTTTTCGGAAAGTCCTTTCAGTTCCTGCCCGCCTAAGGTAATGGTTCCCTCTTCAAAGGGAATATAGCAGGAAATGCAGTTTAGCAGTGTGCTTTTGCCGGAACCGGAAGGCCCCATGACCGCTACAAATTCCTGATCGGCAACGGACAGGTCAATTCCCTTAAGCACGGGATAAGATTTGTTTCCACTCTGGTATGATTTGTGAAGATTTTTTACATATAACATGGTTTATTTCTCCTTTAACTTTCTTTTTTATTAGTGTAGCAAAGAAAAAGAAAGCCGGAAAAAGGGTTGTCATATTAAGCGGTATTTTTGTAATGTTTGGAAAGAGATTGCAGGGATTGTAAAGTTTTGCAGGGATTTTGTAACGTTTGGCGGAGTGAAAAAATTTCTCTTGGCCGGCAGGATTGTTTGAGGTTTTAAATCATGTTATGATGATAAAAAATGTTTTGCGGGCAGCTTTAGTGGGATGCGTGCAAAAAGCATGTGCGGAAATGAGGGATAATATGCTTCGGATCGGAATTTGTGATGACCAGCAGGAGGCCAGGGATGCCTTGCGTTTCGGGCTGGAAAAGGTGATCAGGGAAGAATCAGAACAGATTGTTTATGAGTTTTCAACAGGGGAGAGCGCAGTGCGCTGGCTGAAGAAGCACCCGGGTGAAATTGACTTGTTATTCCTTGACGTGGAGATGAAGGGCATGAACGGAATGGAAGCAGCGGAGCAGATCCGGGAATTTGACCGGGAAATCTGTCTTGTATTTGTGACTGGGTATCCCGATTATGTGTTTGAAGGCTACAAGGTAAATGCCCTTGACTATGTGATCAAGCCGGCGGAAACGCAGAAGCTTTCGGAGGTGTTAAAGCGGGTGCGCAGGCAGATCTTTGACGGAAGGGAAAGAACCTTTTCCTTTAAAAACCCGGAAGGAACTTACCGCCTTCCGTTATCGGGAATTTCCTATTTTTACAGTGATAAAAGAAAGGTGAATGTAGTCTGTGCAGGACAGGAAGGACGTCTTACCCATACCTTTTACGGAAAGCTGGATGAAGTGGAGGAGCAGCTTTTTGGCGTGTTTGTGCGGGTACACCAGCGGTATCTGGTAAACCCGGGGCGGGTTACCCGCATTGGCGGGGAAAGCGTCACCATGGATGGGGAAGATATCCCCATGAGCCGAGCCATGAAAGAGGAAGCTGTGGTAAAGCTGGCAAAAGCCATGCTGGAAGGAGATAAAGGATGAGCGCCGGGGAATCCGTTAAAAATCTTATGCTCAGCGGCCTGGGAGTAGCTGCAGCGTTTTTTCTATACTTTGTCTTGACCAGGCTGATCCGGGTAAAAGAAAAATGGTGGTGCAAGGCCCTGCTGCATTTCAACTGCTGGCAGGCATGCATCATGATCATTTTTGTCGGTGATATCGATAATCTTTCTCTCAGTCTTCTGATCTTTCTGCTGCTTTTGTGGATTACCTGCAGGGGAACCGGACTTAAGAAACTGACGCTGGGACTGATGTTTTCCAGCACGGTTTATGCGTTTAACGGGTTTTGGGATAATTGTGTGGCGTATTGGGCCCATATATTTGGAATGGATCGGTTTTATGCGGACATGTATCTGGCAGGCAGGCTGTTTTTTGCAGTGGTTCTGTATCTGACCATTCGTTTCCGGAAGACGGATAAAGACTTTGAACTTTCTAAACCGCTCTGGAGGCTTATGCTGTTTTTGACATTTTCCCCCATAGGGATCATGTTTTCCGTGATTTTGTTGACCAGTCCGTTTGTGAAGTTTGAAAGCATCCTGGTTGCAGATTCGGTCTTGTTTTTGGTGGTGATCGTGTCCTTTATAGGGCTTTTGCGTGCGCTGACGGTTTTGGAGAAGCAACAGAGGCTGGAAAGGAAAAATCTGCTGGCAAATCAAAACCAAAGATATTATGAAGCCATGGAACAGCAGCAATTTGAGATCCGCAGGCTGCGCCATGACTTAGCAAACCACCTCCAGACCCTTCTTGCTCTGCCGGCTTCTCAAAAAGATGACTATGTGAAGGGCATGATGGATCAGCCTGCCTTCGGCCAGGTGGTCACCTGGTGCGGAGATGTGACGGTGAATGCGGTGCTGACGGCCAAGGAAGGGCTGATGCGGCAAAAGGGGATCCGGTTTCACGCTAAGGCGGATATCCCGGGGGAACTTCCCTTTGAAAAGGCGGATCTTTGTGCGGTCTTTGCCAATGCGCTGGATAATGCGGTGGAGGGGTGCGGGGCGCTGGAGGAATCCATGAGGGAAATTTACTTAGATGCCAGGGCTGGAAAAGGAATCCTGGCAGTAAATATTAAGAATGCCTGTCCGGTCAGGGAATTGGTACCCGGCGGGAAAGGCGTGCTGCCGGGTACCACGAAAAAGGATGCCCGAAATCACGGGTTTGGCTTAAGGAGTATACAGGAAATCGTGAAAAAGTATGGCGGGAGCATGGAGATTGAGCAAAGGGAAGGGGAGTTTAACCTGTTTTTGTATCTGCCCGTTCCGGAATGATCTTGATAGATTAATTCTACTAATTTTGCCCGAACAGTTTGAAAATCTTAGATCTTCATTTACGATGAACCCGCGGAAAAGATTTCGGCATATAGAATTGGAATCTGCACGCAGGCTATGCTATAATCGTTTTGTATAGAATAAAATAGGCAGGTGGAAACCTTTATCATAAAGGATATGATTACGGTATGGAAAATTTAAAGCTTGTGAAAGAACAAAAACAGCAGATTGAGGATTTGGAGAGACAGATAAAGATCCTGGAGGAAAAGCTGCATTCGGCGGAAGAAGTGAACCGGTCAAAGAGCCGTTTTTTATCCAATATGTCCCACGATATCCGGACACCCATGAATGCGATCATGGGTATGACGTCTATTGGTTTGTCACATATTGATGAAAAATCCCGGGTACAGGACTGTTTAAATAAAATACACACGGCGTCCGCGCATCTGATGAGTTTAGTGAATGACGTACTGGATATGTCGAGGATCGACAGCGGAAGGCTGGTATTGAACGAGGAGCTGTTTTCCCTTGCGGACCTGATCCACGATGTTTCGGTGATCGTTCGGCCGCAGGCAGTCCAGAAGGAACAGGATCTGCGGATTGAGATTGGGCGGATCGAGGAGGAGGCTCTGCTTGGCGATCCGCTTCATCTGCGCCAGATCTTGGTGAATATCATTGGCAATGCGGTAAAGTACACGCAGGAAAAAGGTGAGATCATAGCGCGGTTTTCCCAGTATCCGGAGGAAGGCGGCATGGCGGAGAAAACAGCCCTTCCATATGTGTGGCTGGATTTCCAGTGCCAGGATAACGGGATCGGTATGAGCAGTGAATTTCTGGAGCGCATCTTTGTGCCTTTTGAGCGGGTGCACAATGATGTTACCAGTAAAATAGAAGGCACCGGGCTTGGTATGTCCATTGTGAAAAATTTGGTGGAACGGATGGGCGGACAGATTACGGTGGAAAGCGAGGAAGGCGCAGGGAGCTGCTTTACCGTGAAGGTTCCGATCGCCATTTCTCCGAAGAAAGAAGCGCTGTTAAATCTGCCTGTTGGAGAGACGGTGCTGATTGTGGAAAGTGAAAAAGTAAAAGCGCTGCAGATCGCGGAGTATTTAAAAGAAGGCGGGCTTTCCCCGGTACATCAGGAGAGCGGCTCCCAGGCGGTCACATGGCTGACGGAGGCTCAGTATGAAGAACATATGCCCTGTGCCATGCTTGTAGGGGATGAGCTGCCGGATATGCCGTCATTAAATCTGGTTTCCCATGTACGCCAGCTGGCAGGGCGGGAGTTCCCGGTGATCCTGGTATCGGAAGCGGATTGGGCGCAGATTGAATACCGGGCCACAAGGGCTGGCGTGAATGCCTTTGTTCCCTGTCCGTTATTTAAAAGCAGGCTGTTAGGCGCTTTGTCTGACCTGGTGGGCAGCGTCCAGGGAGATGACAGGAGTGCGGACCGGAAAAAGGACTACAGTGCATACAGAGTCCTTTTGGTGGAAGATATTGCACTGAATCAGGAAATTGCCGTGGAGCTTTTGTCGATGACGGGTGTGCAGGTAGAAGTAGCGGATGACGGAGCTCAGGCTGTGGAGAAGTTTGGAAATTCTCCGGAGGGTTATTTTGACATCATTTTTATGGATATCCATATGCCGGTGATGGACGGGTATGAGGCGGCCAGACGGATCCGGCAGATGAGCAGGGAAGATGCGGCAAAGGTGTGGATTGTTGCCATGACGGCGGATGCTTTTGTGGAGGACGTGCGGATGGCGAAGGAAGCAGGGATGAACGAGCACATTTCAAAGCCCGTGGAGCCGGAACATCTGCAGGAGATCTTGTACCGGCAGCTTCAATAGAGACGACAGATCCGACAGGGTGGGGGATAAGGATGATTGGGTTGACGAACCGTCAGGCACGGCAGTTTATGCTTTTAAAGCAGGGATTATTGGGGGAGTACAGATTTATCGGGAAACAGGGGGCGTATGAGTATGTACGCCAGGCGGGATGCATCCAGTTTGATCCTGTAGACGCATGTGGAAAAAATGCGGAGCTTACCTTACAGTCAAGAGTAAAGGGGTTTACTAAGAAAATGTTATATGAACTGCTTTATGAGGACCGTCTGCTTCTGGATTTTCCGGATAAAAACCTTTCCATCCTTCCGATGGAAGACTGGCCGTACTTTGAACGGTACCGGGAGGCGGCAAGAAAGTGCGGGAAGCAGTTTCCGGAGCTTCCAAAGTTAGAGGAACAGGCAAAAAATTACATTGCCGGAAACGGACCGGTCAGCTCCGATGACCTTCCCATAGAGGGGGATATCCACTGGCATTCTGCTATTCATTGGAGTGGTGAATGGCACGGGAAGACTAAGGCGGCGAGAGCGGTTTTAGAGCAGTTGTACTCTGCCGGGGAGCTGGTGATCCATCATAAACAGGGGGCCCGGAAATACTATGCCCTTGCGGGGGATCATGTGCCGGCAAAGATTTTAGATGCGCCGGATCCTTTGCCGGATGAGTTTGAGCATTTGAAATGGAGAGTGCTGCGCCGGATCTCGGCAACAGGGCTTTTGTGGAACCGTCCGTCGGATGCGTGGCTGAACATCTGGGGATTAAAAAGCCCGGAGCGCAACAGGGCCTTCAGGGAGTTATTGGAAGAAGGAAAGATTCTGGAAATTCAGGTGGAGGGGATCAAAAACTGCCTTTACTGCAATGCCGGGGATCTGCCGCTTATGGATCAGGTCCTTATGGATGGAACATACAAATCCCGCTGTGAGTTCCTTGCCCCGCTGGATTGTTTTTTGTGGGACAGGAATCTGGTCAAAGAGCTGTTTGGCTTTGATTACCGGTGGGAAATCTATACCCCTGCCGTAAAACGCAAATACGGGTTTTATGTGCTGCCTATTTTGTGTGGAGAGCGGTTTGTGGGGCGGATCGAGGCGGTTGCGGAAAAAAAGGCGGGTGTACTCACTGTGAAAAACATCTGGTTTGAGGATGGGATAAGGCAGACGAAGAAGCTGTCTCATGAGATCGATCAGTGCGTGAAAAGGTTTGCCAAGTTTAATGAGTGTAAAGAGATATGGCGAGGATAGACAGCATGAAAAATAAGGTATTCCACAGGTTGTTTGACTGCGGCACGCTCATCGCGATCCTTGCGCTGGCCTGGCCGACGATGTTAGAGCAGCTTATGCAGACGGCTGTCCAGTACATTGACACGGCTATGGTGGGAACGCTTGGAACACAGGCGACTGCGGCGGTAGGTTCCACGGGAACGGTCAATTGGCTCATCGGCAGTACAATTTCCGCAGTGGGCGTAGGATTTCTTTCCTACATAGCAAAAGCATACGGAGCAAAAGACCAGGCCGCCGCAAAACGCGCAGTTGCACAGGCGGCCTTGCTTACATGCGTTTTGGGAGTTGTCTTTACGGTGCTGACTGTGTCGTTAAGCGGCGTTATTCCTGTCTGGATGCGGGTGGATCCCGGGATACGGAAAATGGCATCCACATATTTCCTGATCTTATATCTGCCTATGCTGCCAAGGACGGCAAGTATCATTTTTGGCACGGTGCTGCGTTCGGCGGGGGATACCAAATCGCCGATGAAGATTGGCCTTCTGGTGAACCTGGTCAATGTGGCGCTTAATTTCCTTTTGATCTATCCTGTACGGCAGATAAAAGTAGCTTCCCTTCATGTTACCATGTGGGGGGCAGGGCTTGGCGTGGTGGGTGCGGCGGTGCGTTTACGGTCGGCGGGATCTGTATCACATGGGTTCTTTGGAAGCATCCGGCAATCTCTCCGAAAGGTCAGAGGTTTGCTCCGGACATGGAAATCCTAAGGCCTTGTATGAGGGTGGCTTTCCCTAATATGCTGCAGCGCTTCGGAACTTCTCTTGGGTATGTGGCGTTTGCCGCTATGATCAATTCTCTGGGGGAGGTGTCCACGGCGGCCCATACCATCGCCAATACAGTAGAGTCCTTATTTTATATTCCGGGATATGGGATGCAGACTGCGGCGGCAACCCTGGCCGGCAATGCATACGGAGCTAATGACGGGAAGCGCATGAAACGGCTTGCCGCCATGTTTATCCCGCTTGAGACTGTTTTGATGATAGGCTCCGGCGCCTGCCTGTTTTTAGCGGCGCCGGTTTTGATGGGGCTGTTTTCCGCACATGATGCAGTGATCGCATTGGGAACAACGGTTTTGCGCATGGTGGCGGTATCGGAGCCTTTTTACGGCTTTTCTATTATAATTGAAGGGCTTATGATGGGCGTAGGGAAAACAAAAGCGCCTTTTGTATACAATATCATTGGTATGTGGTTTGTCCGCATTGTGGGAACGTTTATCTGCACACAGCTTCTTGGACTTGGGCTTATTTCAGCTTGGGCGTGCATGATCGCTCACAATCTGCTGTTGTTTGTGCTGTTTTTGATCTGCTATGTGAAGGGCGTGTGGAATCCTCTGGAAAAAAGGTATGTGTGAGATCGGCGTTTTACTATATGCAAAACGCCGCGTACAGCGGGATAGCCTCAATTTCCCCGTCGCATCCGAAATTCTTACGGGAAAGCCGGATCATTTTTTTTGGCTGTGCCATTTTGATGAAATGCTTCAGGCTTTTGGCATTTACATGTTCCCCTGATTTTACCTCCACAGGGATTATGTTTCCTTCTTTTTGTATCAGGAAGTCTATTTCAGCCGCAGGGGATTCCGAGGTCCAGTAATACAGATGGTATCCGCCTGCTGTGAGAGTTTGGGCCACATAATTTTCGTTAAGCGCCCCTTTATAGAGCTCTGAAATTCTATGTATGAATTATAACTTGCAAGTGACTTTTGTTCGAGAAAAGATCATTTCAAAATGATTTTTATATATAAAACATCATAGCCGTTGCCGTAAACCGCCCATCCGTCATCTCCAAAGAAAGAGAGCCATTGTATTTGTGCACCGTTTTGCGCACGCTCTTAAGCCCCCAACCATGGTGTATGTTATCCTTCTTGGAGGTAAGAAAAAGCCGTGGCCCTATTGGGGAGTGGCCGATGCAGGGATTGGAGACATTGATCACAAGGAAGTGGTGGATGCTCCTTAAAGTGATCCGGATGACAGGGGTATCCCCGGGCAGGTTTTCTTTTTCCCGATCCATGGACTCTATTGCGTTGTCGAGGAGGTTTGTCAGCACCGTGCACAGGTCGTCCTCCGCAATCCCCGTGTTGGCGGGGAGCTGGGCATTGATGTCCATGGCATAGCCCTTTTCCGTGGCAAGCTGTTTTTTGGCGTTCAGCACGGCATCCACGATCCCCACGCCTGTCCACAGGACTTCCGAAAGCTGCTCTACGGGTTTGCTGATGTGGGAAATATACCGGCGTATTTCTTCGCATTTCCCTTCCCCTGCCAGATGGTAAATGGTCTGCAGGTGGTTTTCCATGTCGTGGAACAGCATGGCGTTTTCGGACCATGCCTGCAGGAGCAGCCGGTATTGGCTGCCCAGCATTTTGACTTTTTCCGCTTCTTTCTCTTTTTTCAGTAATTTCCGATTCCACATACCGATACCTTCCGCCTGTTGGTGGGACGTTTGCTGCGCCGCGGGCTCAGATACGCCGTTTCCAAAATTCCAGGAGCTTTTCCTTTAGGGCCGGGAGTCTGGCCTGACTCACCGGCAGGCGGGTGCCGTCTTTCAGGAGGGCCTGGTTTTCCCGGATGCCCATGACTTTGGACAGGTTCACGATGCAGCCCCTGTCGATAAAAAAGAACTGCTCCCCGCCTAACTCCCCGTAAACCTGGGCAAGGGTGCGGCGTACCCGGCGGCAGGAGTTTTTCCCCTCCGGCCCGCCGGGAAGGTCCGTCACCAGCAGGGCGTTTTTGCCCTCGTGGGTGATGTATAGGAGGTTCTGCAGGGGAATCCGTTCTAATCGGTTCTGGCTCTCTATCACGTAGCTTTCCCGAAGCTGAACCTCCACCATGGCCGCGGCGTCCAAAAGGGCGTGGGTGAGCCTTGCCCCAGGGTCTGTCTTCGGGATATAGCGGAACACCGAAAGTTCGTAGGCGTCCAGCACATATTCCATATGGGAAGTGATGAAAATGACCAGCACATCGGGCAAAAATTCCTTCGCCCGGGCGGCAAGCGCCATGCCGCCCAAGCCTGGCATCTCGATGTCCAGAAGGAGAAGGTCGAACACCGTGCCGTCTTCAATCTCGTAAAGCAGGGCCTGCCCGTTTTCAAATGATTGTGTCCGGACAAAAACCTGATGGCCCGCGTAACAGTCCGATACGAAGTTATTCAGTTTTTCCAGTAAAACCGGTTCGTCGTCACAAAGCCCCACTCTGATCATAGTTTCCCGCCTGTCGTTTAAAATTTCTAATCTTATTATAAACAGTATCCCCGTCTGCAACAATATTTTTTAAAGGACAAAAATTTTTTTGAGGGACAAAAAATGGGTTTTGGAGGACAGGTTGGATTTTTCCTTTTTTAACAGCTATACTAGTGTCAGAGAGAAGAAAGGGGCGGTTTCCGGTATGGAGAAGAAAACTGCCGGGAAAGGAACGGCTTTCCGGGCGATCAAAAACAATTTATATATTATGGGTTTTGCGTGGCGTATCTGCCCGTTGCGGGTGGCTGCCAACGGGATTTATTATGGGCTTGAGCAGTTTGAGTATCTGTTTTTTTCGGGATTTTTTATGAAAAAGGTGCTGTCCTTAATTGAAAACGGAGGCAGTTTTCAGGAAATCCTTGCCTTTGCGCTGATTACGGCCGGGCTGTTTGGCGCTGTCTGTCTGTTCAACGGCTGGTATGTCAATTATCTGACCCCGGTGACGGATGTGAAGGTTTATCAGGGGCTTTACCACGCCCTGTATCAAAAGGCGGGGAACGCAGATCTGTCCTGCTTTGAGGACAGCGATTTTTACAACCGCTATATGATGGCCATGGCGGACAGCGACAAGCGGCTGACCCAGACCATTGATAATGGGTGGCATATCCTGATCGGTACGATAGCGGTGGCGGTCTCCTGGGTGATGATGTTCCGGATCGACCATTACGTGATCATTTTTGCGCTGGCGCCCATCATCGGCAACTTCGTGTTTGCCAACGCCCTGAATAAGCTGACCTACCGGATCTATGAGGAGTCCATGATTTTCCGCCGGATCGCGGACTATGTGAACCGGGTCATCCATCTGGTTGATTACGCCAAGGAATTGCGTATGACGGATATTTTCCATGTGATGGAGAAAAAACAGGAGGACGCCAAGGCGGGGATTACCGGAACCATGGACAAGTATCTGGTGAAAAACGTGCTGCTTGGCTGGGGCTACCTGTACATTACCTTCGTGGTCATATTCGAGGGCGTGATTTTTTACGGGGCCTGCCGCACCATGGTGGCGAAGGCCATGCCCCTGTCGGATTTCGCGGTGCTCACCACCCTTATGACCTCCGTTTCCTGGATCTTGATCCGATACACGAAAGCGCTTCTGGAGAGCATGAAGAACAGCCTTTTCATCCAAAATCTCCGGGATTTCCTGGACTATGAGCCCGCCATCCCCGAGGATGCGGACGGGATCATGCCGGATGGGGAAATCAAGAGCCTCGAGTTTCGGGATGTGGGGTTTGCCTACAAGCCCGGCAGGATGACGCTTAAGCATATCAGCTTTACCCTGAGGGAAAAGGAAGCCTGTGCGCTGGTGGGTTATAACGGGGCGGGCAAGTCCACGCTGGTAAAGCTGCTCCTGCGGTTTTATGACCCCACGGAAGGGGAGATTTTGTTAAACGGCGTCAATATCAAAGAATATAACCTGAAAGCTTACCGGGGCCTGTTTGCCGCCGCTTTTCAGGACGGGAAGATTTTTGCAAGGAGCATCCGGGATAACCTGGAGATGGGAAACGGGGAAAAGGAAGAGGGCTGCCTTCGGGATGTCCTTTCCCGGGCAGGGCTTGGCCCTGTGGCGGAGGGGCTTCCCGGCGGCATGGATGCGGTCATGACCCGGGAATTTGCCCCGGAAGGCGTGGTCTTATCCGGCGGCCAAAGTCAGAAGCTGGTGGCGGCCCGGGCATTTTTGCAGGATGCCCCGGTGGGCATCTTTGACGAGCCCTCCAGCGCCTTAGACCCCATTGCGGAACATGAATTGATGGAGAATATTAAAAAGGACAGCGCCGGGCGGATCCTTCTTTTGATCTCCCACCGGCTTTCCTGCGTGCAGGATATGGAAAAGATCATTGTTTTGAAGGATGGGCGGATTGCGGAACAGGGAACCCACGGGCAGTTGATGGAAGCCGGGGGAGAGTACGCCGCGCTTTACCGGATGCAGGCGGAGCGGTACCGGATGGAAAAGGCGGTTGCCGACCCGCAGGAAGCGCTTGCGGAACCGCTGCCTGCGGGAAAAGGAGGAATGATGGGATGAAAAAACAATTTTCCAACCAGTTCTGGCTGCTTTCTTTTTGCTTTAAGACAGCGCCTAAGTTGATGCTGTTCAACCTGCTGATACCTGCTGAACAGAGCGTTTTTGTCTTTTTTGAATACACGGTCTGGATTGGGTACAACCTGAATGCGGCGGAAAACGGCGCTTCCTTTCCGCGTTTGGCGCTCCTTACGCTGGGGGTCTTCCTCGTATATCTGGTCCACCAGTTTATTGACAGCGTTTATTTCCATTGGTCTTTTGAGAGGGTAAAGCCGATGCTGACTTTTAAGCTCAGGGGGAAGATCTATGAAAAGGCAAAAGGGATGGATTTATCCTGCTATGACGACCCGGAATTTTATAATGACTTCGTGCTCTCCACCACCCAGACCGACCAATGTGTGGAGCGCTTTATGAATGACGGCAGGGATTTCGTGTCCACCCTCACCATTTGTGTCCTGTATTTTTCTTATCTGCTGGTCATGGATAAGACGGGGCTTCTCCTGGCGCTTTTTGGCAGCTTTTTCAATCTGTGGGCGGGGAAAGCTTACTTCCGGTTACAGGAAAAAGCAAGGCTTGAGAAGCTGCCCTTCGAGCGGCAGCGGGATTACCAGCACCGGGTGTTTTATCTCCACGATTATGCTAAGGAACTGCGGCTCCACCCGGAGATGAAGGGGCTGCTGCTTCAGGATTTTGACCGCTGTAATGAGACGGTCAATGGGATCAACAAAAAGTATGGCTTCAAGCTATGGGCGCTTGGGTTTGCCCGGGGGTACCTGCCGGTTTATTTCCTGCTTTATGCCGTGTACCTTCCGCTGCTGCTTTATAAGGCGATGGTACTGAAAGCTATTTCCCTGGCCGACGTGGTGGTCCTTTTGGCGGCGGTCCGCAGGATGATCGGCCGTTTCGGGGAGTTGGTGGGGTATTTCCCGAGTTTTGCCTATAATGGTGCGTTTATTGAAAAGATACGCCGTTTTCTGGCCTTTGAGCCGAAGATCATAAGCGGGGATAAGGGGGTGGAGGGAGAGTTTGAAAGTCTTGCCCTTTTCCATGTGGATTTTTCCTACGGCAGTGGCCATGAGATTCTCCGCGACATCAACCTGGAGATCAAGAAGGGGCAGAAGATTGCCCTAGTGGGGTATAACGGTGCGGGAAAGACCACGCTGGTAAAGCTCTTAATGCGGCTTTACGATCCATGCGGCGGGGTAATTTTACGTAACGGCGTGGATATCCGTTCCCTGCGGCTGGATGAATACCGGAAAGGGATCGGGGCGGTTTTTCAGGATTACAAGATTTATGCCGCGACCCTTCGGGAAAACGTGGTGATGGATCTTTGTGGGGGAACAAAGCAGGAGACCTATGAGGTGGAGAGCGCCCTGCACCGGGCAAAGTTTAATCTTTCGGAGCGGAAGCTGAGATATCAGATTGAGACGCCCCTTACCACGGAATTTGAAAAGGACGGGATCAATTTATCCGGCGGCGAGAGCCAGAAAGTGGCCATCGCAAGGACTCTTTACCGTGGGCATGACCTGATCATCATGGATGAGCCGTCAAGCGCCTTAGACCCCGCTTCCGAGTATCAGTTGAATCAGGAACTGCGGCAGATTGCGGAGGACAAGACGGTGGTTTTTATTTCCCACCGCCTTGCCACCGCCCGGGACGCGGACTGTATTTATATGATGAAGGATGGCCGGATCGTGGAACAGGGAACCCATGACGAGCTTCTTAAATTGGGCGGCGAATACAGCCGGATGTGGGAGCTGCAGGCGCAGGCCTACCGGTAAAAAGTTTCTCCTTAAGGATTTTCACTTTTAAATAACAGTTAAAAAAAGTTACCAAAAGTTAACTCTCCTTCAATTGTGCATTTCTCATAAGGCTGATAAGATAAAGACAGCAAAGGCCGATGCGGAAATCATGGAAGGATGGTTATCGTTATGCAGATAGGTGAAGTGATCAGGAAATACCGAAAAAGTAAAAACATGACTCAGGAGGAGATGGCATGCCGCCTTGGGATAAGCGCCCCGGCTGTAAATAAGTGGGAGAACGGAAATTCTCTGCCGGATATCACGCTGCTTGCGCCGATCGCAAGGCTGCTTGGGATAACGGTGGATACGCTGTTATCTTTTGAAAAGGAGCTTACTTCGGCAGAGATTGGGGCCGTCATCAGTGAATTTCAGATGGTACAAAAGGAGAAACCCTATGAAGAGGCGTTCCGATGGGCTGAGGAAAAGCTTTGCGAGTATCCGAATTGCGGACAGCTTTTCTGGCAGCTTGCGGTGATTTTGGATGCTAAGTATGTGACAATGGATGAAAAGAGTGATATGATAAAACCGGAAGAGGCAGACAAGTTTGAGAAAACCATAGAAGGGTGGTACCGCCGGGCTTTAGAAAGCAGCGAGGAAGAGGTTTGCTGCAGGGCGGCCGACGCATTGTTTTCTTTTTACGTGAGAAAAGAGCAGTATGAAAAGGCGGAAGAGTGCTTGGCGTATCTTTCGGATCAAAATCCGGAGAAAAAGAGAAAACAGGCGCAGCTTTTCAGCAAAACGGGAAGAAAGGAGAAAGCTTTCCTGGCCTATGAAGAATTGCTGTTTTCCAACGGCCAGATGGCAAGACTGCTGGTCTACAGCCTTTACATGCTGGCAATGGAGGAGGAAGATATGGATAAGGCGCATTTTTTGGCGGAAAAACTGGGAGAGCTGGCTCAGACATTTGATATGGGAGAATATGACGAGATCAGCGGAAAGCTGGAGCTTGCTGCGAAAGAGCAGGATAAGGAAGCGACGGTGAAACTAATGGAAAAAATGCTGGAGTCCGTGGAGAGTATTTCTGCTTTTCGGACCTCGCCGCTTTATTCGCATATGGACTTTAAGGAATTGAGCGGGGAATTTGTGGGACAGCTAAAGAAGGATCTTAAAAAGTGCTTTCGGGATGAAGAGGCATTTAGATTTCTGGAAGGAAATGCGCGGTGGATAGAGCTGACAGAAGGAGAGTAATTGCCTTTATATAAATTAAGAAAAGAGAAGACGTGGTATGTATATTGCA
>OFGA01001168.1_pt1 | contig 18874 bp, 19 predicted proteins | sample 1521471 | NCBI WGS metagenome assembly OFGA01 (sample SAMEA3504086, study PRJEB24116) | mouse gut metagenome | biome: mouse gut; feature: mouse-associated habitat; material: faeces | place: Denmark | collected 2011
TCGCCGCGCATGTATTTGGCGGTCAGCGTGTCCGAATGCTTGATGAGTTCGGGGAAGGAACCGTGAAAGACCATGTCCCCCCCGTGCGCGCCCGAACCGGGCCCCAGCTCGATGATGTCGTCGGCCTCGCGGATGGTGGCCTCGTCATGCTCCACGACCAGCACCGTGTTCCCGCGTCCTTGCAGGTTGCGCAGGGTGGCGATGAGGCGCTCATTGTCGCGCGGGTGCAGGCCGATGGAAGGTTCGTCAAGCACGTAGGTCACGCCCACGAGCCCGGAACCGAGCTGCGAGGCCAGCCGGATGCGCTGGGCCTCCCCGCCGGAAAGGGTGGTCATGGTCCGGCCAAGGGAGATGTAGTCAAGGCCCACGTTGGTCATGAAGGACAGGCGGTGATTGAGTTCCTTGAGCAGCGGCTCCGCGACGAGGGAATGGCGGCCGTCGAAGGTGCGCTCGTTCAGCCAGCGCAGGGCGCGTTCCACGGGCATGGAGCAGAAATCGAAGATGCTGATCCCATCCACGCGTACCGAGAGAGATTCGGGCCGCAGGCGCGCGCCGTGGCAGGTGGGGCAGTCCATGCTCTGGAGGTAGCGGGAGAGCAGATCGCGCCACATGTCGCCGTACTGCATCCCGCGTTCGAGCAGCGGGATGACGCCCGGCCATGCCTCGGTCCCGAGCCGGTATGGGCCGTCGTACGCCTTGACGTGGCCCGGCAGATCGTCCGAGGGCGCGGCGAGGGCCACCGAGCCGCCCAGCCGGTTGCGGCGCAGGCCGCTTTTGCCCGTTTTTTGCGCTGTCGTAGCTTCGCCGTAGAAAAGGGCGTGCAGGGCGTCCGGCGAGTAGTCGGAAAGCGGCGTGGACAGGCTAAAGCCGTGCCGTTTGCCGAGGGCGACGAGCGCCTCCTCGTAGCGGGCGAAGGTCTTGGGATTGGCCCACGGCAAAATGGCCTTGGTGTTCAGGGACAGGCCCCGATTGGGCGCGATGAGCATGGGCTCGAAATACTCGACGGTCCCGAGCCCCGCGCAGCGCGGACAGGCCCCCTGCGGGCTGTTGAAGGAAAAAAGCTGCGGGCTGGGCGCGGGCAGGCTGATCTTGCAGACAGGGCAGACCGATTCCGTGGCGTGCAGCGTGTCGCCTTCCTCTCCCTTGTCCGGCTCGTTGACGATGATCCGGCCTTCCCCATAGCGCAGGGCCAGTTCCACCGAGTCGGCCAGCCGTCCCCGGATGCCGTCCTTGATCACGAGGCGGTCGACCACCAGATCGATGGTGTGCTTCTTGTTCTTGTCCAGCTTGATCTCCTCGGTGAGCTCGTACAGCGAGCCGTCCACCCGCGCCCGGACATAGCCGGACTTCCGGGCGTCCTCGAAGACCTTGGCATACTCGCCCTTCCTGGCCCGGACCACCGGAGCCAGAATTTGAATTCGCGCCCCCTCGGGAAGCTCCAGGATCTGATCGATGATCTGGTCAATGGTCTGCTGGCGGATCTCCTTCCCGCAGACAGGACAGTGGGGGGTGCCCACCCGCGCCCAGAGGAGGCGGAGGTAGTCGTAGATCTCCGTCACCGTGCCCACGGTAGACCGGGGGTTCTTGCTGGTGGTCTTCTGGTCGATGGAGATGGCGGGGGAAAGTCCGTCGATATAGTCCACGTCCGGCTTCTCCATCTGGCCCAGGAACATCCGGGCGTAGGAGCTGAGGCTCTCCACGTACCGCCGCTGGCCCTCGGCGTAGATGGTGTCGAAGGCCAGGGAGGATTTTCCCGACCCGCTCAGGCCCGTCACCACCACCAGCTTGTCCCGGGGGATCTCCACGTCCACATTCTTCAGATTATTTTCGCGCGCGCCTTTGATATAGATTTTATCCTGCATGGGTGTTGTCTCCTGTAGCGTTTAGATTGCGGAACGAGTATAGCCATATAATAGACGAACAAATTTTCTATGTCAACTGTTTTTTTCTCCGGCGATCTCCTTCTGCACGTATTTCGGCAGCTTTGCCAGCACCAGACCGTAGGACTGGCGGCACATTTCCCGCAGCAGGTCGTCCGGCAGTGCGCCGTCCAGCAGAACGGCGTTCCAGTTCCTCTTGTCGCAGTAGAAGCCCGGCAGTACCTCCGGGTACTCCGCCCGGTACAGCTCCGCCAGGCGGGGCTCGCATTTCAAGTTCACCAGGGTGTGGCCGTTGTAGGATTCGTCCTTCATGCCCTCCGGCGAGCACACGGCGGCGAAGAGCTTGCCCCGGATCATGTACCGTTCCCAGCCCCACTCCAGCTTGAAATCCTTCTCCACGCCGGGCAGAGCCAGCAGAAAGGCGTCCAGCCATTCGTATTTCATGATACTGCCTCCTCCTTGCAGCCTGCCGCCAGGGCCAGCGCGCCCCGGCGCAGCAGCTCGATGTTTTCCTCCTCCAGCACCGTGTCCCGACGGGTGTGGATGCGGTCCATATAGTAGCCGATGATCCTCCTGCGCTTCAGCGCGCAGACGCCCACGCCCTTTTTAAATAAGGCGTTGTCCGATGGATAGAAGCCGAAGCCCCGGACCACTTCGGTCCGCTTTTCCGTATTTCCGGGGAAAGCCGCCTCGATGCGCGCCAGAACGTCCTCGTCCGTTTTCAGCTTCCTGCCTGGGAAGAACTGAATGAAATTCCCATCGGAAACGCAGTCGAAATTGATATTCAGCGTCTCCTTCTTTGCCTTCCTGTGGGCTTTCGTAAACGCGGCGGAGCCGAACATGCCCTTTTCCTCATTGTCGAAGAACACGAAGCAGACCTGTTTCCGGTCCTCATCCGGCATGGAGAGGGCCGTTTCCAGCAGCGTGATGACGCCGCTGGTGTTGTCGTTGGCGGTGTGCTTGTTGGCGGGGCCGTCGATGATCCACCAGACGAAAAACGCGCATAGGGCAATGGATGTGACAGGCATCAGCGGCAGAAGCTCCGGGGATTGCAGTTTCACGATCACGGCGAGGAGGACGGCCTCCGCCGCCGCGATCACAAGGAACAGAGGGGTCATCATCAGCAGCTGATAGCAGATATAGAAGAACATATTCCGCGGCGTGATGAAATTGGGGATGGGCAGTGCGGCGCAGGTGTCATAGTGGGCGGAGAAAATGACCTTGGCCGTATCCGGGTCGCCGGCGACCACGTTCCTTGCGGCGAAGCCTGTCTGTACGCTGGGCGCGTAGCCGGCGTTTTTTAATTCCTCACAGAGCCAGGAGCGGAAGGATTCTTTTTGCTTTCTGGATTTTCGGATTTGGAAGTCTTCGATGATTTTACGGGATTGGGGAGTCATAGGGGCCTCCTTCTTTCTTGCCGCCCCTGCGGGGCGGACCCAATTGAATCTGCGGCCCTGCGGGCCGCACCGCTTTTTTCTTCTCTCTTCGTTGAAGGTTTTTTCGTATCGCCCCTGCGGGGCGGCGGGGCTCTTTTCTTATTTTACCTTTGCCCCTGCCGGGGCGGGGCCTTCTTTTCGCGCGAGCGAAAAGAAGCAACGATTCTGCGACGGCCACATCGAGTGGCCGCGCAGAATTGATTGTGCATGACCGCTCGATGCGGTCATTGCACAATCTCAGGTCACTCAAGGAACTACGTTCCTTGAGAATCCTCCTTCATTACGGGGGGTGATTAGTTACGCTACGACCTTCAGATTTCCGGTCTATCGTCCGTGCATTGGGCCGATGCCGGTCCCTACTTCTGCGCACAATTCTACCGATGGTGCTGGTTGCCTCGCGGCACTCGGCACGAGGGTCTGGCGCAAGGGGCGCGAATCAGAAGAATGTCCCGTTAGACCGTGTGCCCCTTGTAGGCAGTACCCCTTTGAAAGGGCGGCAGCCGGACTCCTACAAGTACCAGACCGGCAGAAGGAGGACTGCCAATTCGGAGGCTTCGCCTAACCAAGCAAACTACCGCACAGTCCTTTACTCCCCCGCCGAGGTGGCCGCTCAAGGGCGGCCCCGAGAAAGGGATTCTTAAACCGTAGGTTTAAGCGCGTTTTTGGTTACTTTTGCCGCGCGGCAAAAGTAACCGCAGGGTCCGGGGCCGCGGAGGCCCCGGGCTTTTGAATAGAAACAAGCGCAGGCGGCCCCGCAGGGGCCGCAGAAGCGCGCCATTCGAATAGGACCTATTTTGCCGTCTTCGCCGGCGTCACCTCAAACTTATACCCCACGCCCCAGACAGTCTTCAACGCCCACTGGTCAGAAACATCCTCCACCTTTTCCCTGAGGCGCTTGATATGCACATCCACCGTCCGGCTGTCGCCGAAATAATCAAACCCCCACACCTCATCCAGCAGCTGGTTCCGGGTATACACCCGGTTGGGCGTGGATGCCAGATGATAGAGCAGCTCCAGCTCCTTCGGCGGCGTGTCCACCTTCTTCCCATCCACCGTCAGCTCATAAGAATCCAGATTGATCTCCAGCTTGTCGAAGACCAGCCGCTTCCGGGTATCCTCTGGGATCTCCGTCCTGCGGAGCACCGCATTGATACGGGCGATCAGCTCCTTCATCTCGAAGGGCTTGACGATATAGTCGTCCGCCCCCATCTCCAGCCCCTGGATGCGGTCGAAGACCTCGCTCTTGGCGGTGATCATGATAATGGGCGCACGGCTGGTCTCCCGAATTTTTCCGCAGACCGCCCAGCCGTCCATCACCGGCAGCATCAGGTCCAGGAGCACCATGTCCGGCTGCCAGGCCCGGAACGCCTCCACGGCGCTGCCGCCGTCAAAGGCCGTCTGGATCTCAAAGCCCTCCTTCTCCAGGTACATCCGGATCAGATCGGATATGTTGTGGTCGTCTTCTACCACCAGTATCTTTCTCGCCATGTTATCCTCCCGTCCCCCGGCCTCTTTCGCCGGAACAGGGACTTCTCCACAGTATTGATTCCAATTATACCCAATATCAGGATATTTTCTTGAACTTTCTGTAAATTACGCCGTCAGCCGCCAGGCGCTCAGCCGGTACCGGGCCTCCACCAGGAGCTCCAGAGCCTCCTCCAGCGTTCCGGTCCGGCCCTCGCCGCCCCAGTAGACCGCCACGTCTTCCCGATGCCGTCCCACGGAGCGCAGCAGCCCGGACGCGGACTCCTCAGAGCCGTCCACCGCCGCCTGCACCCGGACCAGCCCCTCTTCCTCCAGAAGAGGCTCCTCCTCGCCCTCATACCAGGCCAGCTCCAGCCAACTGCAGGCGGCCTGCCACAGCGCCTCCCGGCCCCGCCGGATCTCATCCTTCCGTTCCTCCCGGGTCTCTCCCTCCAGGCGGAGCGCGATCCCGTGGCCCCCGGCCGCCAGCGCCCGGAGCAGATCGCCATCCGACGCCATCTGCCCGGCCGTCAACAGGAAGGTCCCCTGGGCCTCCTCCAGAACGGGCAATACCTCCCGGGCGTACTGCCCGTCAAACACAAGATAGACCTTCTGCCCCTCCGCCGCCTGTATCGGCGGATCGACGGTGGCGGGCGTGTCCGGCGAGACAGGAGGCCGCGAAGCGGCCGCACGTTCAAAGTCGTCATACCGCCCCCGCATAAGGGTCGCCGCGGCGTTGATAAAGTCCACGTCGCTGAGGATCACGTTATCGCTCTTCACCCGGATCAGCGGCGCCGTTTCCGTCTCATTGTAGCTCCAGCTCAACCGAAAATACCGGCAGACCAGCTCCAGCGGGAAGAACACCTCGCCGCCCCGTTCGATGGCGTAGCCGTTATACATATTGTACTGCTTGTCATAGACCACCTGCCCCGCGATATCGAACCGCAGGTCCATATTGCTCCCCTGCCGGTACAGGGTAGCCAGCCCCAGCGTCGTGTTCCTTCCATAGGACAGTCCCAGCTCCCCGCCCTCGAAGACACGGCTGGAGACATAGAGCACCCCGTTGGAGTAAAAAGGCATAGTCTCGCTGTTCAGATCCAGAAGCTGCTCATTTGCGGCGGTAAAATACACCCCATTCCCGGAGGCCCGCCCCGGCCCCGGACACAGCAGGACCATCAGCAAGAGCGCCATCAACACCGCCGCCGCCCGGCGCGCTTTCTTCTTCACAGCGGGACCTCCCTTCCAAAAATACGATGTATCCATTGTATCACAAACCCCCGTCCCTGACAACGGGAAAATACGGCGGGGTCCAAAGAGGCGCGAAAAGGTCCCGCCTTTAAAACAGGCGGGACCTTTTTTGAAGCTTTTTTACTCCGTCACGTAGGGCAGCAGGGCGATCTGACGGGCGCGCTTGATGGCCTCGGTCAGCTGGCGCTGATGCATGGCGCAGGTTCCGGTGGTCCTGCGGGGCAGGATCTTGGAGCGCTCGGAGATGAAACGGCGCAGCTTGGCGGCATCCTTATAATCGATATACTCGCACTTGTCTACGCAGAACTGGCAGACCTTTCTCCGCTTCCGGGGAGCGCCGGAACGGGCAGGCCGGTTTTCACGATCCATAGGCATGGTTCTCTATACCTCCTGTTAGAGTATCGCGCCGCGGGGACGCGACCGAAATATTGCAGATCTCACCCGCTCGCGGCGGGCGGCATGTTCTCGCCGGATCAGAGGCCGGACGCCCTCAGAAGGGCAGGTCTCCATCCTGATCGTCGATCTCCGCGAAGCCGGAGGGCTCGGCAGAGGGCGCGCCGTAGCCGCCGCCATAGGAGGCGGGGGCGGGGCTGCCATAGGGGGGTGGTCCGCCGTAGCTGTCGCCGGACGCGCTGTCCCGCTTGCTGTCGCCGAAATACACGTTGTCGGCGACCACCTCGGCGCTGCGCCGGTTGTTGCCGTCCCGATCCTTCCATTCCCGGATCTGGAGACGGCCCTCCGCCACGGCCATGCGGCCCTTGGCAAAATATTTGCAGATAAATTCCGCTGTCTGCCGCCAGGCTACCACATCGATGAAATCGGTGCTCTTCTCGCCGGAATCACGGTTCTTGAAGTCCCGGTCCACGGCGAGGGTGAAGCTGGTCACGGAGACGCCGGACTGCGTGGTGCGCAGCTCAGGGTCCCGCACCAGGCGGCCCATGATGATTATGCGGTTCAACATTTGTGGAGTTCCCCCTTACTCGCCCTTACAGACGATCATGGAGCGCAGGATGCCGTCGGTAATGCCCAGAACACGGTCCAGCTCCTTGGGGAATGCGGGATCGCTGGTGAAGGACATCAGGACGTAGTAGCCCTCAGTCTTGTAGTCGATGGCGTAGGCCAGACGGCGCTTGCCCCACTCCTCTACCTCCACGACAGAGCTGTGCTTCTCGGCCAGCGCCTTGAACTTCTCGACGGTGGCGGCGATAGCTTCCTCGCCCTGGGCGGGGTCGATAATGTACACGACCTCGTACTTGTCATTGATCTTTGCCATGGTTGCACCTCCTTTTGGACGAATGGCCCCCGGTCCCAGCCGGGAGCAAGGATATTGGCCCGCAAATTGCAAGCTTTTTTATTATACAGGATATCCTGCAAAAGTCAAGCTGTTTTTCCACTTTTTTACGGTTTATTTTTTCATTATTTCACCGGCATGGGGAATTTGTCGAATATTACATCTATGTAACATTCACTTTTTTCTCTTTACAGCGGCGGAAAAAGCGAGTATACTAAGCAGGAGCAAGATAGAAGAGAAAGGTGGTGCAGGCGTGGACGACTACACCCGGAAGTTTGATTTCGTCATCGATCAGGACGCGGAGATCCACCGGATCATGCTGACCGTGTACCAGGCGCTGGAGGAGAAGGGCTATAACCCTATCAACCAGATCGTGGGCTACATCCTCTCCGAGGACCCCACCTATATCACCAACCATAACCAGGCCCGCACCCTGATCCGCAAGGTTGACCGCGACGAGCTTTTGCAGATCCTGGTCAGGAATTACCTTGCAGACTGACGAAAAGGACCGTTTTGCCCGCGCCGGATATGCTCCGGCGCGGGTCAGATTTTTTCGCCGTTTTTCTGTCGGCTTCGGGCCGGCAGCAGCACACATCTATGCGGCAAATGTAAAGAAAAAGGGCGGGTTGCAGAACAGCGAGGCCCACGCCCAATGCCAGAAAGTTAGATGTGTGAGCCGTTAAGTTAAGGAAAATCCATCATAACAGAAATTTTACATTTCTAAAACGCAAATTATTTCATTTAAGAAAAACTTCTTAGATTCACTGCTTGGTTTGGCGGACAGATGAATTATTTTATGTAAAAATAGGGATTTTGCCTTGGAAATCGACTGTTTTGAAAGAAGAATAGGGCTACCCATGTCCAGAACTAACATGCTTACGAAACCGCCGGCCGCTGGGATAATGCTTTCCAATGGGCTTGCTTCGGGTGTGGGTTTTCCGTCCTCCGGTTCGTCAAGAACCCAGCCGGATGCGGCATCAGTACCCATAAGGATAGCTTCGGCCAATGTGCCGTCTTCACTGACACAGCCGGCTATAGCGAAGAACAACTTTGAATTTATACTGCTTAACGATTTCACCTGCCGTGAAACCAGACTGCATAACGCTGACTGGTTCAATCGCATGATTGCAATGGGCAGTATTCGGCGTTATGCAGTATATCTTTACGCCATATAAGCCGCAACAAAAAACCATTAGTCTGCGCCAACGCCAGCAATGCTCCCTCTTTGCTCCATGCCCATCAGTATATCCCGGCAGACATACAACCTATAAAAATTTTATCACAACCGCTTCAGGTGCAATGTCCGTATCAAGCGCAACTGCTTTACGCTTCTAAAGAATTCTGATTTAGCAGAAATTCATACAATCCGATATACACAATACCCTCCTCATCTGTCCACGGTTTAGCGTGTGTTTTTGATATAATGATTTTCTTAAAGAAATCCTTTGTATTCTTTAACGGTCTAAGCTCCGTTGTCATTTTATCAGGGTCGCTTACGGATAAAGCGGATTGAATATAGTATCTTTTTGCTCCCCTATTTACAACAAAGTCTATCTCGCATTGTTTTTTTGTTCTCTTGCCTTCCTTGCTTTCCACTACTTCAACAACGCCGACATCTACAGAGCAGCCACGACAGATTAACTCATTATAAATGATGTTTTCCATTATATGAGTTTCTTCCTGCTGCCTGAAATTAAGCCTTGCATTGCGTAGTCCAACGTCAGTACAGTAGTATTTAAGGGGATATTCAAAATACTTTTTACCTTTTACATCATATCGCTTTGCCTCATGAAACAAAAATGATGTGGTCAAATATTCCAAATATTTTGAGATTGTGCTTGTAGAAACCTTGATGCTCTTTACCGTACCCAATGTATCAGCTATCTTTTTAGCGTTTGTCAGAGATCCAACAGAAGAACACAAGTCATCCGTCAACTCTTTCAGTACATCAGGGAGCTTAACAGCATACCGCTCACTTATATCCTTGAAATATACTTCTGAAAACAGGTTTTTCAGATAGCTTACTTTTTCTTCCTCGCGCTTGAATGAAATTAACTGCGGCATTCCTCCATAAAGAGCATAATCCTCATAGGCTTCCGATTTATCCCCGCCGACAAAATCGTAATATTCCTTAAATGACAAAGGAAATACCTGAACCTGGTCGCCCCTGCCTCTAAACGCTGTCATCACGTCCCCCGAGAGCAGCTTGGAATTACTTCCGGTAACATAAATATCTACATTGCGAAGGCGCATTAACCCATTTAAAACATGATAGAGCTTAATATCTTCCGGATTTTCAAGTTCTTGCTTTGTAATAGCGTACTGCACTTCATCTATAAGGATATAATACATTTCCTTGTTCACGATTTTGGAGCGAATGAATTTTGAAAGTTCATCAGGATTGCGATACTGTTCGCAAGTATCATCATCAAGAGCAATTGAAATAATTTGTTCTTCTTTCACACCATTTTCAATAAGATAATCGCGGAAAAGGTAAAACAGCAGATAACTCTTTCCGCATCTTCTAATTCCAGTGATAACCTTAATCAGTCCGTTATCCCTTTTATCAATCAATCGGTTCAAATAATTGTTTCGATTTATAAGCCTTTCCATAGCGATTCCCTCCAAACAATAGAATCCACGCTTCGCGTGTCTTCTATTGTCATAAATTAAAACTTACGGTATTTTTCTCATAAGTTTTAAATACATGATAGCATTCCCATTTTTCAAAGTCAATATGCAAAATAAAACTTGAGAGAATATTCCCCCAAGTTTTATTTTGCTTCGCCGAAATTATCCTGTTTGTCACAAAAATCTGATGTTGTCTAATGAAAATGTCTACAAGGACTGATGATTCTCAGCACCACCCCATCATCTTCCCAATCCAATAAACCACCCCCAACACCCAACTGGAAAATATCCCATACAGAATCACCGGCCCCGCAATCGTAAAAATCTTGCACCCGATCCCGAACACCTGCCCCTCCGCCTTGTACTCGATGGCCGGAGCCGCCACGGAGTTGGCGAAGCCCGTGATGGGCACCAGTGCTCCCGCGCCGCCCCATTTCGCGATCTTCGAAAAGACGCCGAATCCGGTAAGGATTACCGACAGCAGCACCAGCAGCAGCGAGCACCAACTCCCCGCAGTCTGCTTGTCCAGCCCCAGGCTCCCCGCATAGTTCAGGATGCCCTGGCCGATGCAGCATATGATGCCCCCCGTGATGAAAGCGTGCAGCATCTGACTCCACAGGCTGTGGGTAGGGGTCACCGCCTTGACATACTGCTCATAGGCCTTCTGCTGCTCTTTCTGCCTCTCCTGCTCTTCTTTCTCTCTGCTCATCTCTTCCATGTTCTCCCTCGCTTCTCTGTTGAACCTAAAAAACTATTCCTTCTCTATCCCCTCTCGCCCGGCGGTGGCGATGAGGGCCTTGTCCACGTCCTCCTCATAGTTGCGCATGGCAACCTCAATCGGGGTGGGATCCTTCGTGAGCCGCCTGCCTCCCACATGGTTGAAGAAAATAATAATCCCCGCCGCCAGGCCTATGGAATAGGACACTTCCAGTATATTTAATCCCTGCGGCTCTCTGTTCATCACCATCCGGTATATTTCCGTGAAAACATCATTTATGCCTACATCATTGTGATACGCCATAATAGTAAATGCCGTACCGAAAAAACTCACCAGGCATACCAACGCACATTTTGTCCACTGCTGCCAGCCCTTATGCCTGTCCACGCTGACCCACTCCACCAGCACATCCGGCTCTCCAACAATCTGCACGCTGATATTGGGGCAGGCTTCCTCCATCAGTTCCACCAGCTTCAAAGTGCTGATGACACAGCGCTTCGTGTCCTGCCTGCCAAAATGATGTACCTTCAGCGCTTTCAGCTTTGCGGCAGCTGCCGGGTCCGCACAGCGCAGAGAACCTACGTCCGTCATAAACACATCCTCTGACTGCACTTCCACATTTCTGTCACATTTCAGATAAACCGTCGTATTTCCCATAAAACCCCTGCCTTATTTCAAGTAAAACGCAAAATCCCAGCTCCCGCATCAAGCCACCGTTCGATGCAGTTCCGTCCAGAAATACAGGATAGAACCGCATATCTTCCCTGCCGCCATGCTGATAATAGCCAGTCCCAATCCATGCCGAAAGGAAATACGCCGCGTGAGAATGGGGATACTGTCCAACATCTCCGCAATTGCCAACGCCAGACATCCGATAAACATTCCGGCAAAAAGCCCAAATACCAGCTGCCAGACAGCCCCGATCCCCTGCAGCAGCTGCCCGTATCCGGGAAAATGCCTCTGCCACCAGGCGCCGAACTGGCAGTACCGGGAAAAAATGCTCAGCACACCGCCTGTCAGCGTACCGAAAATAACCATTTCTTCGTAAACCAGTACATACTCCGCCGTATGCGTCTTACCTGCAAAACGGGGAACCAGCCCTACCGCAGCTAAAACCGTAAAGACCCCCGCAGCAGCCAGCAGCCCATAACTCACCCCTGTCAATGCCAGGAATACAGCCCGTACCATATCATCCATTTTATACCCCTCTATGCGCTGAAGCACATATGCCATTCCATTTGCCCTTTGATGGCAGACAGCAGTTCCGGCATGGAAAGCCTACAGGCAAGCAAATTTTCCTGCGCGTTTCAGCCCACATCATCTACGTTCATTTACGGATATTATGCGTCCGTCACATATTCTTTATACCGACTTCCGTTCAAAATCAGAAAATTTTCAGAAATCCCATCAGTAAATAAGGATTCATATATGCCTCCATAAGGCATCCGATTACCAATACAAGTATGAGAAGCAGAAGCCTTCCTGTTTTTTTCACTAAAAATCCCCTGTCGGCCGCACTGTATTCTCCCCGAACATAAATCCCCCGGAAAAGTTCCACACACCAGAACAGCAGCGCCAGTATCACCGGTACATAGATAAGATACTGCGGAAACATACTGATCACCGCCAGCAGGATTCCCTTAATGCCATAGCGTATGGCCAGTGTCGTCAAAAATGCCCCCGCCGAAAACCCGTACCATAAAGACGCTCCCATACAGGCCACCAGCCCCAGGTATGTAGTGGACAGGACTGCCAGCCCCAGAATACGGATAAGCCTTTTTCTGAAAACATAACAAAAAAGAGCATTGCTGTCCACCGTCATATATTTCAGATGGTACAGAGTGGATTCATCAAACATGCCTCCATCTCCCAGCAAAATGCTCTTTCCCATATTTATCACAAGTATTCCCGCAACCAGTCCTGCACAGAATAATGTCAGAAATGTATTATTCCCTGTCTTCAAACCTCTAAAGTTTAACCGCATCCGCCGCACCGCCCTTCCAAAAGTGATACCACTCCATCTTATGCGGCCGATCTTCACACTATGCGGTTTTATTTTCCAACAGCTTCTCTATGCTGACCAGCTTCACACACAGCACAAATACATCCGTCGCCAACGCCAGTTCATCCGGAGCAGGATAGGTCGGCGCAATCCGGATATTGCTGTCTTTGGGGTCTTTTCCATAAGGGTAGGTCGCCCCGGCCCCGGTCAGGGTAACACCGGCTTCCTTACATTTGGCCGCAATCGCTTTCGCACATCCTTCCATTGCTTCAAACGAAATAAAATATCCGCCGTTCGGTTTTGTCCATTGTCCGATTCCCGTGCCGTCAAGCTCCCTCTCCAATACATCCAGTATCGCCTCAAACTTCGGCCGCATCAAAGCCGCATGCTTCCTCATATGCGCCTTTACACCGTCAAAATTCTTAAAATAACGCACATGCCGAAGCTGGTTAATCTTGTCATGGCCGATGGTTTGGATGGCAAGGGCCTTCTTGATATACTCCAGGTTTCCTTTGGATGTAGCGATAGCCGCCACTCCTGCACCGGAAAAGCTGATCTTGGAAGTAGAGGCAAATTCATATACCATATCGGGATTCCCCGCCTTCTCGCACTCGCTCAAAATCTCCAGGATTCTATCCTGCCGCTCCTCCTCGTCATAGAGATGATGCACAGAGTAGGCATTATCCCAGAAAATACGGAAGTCCTTAGCCGCAGGCTTCAGATTCGCAAATCTCCTCACCGTCTCATCGGAATACGTGTACCCCTGAGGATTGGAATACTTGGGCACACACCAGATACCCTTGATGCTTTCATCCTCAGATACAAGCTTTTCCACCATATCCATATCCGGTCCCTGAGGTGTCATGGGTACATTAATCATTTCAATGCCAAAATGCTGCGTAATGGCAAAATGCCTGTCATATCCGGGAACGGGGCAGAGAAACTTTACCTTGTCCAGCTTACACCAGGGTGTGTTGCCCATAACTCCGTGAGTCACGGCACTGGAAACGGCATCAAACATTACATTCAGGCTGGCATTGCCATATACAATCACATGTTCGGCAGTAACGCCCATGATGTCTGCCATCAGGTTCTTCGCCTCCAATATGCCGTCCAGCACGCCGTAATTGCGGACATCAACGCCTTCCATACTTGTCAGATCGCTTCCGGAGTTCAATACGTCAAAAATATCCATACCCATATCCAGCTGAGCCACAGAAGGCTTACCTCGGGACATATCCAGTTTCAGCCCTTTTCCTTTTGCATCTTCAAAGTCTTTTTCCAACTGCGCCTTCAATGACAGTAATTCTTCTTTACTCAGTTCCTGATATGTCTTCATTTCATCCTCCATCTCGTACGCACGTTAACCGGCGCTTCTTTCTAGTCTGCGGGCATGCTGCAAAAGTAAAGTTCCTTCTCATATCCGGATATTCTGCCGTCTTTCCTCTCTCCGGGGTACCACTCCACCATGAAATTAAAAGCAAATACATCCCTAAAATATCATGGTCCGAAAAACGTACAGCAGGGACAACACCTGCGTTATCCTTGTATAATCGTATACAATCATGCACTTGCAATATCATACTATAAAATTCTCCTGCACACAAGTGGTAAATTTACAAATTTATCAAAAAAGCGCCTTCCCAATTAGTGAAAATGCATAGAGGCCACGATTATTCTGCATTTAAAAACGCCGCACTCGCGTACGGCGTTTCATTTCATTTTTCACTATTTTGCGTAATCAATTACACGGCTCTCACGGATTACATTTACCTTGATCTGTCCGGGATACTCCAATTCAGCTTCAATCTGCTTGGAAATATCACGCGCCAGCAAAACCATATCTGCATCCGTAATCTGCTCCGGCACTACCATTACACGGACTTCCCGTCCTGCCTGAATAGCAAAAGACTTGTCTACTCCTTTGAAATTGTTTGTTATTTCCTCTAATTTAGTCAATCTGCTGGTATAAGTCTCCAGCGTTTCCCTTCTTGCGCCCGGCCTTGCAGCAGATATGGTATCGGCTGCCTGTACAATGCATGCAATCAGTGAAGTCGGCTCCACATCGCCATGGTGGGATTCCACGGCGTTGATCACGGTAGCATTCTCCTTGTACCTTCTACAAAGTTCCACACCGAGCTGTATATGCGAACCTTCCATTTCATGGTCAACAGACTTACCAATGTCATGGAGCAGTCCGGCACGCTTTGCAATCCTTACATCCAATCCAAGTTCTGCAGCCAGCAGACCTGACAGCTGCGCCACTTCTATGGAATGCTTCAATGCATTCTGTCCGTAGCTGGTCCTGAACTTCATTTTACCCAGCAGCCTGACAAGTTCAGGATGAATACCATGTACACCGACCTCCAGTGTAGCGGCTTCTCCCTCTTCCTTGATCATGATCTCTACTTCTTTCTGGGCTTTCTCCACCATCTCCTCAATACGGGCAGGGTGGATACGTCCGTCCACAATCAGCTTTTCAAGTGCAATTCTCGCCACCTCGCGACGAATCGGGTCAAACCCGGACAGGATGACTGCTTCCGGTGTGTCGTCAATGATCAGATCCACACCTGTCATCGTTTCAAGGGTACGGATATTCCGTCCTTCCCGTCCTATAATCCTTCCCTTCATCTCATCGTTCGGCAGCTGTACGACGGAGATCGTAGTCTCTGAGACATGGTCTGCTGCACATCTCTGAATAGCGGACACTACATAATCCCTCGCCTTTTTGTCTGCTTCTTCTTTGGCCCGACTCTCTATTTCCTTGATAATCATGGCCGATTCATGTTTTACTTCATCCTCAACAATTTTCAATAAGTAGTCTTTTGCCTGTTCAGAGGTTAATCCGGAAATTCGCTCCAGTTCCTGCAATCGCTGCTCATTCAGCTTGGAAATTTCGACTTTTACTTTGTTCAAAGCCTCTTCCTTTGCCGTCAGATTCGTCTCACGCCTTTCAAGAGCTTCTGTCTTTTTATCGATGTTTTCTTCTTTCTGCTGAATCCTGCGTTCGGAACGCTGTACCTCCGCTCTACGCTCCTTGATCTCCTTGTCCAATTCGTTCTTGGTACGGATGGACTCTTCCTTTACTTCCAGGAGCGCTTCACGCTTTTTGGATTCCGCTTCCTTGAGAGCTTCATCGATAATTTCCCTTGCCTTGTCCTGCGCGTTGCCGATGGTTGCTTCCGTTGTCTTCTTCTGGTAGTTTGAAACAATATATGCGGTCACAACTGCGGTTACTGCCACAGATATAATTGCGGTGATAATTATCTCAAGCATCTACAGGGGCACCTCCTTATTCTATTTTCATTGTACACTTTACCGCCCGACACCTCTGTCCTGCGGCTTTTAGAATGTATGTAATGAAAACATTCTAACAAGCAATACACAACAGACTTATTCTAAACTCAAATTAACATATTGTCAAGTAGATGAGTCATATTTTGCAAAAATATTTCTGTGACATTGTGTAGTTTATTGTGCTATTTGTACAAAATAGAAGATTTCCTGCGAAACCCGGCATTTATCTCCCCAACTTTAGTCCCAACAGCAGCTTCTGCCCGAAAGAACGGCTCTTCGCACCAGTTCTGCAGAAAAGCCCCTTCTCATCAGAAATCCATACATCCGCTGCCGCTCCTTCTGGTCCGCGGTATCCTGGTCAAAACCTTTTTTCTCCAGCAGTTCCCGGATCATGGCATCCTCATCCTGGCTGCCGCCCTCTTCTTCCCATGCCGCCCATGCCTGTTCCAAAACGGCCCTGTCTATTCCTCTCCCCAGCAAGTCCTGCTCTATCCGCCTGCGGCTTCTGTTCCCTTCGTGATTTCGTATAAAAGCTGCGGCATAGCGCAAATCGTCCGTATAGTGAAAGCCTGCCACATAGTCCAGCGCCTGTTCTATACTTTTCTCGGGATAGCCGCCGTCACGGAGTTTATCATGAAGCTGTCTTACTGTATATTCCCTGGATTTCAGAAGATTCATGGCGCGGCGTTTTGCACGTTTGGGCAGCACCTCCTCCAAAATGTTCCGGTAATCCTCTTCGCTGACTTCTTCGCCTTCTCTGATTTGAAAAGAACGCAATTCCCCTTTATAAAGTACAAATGCAAATTTTTCGTCAATATATACTTTGGCACGGGATTTCGATACCGCTTCTATCTCTGTTACCTTCATATACCCTTCTCATTCTTAATTCCGCAATGCGCTGCAGCAGTACCCCGGCCGCCTATTTCATCGCGTCCCTGATTGTGTACTCTGTACACGCCGCTTCCATTCCAGGTTACCAAAGTCCGCTGCAGCAGCGCCCGGCAGCCTGTTCCAGGGCGCTGTACAGCATTGCCGTTTTCGGTTACGTCTCTGCAGTATCTGCACCGGCAGTCTCTTCCGGACTCACTTCCGATACCGGTATGGCTTCAGCCTCCTGTTTGGCTTCTGCCTTTGCCTTCCCCCTGCCTCCGGACTTTGACTTTGACTCTGATTTCAAAATAGGTTTTACACCCGAATCTGCCGCCAGGTCAGCGCTGGCCTTAAAACCGTAATGCGCACGCACCTTTTCCTCAATTGACTTCCATATTTCCGCATTATCCCGCAGATACTGCTTTGCATTCTCACGTCCCTGTCCGATCTTATTGCCCTCATAGGCATACCATGCACCGGACTTCGCAATGATATTCAGCTCCGCTGCCAGATCCAGGATATCTCCCTCTCTGGAAATCCCCTGGCCGAACATGATGTCGAATTCCGCTTCCTTAAAAGGCGGCGCCACCTTATTCTTTACCACCTTTACACGCGTGCGGTTGCCGATCATGTCGCCGCCCTGCTTCAGGACTTCAATCTTCCTTACGTCAAGGCGCACGGAAGAGTAAAATTTCAGCGCACGCCCTCCTGTGGTTGTCTCGGGATTTCCGAACATGACACCGACTTTCTCACGGAGCTGGTTAATGAATACCACCACGCAGTTGGATCTGCTGATGACTGCCGTAAGCTTCCGCAGCGCCTGTGACATCAGGCGGGCCTGCAGTCCCACATGGCTGTCACCCATATCCCCGTCAATTTCCGCCTTCGGCACCAGCGCCGCCACGGAGTCCACCACTACGATATCTATGGCGCCGGATCTGACCATGGTCTCCGCAATCTCCAACGCCTGCTCACCGTTATCCGGCTGGGAAATGTAAAGGTTATCAATATCCACCCCTATGTTCCTTGCATACACGGGATCCAGCGCGTGCTCCGCGTCAATGAAACCGGCAATGCCGCCCATCTTCTGCACTTCCGCCACCATATGCAGCGTCACCGTGGTCTTACCGCTGGATTCCGGCCCGTATATCTCAATAATCCTGCCCCTGGGTATACCGCCCAGTCCCAACGCAATATCAAGGCTCAATGAGCCGGTGGGAATCGTCTCCACATTCATCTGGGCGCTGGGGTCTCCCAGCTTCATAACCGCCCCTTTTCCGAACTGCTTCTCAATGTGGCCGATAGCCGCATCCAACGCTTTCAGTTTTTCATCTTTTTCCATATTATAATCTCCTTCTTCCCAAGGAACAAATGTTCTGTCTTTTACAAGAATAAAACATTTGTTCGCATTTGTCAACCGTTATTTTGCAGGTATTTTTACCTTATGTTTCGGCATGCTGCCTTAATCTGTACACCGGTGCGCAACCGGGGGCATACACCGAAGCACTTCCCTTATGTTTCAGCATAATATCACATTTCAAGTGTCATAAAACTCCCTCAAAGGCATCTCACCTCCCTGCCCGTAAATTATCTCTGAACTTAGTGGCGAAATGCCGGAATGCAAGAATTACATACATGCGAAGTATCAGATAGAGACAGCATATCATATTTCTCCGGATTTGACAACAAAAATCTGTCATCCCGCTGTGATACCGGCAAAACGGTGTAACAGTTCAGCGCCCAGTCTGAACTGTTACGAAACGGTATCGAAGCCGCACAACGGAAAAAGGGGACATTACTCCCCTTTTCCAAATGTTACCTTACTGTAGTATACCAGAATGCACTCCCTCATTAAAGACAGGGCAGCCGAAACCGCCGATTCCCTTATTTTCTGCCGATTTCCCGAAAAACGATATTCACGTACTGTAGTCTTTCCCTTGACATGGCAGGCAATATAGACCAGACCCACCGGCTTTTCGGCACTCCCTCCGTCCGGTCCCGCAATGCCGGTGACGGCTACCGCCACATCGGCCTTGA
>OFGA01001170.1_pt1 | contig 18868 bp, 18 predicted proteins | sample 1521471 | NCBI WGS metagenome assembly OFGA01 (sample SAMEA3504086, study PRJEB24116) | mouse gut metagenome | biome: mouse gut; feature: mouse-associated habitat; material: faeces | place: Denmark | collected 2011
TATAATGATTCTTGCGCTTGCGTGTGGTCCGCCGCACCAGCAGGCCAGCCAGATAGCGGGATTGTGTAAGGGTAGCACAGCAGACTCTGACTCTGTATGTGAGGGTTCGAATCCTTCTCCCGCTGCCAGGAAACCAGGTCAGGAGCTTTTTAGAAGGCTCCTGACCTGGTTTTGCGTTCCGGCATATTTCTGCTTGACAAGTCCGCCGGAAAAACGATAATATTAACGCATAGGCCAACGAGAGAGGCAAATCCCGCGCCAGCCTCGAAGCCAACAAGTAAGGACAGAAATGAGGAAGATTATGGACGTAAAAGAGGCCGTCTTATCCCGCCGGAGCATCCGGGCTTACGAGGACCGGCCAATCCGCCGGGAGGACCTGGAGGACATCTTGGAGGCTGGCATGTACGCGCCGTCGGCGGTGAATTTCCAGCCCTGGTATTTTGTCGCCATACAGAACCCCGAAGATATGAAGCGGCTGCTCCAGATTATGGGGCGGGTATCCCAAAAAATCCGGCCCGCTCTGGAGGAACGGTTCTCCAAGCACCCGGAGATTGTGGAGGAAACCAGCCAGTTCATCCGGCAGATGGGGGGAGCGCCTGTGTGTATTTTGGCGTTCCAATACAAGCAGGATTACCCAAAATCAGAATCGACCATCGCCCAGAGCATCGGCGCGGCCATTGAAAACATGCTGCTGACGGCGGCGGGAAAGGGAATTGGAAGCTGCTGGCTGACCGCCCCCGTGGAGACCGGCATGGGACAGGAGCTCCGGGATACCTTCGCGCCGGAGGCGGGCAGGATGGCGGCTTTGCTGACGTTCGGTTATCCCGCCAGGATTCCCAAAGCTCCCGCTCGAAAAGAGGGGCGCTATATCATCCTCTAAAATAAAATGAGTCGAAAACCATCGAAAAGAGGGCCGAAAGCATGTGGTATTGAAATCCAACAGCCCCTATGGTATACTGTGCGTACGCGGCGGGAAACACGCAGGCGAACCAGTGGGGGGATTCCAATATGATTTACGTCATGTCCGACATTCATGGCTGTCTGGAGCAATACCGCTGTATGCTGGAGGTCATCGAACTGGCCCCGGAGGACACGCTCTATGTACTGGGGGACGTCATTGACCGGGGACCGGACGGCGTCGGGATTTTGCAGGATATGATGGGCCGGGCCAATGTCATTCCCATTCTGGGAAACCACGAATTTACCGCCGCCATATGCCTCCCCTGGCTTTTGGAGTCGGTGACGGACCGGAGCCTGGAGGCCCTGGAGGAAACGCAGATTGCCGCCCTCAGCGAGTGGATTGCCAACGGGGGCAACGTTACCATCCGGAGTCTCAAGGAGCTGAGCCAGGAGGAGCGGGAGGATGTTCTGGAGTACCTGCGGGAGATGGAGCTGTTTGCTCGCATCAAGGCTGGGGGCAGAGATTTTGTGCTGCTGCACTCCGGTTTAGGTCATTTTTCCCCGGACAAGGCGCTGGAGGACTACGAACTGGAGGACTTCCTGTTTGGCCGGCCCGAGCTGGACACGGCCTATTACCCGGACAAAATTCTGGTGTTCGGCCACACCCCCACCCGCATCCTGGGCGGCGGGGACAAGATCCTCCGGCGGGAGACCTGGATCGACATCGACTGCGGGTGCGTGTTCAAGGGAGGGCGGTTAGGCTGCCTGTGCTTAGATACCATGGAGGAGTTTTATGTGTGATGAAGGCCAAACCAAACTGGACGTATACGACTGGGTCCTCTCCCCGGAAATCAGGGAACATATGCGCACCGCCCGCCCTCTCACCATTGAGGAAAAGGCGGACATCATCGACGGCGGCTGCCGTCCCATCGTGGACAAATACGCCGCTTTGACAGCTTTGCTCCGGGAGGCGGAGCGGGAGGAGGACAAAGCGCTCCTTACAGACCTGCTCAAACTGTACGACTGGGCCTTTGAGGAGCTGCACAGCCGGCGTCCGGGGCAGGTGTTCCTCTTCCAGGAGCGCCGGTGGAAGGACGGCCCTCTGGACTGCGGCCCCTGCGGTGTTGACGGAGTTTTTTGGACCTATGCAGAACTGACGGCCTACTTAAAGGAGTACGAAGAGTCCTATCAGGAACGTCCTCTGGGGTATCCCGATGGGATAGACTATATGGGATATGTGGAGAAGTGGACCGAGGTGGACAGCAAAATGCAGGCCACCCTGGGCTTAGACGTCTTCTTAGTAGACCGAAAGATCATCATCCCGCAATTTCACCCCTGGTATCTGGAATTTGTACGCGAGGACGGATACAAGGAACTGGGCATCCGCTATGAAGCCGAACGCATTCACAGCTGCTACACGGGCCATACGACCTTCCCTCTCCCCTTCCGCTCCGGGGACCTGGTGCAGGTGGAGGTCCCGAGCATGGCGAGACCGCGGTATGGCGTCGTGATCGTCGTGGAAGCCTGCGGGCGTTACATCTGGCTGGCGTATATTGAAAACGGCTGCCTAGAGTGCATGGACCTGAGCTACCGGTACTATGACCTCACTTCCGATTGGCGGGTCATCGACTGGACCCGGCCTGTCCAGCCCTCGGACCTGCCCGAGGGGTACGGCCTGCTGACAGAGCTGAGCGACGCGCTGCACGCACTGGATGAACAGGATGTTGCGACGGTTGAATCTTTGTTTTTCGGTGTGTTGGGGGAGGAACACTTCCACCATGTCCGAAAGGTTTTCCGGGCACCGGAGCCGATCCCACTGGCAGAGCTTTTGGATGATTGAGTCCCCATGAACCCCTTGCGCCGCAACGGGTTCACACCCCTTACTAATTCTATAAATGAGCAAATTCACAATATGCACAAAAATCAGGCCGATTTGTACTTCTGTCAAAGACAATTTCATCTAATTTAGGAAGACGTGTTTTTGCGGAAAAGATTATGCTTTCAATGTATGGAGTCATCAGTATGTCTATAAGTACAAAACTCCGGAAATGGGAAGAACGCTATATCAAGAATATTCTGCTGGAACCATCCGAACAGAACATGATTTTTTAGCTCAGCTGCGTGAATTGGAGGCGATTTGAATGAATGATAAAAAGATTTACATTGTGGCAAAAGTTTTCGATAAACCTGGCAGTTTGGCATATCTCTGTAAGACACCCAATGAAGCCAGATGCCTGCCAGGGACACTGGAGGCTCTGCGGGCTGAAGGGGTCCAGATCGTTATTTTGGACTCGCCGGAAATCTATTCGGAGTATGCGCCATATTCTTATGTGGAAGACATGAAAGCATTTATCGACAAAGTCTGCCAATTAAATCGAATTGCCTGATAGGGTCCAACCCCATTACCCGAGCCCTTTACCAGAGGAAAACAGGGCTTGTCCGCCCCATTTTCCTACCCGATGAAAAAAGCCGGAATCCCTTGCGGCTCTAAGGCTGAATGGCCCTTACTTAAATTGCTAACTTCGGCGAAGGACTGCGCTTAGCAAAGGACCGTCTAGGCGAAAAAAACGTCTATTACATGAACCCCTCCTTTGACCGCTGAACAGCGGCAGGAACAAACCTAACCTACGCCCCCGGTGCGAACGATCCGCACCGGGGGCGTTCCGTATTGATGGTCAGGGGATGCCTCCTAGCCAGCATTTTAACATCTGGATCTTTTTACAAAGGCATAGCTGTCCCCACCGGACAGCTCTGGGGAAAACTGATACCCCAGCCGGTCAAAGCCTTTGGCGTCCTCCGGCTCTGCCAGCTGGTTCTCCGCCAAAAAGCGGACCATCTCCCCCCGGGCCATCTTGCACTGGGTGCCCTTTTCGACGATCTTGCCATCCTTCCGCTCCCCGAAGACACAGGTGACCACCCGCGCCCCCTCTGGCACATACCTGGTGACACAGGCACTGTACTCCTTGGAGGCCAAATTCAGGACGCAGTCCGCGCCGGCAAAGACCTCCTCCGCGATTTGGTCTCCCCAGAAGCCGTAGAGGTCCTTCGCCCCGCCCACCGGAAGCTTGGCCTGCATCTCCAGCCGGTAGGGCGTCACGCCGTCGAAGGGCCGCAGCAGTCCGTAGAATCCGGAGAGGACGCGCAGATGCTCCCGGAGGTAGTCCAGCTGGCCCGTTTCCATCACACCGGGAGCCATGTAGCGGTACTGGATGCCCTCATAGGACAGGATGGCCGGAGTGAGGCGGCGGCGCAGATCCATCTGCTCCAGCCGCTCCACGTTCAGCTTGGCAATGGTTTCGTTACACTTCCAGAGGGCCTGCAGTTCCCTGGGAGACATGCTCCGGAGGGCAGCTTTCAGCCGCTCCGTCTGTTCCAGAAATTGGGGCAGACCGTCCACGGCAAAGCTGTCCGTATCCACGATCATTTTTTTGGCCGGGGCGATGATGATGCGCATAGCTCTACTCCCTCATTTTTGATATCGCCGGTCCGCGTTCAGATCAGCACGCCCTCGCAGTGGTCGATCTCATGCTGGATGATCTGTGCCGTCCAGCCGGTGAAGGTCTTGAAGCGGGTCTGGAATTTTTCGTTCTGGTACTGTACTTTGATGGACCTCCACCGCTTGGCCTTCCGCGTGCCGGTGAGGGAGAGACAGCCCTCCTCCGCCTCGTAGGGCCCGCTTTTTTTGACGATCTCCGGATTGAACATGACCATGTAACCGCCCTCGTTGTCAAAAGCAATGATCCGCTTGTTGACGCCGATCATGTTCGCCGCCATGCCCACGCAGCCGTCCCTGTGGGCGGTCAGGGTATCCAGCAGATCCTGGGCGGTACACAGGTCGTCCTGTGCCGCGGGCTCCGCCTTTTGCGCAAGAAAAGCTTCGTCTTTCATAATTTCTCGGATCATGACGCTCCATCTCCTATTCTATCAGGCGCGAAGCGGGGAAATACTCCGGTTTGCTTCTGGTTCGCGCTCATATACTAATATATCATACTTCCCGGCAAAACAAAAGATTTTTGCGCAGATCAAAAAAACGTCCATCCCTTCATCATGCAAAAATTACCGCCCGCGCCGGTGGCATATTCCCGGCCGGTCTGCAAATGCTATGGTTGCGACAAGGGCGGAAACAAAAACGGTCCGCTCCCATGCGAAGCAAAAACAGAAAAGGTTAGAGCGGACCCCGCCCGAACCTTCTCTGCGGACGCTGCGCCGTCGCAAAAATGGAGAAGGAGAAAAAGGAAATGTCTAAGAAGAACAACCGCATCAACGTCCCCGAGGCCCGCGAGGCTATGGACAAGTTCAAGATGGAGGCCGCCAGCGAGGTCGGCGTCAACCTGAAGGAAGGCTACAACGGCGACATCAGCGCCCGTGAGGCCGGTTCCGTGGGCGGCCAGATGGTCAAGAAGATGAGGCCCGTACGAATGATGAAGTTTGAGCGGGTGGACCGGACGGCGGTGGGGCATCGGTTTGCGGCTACATACCAGGCGGGGCTGTATTTATAAAGTTTTAAGAGCTTCCCTCAAGTGGGGAAGCTCTTTTTTCATAAATAGCAGAGAATATTATAAGTATACTTTCAATAATTCTTGACTATAATGAAACTTAGCGGTAGAATATCTTTAAAGGAAGGTGTTACGATGGCAATTACAAGCAAGGCGGGGATCTTGAAGGTGCTGACCTCATTTAACCCCTGGTGGAAAACAGGTGCAGTCAATCCGCAGATGGCAAAGACGTACCGGAGATTTGCCTTCCATGAGGCAATGAAGCGTTTGACGCAGACCGATCTGCGGCGCACTGTCATCCTGACCGGAACAAGGCGGGTGGGCAAGACTACGATCCAGTATCAGATGATCCAGACCCTGCTGGAGCGGGGAGTCGCGCCGCAAAAGATCGTGTTCGTTTCGATGGATCATCCTATGCTGAAGCTGAGCGGCTTTAATGATGTTCTGGAATGCTACCACGAGAATGTCTATCCGGAACAGGATGTGTATTACTTTTTTGATGAAGTGCAGTACGCGCAGGACTGGGACAAGTGGCTGAAAACGATCTACGATATGCAGCCGGACACCCAGGTAGTGGCAACAGGTTCAGCCAGTCCCGCTTTGATGAGGGGCAGCCGGGAGAGCGGCGCTGGCCGCTGGTCTGTCATACAGGTCCCCACTATGTCGTTTTATGAGTACTGCGAGCTGTTGGATATTGACCGGCCTCAGATACCGGAAAAATTGAAGATCACGCCAATGCTGCGCATGACCCAGCAGCAGCGCACACAGATCATGATACAGCTGTCCAAGGTCCAGAATCATTTCAACCGCTATTTACAGGTCGGCGGGTTCCCTGAATTGGCGCTGGCCAACAACGACCTTATGGCCCAGCAGATCATGCGGGAGGACGTGGTGGACAAGGTGCTGAAGCGGGACCTGCCCTCCCTGTATAACATCCGAAACGCCACAGAGCTGGAGCGGATCTTTTTATACCTCTGTAATGTTTCCTCTGAGATCGTGTCCATCGAGGCGATCGCGCGGGAACTCAGCGGCGTCTCGCGGCCTACCGTGGAGAACTACATTCAATATCTGGAAAGCGCCAATTTGATCTATCAAAGCTGGCCGGTAAACATGGCGGGAAAGAAGGTCCTGAAGGCCAGTCCCAAAATCTATATCGCGGATGCGGCCATCCGCAACGCGGTACTGATGGACGATGGATTGCTGTCCGACCCGGTGGAGATGGGCAAGATCGTGGAGACGGCGGTCTACAAGCATGTGGCGGCCTTTTACTACCAGCAGGCCGCGTCGGTTGGATACTTCCGGGGCGGCAAAAAAGGAAAAGAGATCGACATCGTGGTGGATTATCCCAATACCGCCAATATCCTGATCGAGGTCAAGTATCGGGAAAGCGCGCCTATCGCAGACGACGACGCTATTTCGGAGCTGTGCGGCGAGGCATCTGCGGCGGTGGTCGTGACAAAAAACGCGGACGACTTCGGCGTACACAATACAAGATCCGGGACGGATATGCTGCGGATCCCGGCGTTTGCATTCCTCTATTTGCTGGGCCATGCGGAAAAGCATGGATATAGAGGGATCGGATAACTAAGAACCTGTATTCCCAATTTGCGGGCTGCCTTGCGGCCTGGGGAGGAACATGCTAAAATATAGAAAAATGCAGAAAAAGGAGTATGTACCATGGCAGTCAACACAAGCGACATCGGCTTTGAAAAGCAGATCTGGGACGCGGCCTGCGTTCTGCGGGGCAACCTGGACGCATCGGAGTATAAATCCGTCGTCCTGGGCCTGATCTTTCTGAAATATATCTCTGACCGTTTCGAGGCGAAATATAACGAATTGGTTGCCGAAGGAGATGGCTTTGAGGAAGATAAAGACGAGTACACCGCTGATAACATCTTTTTCGTCCCGGAGTCCGCCCGGTGGAAGGTCATTGCCGCGGCGGCCCACACACCGGAAGTTGGCACGGTGATCGACGGCGCCATGCGTTCCATCGAGAAAGAGAACAAAAAACTGAAAGACATCCTCCCCAAGAATTTCGCCCGGCCGGAGCTGGACAAGCGGCGGCTGGGGGACGTGGTCGATCTCTTTACCAACATCCAGATGGTGGAACACGGCGACAGCAAGGATATTTTGGGCCGGACCTACGAATACTGCCTGTCCAAGTTCGCCGAGCAGGAGGGCAAGCTGGCCGGAGAGTTTTACACCCCCGCCTGCGTGGTGCGCACGCTGGTAGAGGTGCTCCAGCCCTACAATGGCCGGGTCTACGACCCCTGCTGCGGCAGCGGGGGTATGTTCGTCCAGTCCGCGAAGTTCGTGGAAAATCATGGCGGGAACATCAACAGGATATCCGTCTACGGTCAGGACTCCAACCCCACCACCTGGAAAATGGCCCAGATGAACCTCGCCATCCGGGGCATTGACGCCGATCTAGGCAAGTTCAGCGCCGACACCTTCTTTGACGACTGCCACCCTCAGCTCAAGGCGGACTTCATTATGGCAAATCCGCCCTTTAACCTCTCCGACTGGGGCGCGGACAAGCTGCGGGAGGACGTGCGCTGGCAGTACGGGATGCCGCCCGCCGGGAACGCCAACTTCGCCTGGCTCCAGCATATGATCTGGCACCTGTCCCCAGGCGGGCGTATTGGGATGGTGCTGGCCAACGGCTCGTTGTCCTCCCAGTCCGGCGGCGAGGGGGAGATCAGGAAAAACATCATCGAGGCCGATCTGGTGGACTGCATCATCGCCATGCCGCCCCAGCTGTTTTATACCACGCAGATCCCCGTGTCCCTGTGGTTTTTGTCCAAGAATAAGAAGCAAAAGGGGAAAACGCTGTTTCTGGACGCCCGGAAAATGGGGACGATGGTCAGCCGGAAGCTGCGGGAGCTGACGGAGGAGGACATCCGGAAAATTGCGGATACCTACGACGCCTTCGCGGCGGGGACGCTGGAGGCGGTCAAGGGGTTCTGCGCGGCGGCGGACTTGCAGGAGATCGCAAAGCAGGACTATATCCTTACGCCGGGGCGGTATGTGGGGATCGAGGAGCAGGAGGAGGATGGAGAGCCCTTTGAGGAGAAGATGGGGCGGCTGACGGCGGAGTTGTCGGAGCTGTTTGCAAAGTCTCATGAGTTGGAGGGGGAGATCAGGAAGCAGTTGGGGGCGATTGGGTATGGAATTTGAGAACACGACCTTAGGACAGCTTTCTATTGGAGGAAAGGGCAGCTATGGTATTGCAGCATCAGCTGTACCCTATTCTGAAAATTTATTGACCTATCTTCGTATAACTGATATTTCTGACCAAGGAACACTGAAAAAGCAGAGTTTCATGTCGGTAGCAGATAAAAATGCTGACAACTACTTGTTAAAACCTAATGACATAGTATTTGCTAGAACGGGTAACAGTACCGGAAGAAATTATTTTTATGATGGTACTGATGGTAATTTTGTGTATGCAGGGTTCCTTATCAAATTTAGTTTAGACCCAAAGAAGGTTAATCCTAGATATATCAAATATTATTGTCAATCAACTCAATATTGGAATTGGGTGCAATCTTTTAACACTGGCAGTACACGGGGTAATATCAACGCTCAAACTTTTGCAAACATGGAAATCCCACTACCACCGAGGGAACAACAAGATTTTTTGGTTAGATTGTTGAAGCCCCTTGATAATAAAATCGAACTGAACCAGAAGATAAACGAGAATTTGGAGCGGCAGGCACAGACTATATATGAGGAAATGTTTCTCAAATCTCCCGATGTAGCTACAATTTCTGGGACACTAAGGGACATTGCAACTATCACAATGGGACAATCTCCAAGTAGTAGCAGCTATAATGAGAATGGCGTGGGCGAGGTATTCTTTCAGGGGCGGGCTGAGTTTGGCTTCCGCTTCCCGACACGCCGTTTATTCACAACCGAACCTAAACGAATGGCTGATGCTGGTGATGTTCTCCTTAGCGTTCGTGCTCCTGTAGGCGATCTCAATGTGGCTTATGAGCGGTGTTGTATTGGGCGAGGGCTTGCTGCCATTCGTTCTAAAAACAATCATCAGTCCTTTGTACTCTATACGATGTTCTCTCTCGAAAAGCAGTTGGATGTATTTAACGGTGAGGGTACGGTTTTCGGTTCTATCAATCGTAATTCATTGAATGATATGCCTATTCTTATTCCATCAGAGAACACAATCGAGGAATTTGAAAGAATAGTCGCTCCTATGGATGCGATAATTCACAACAATTACGATGAAATTTGCCGCTTACAAGAAATCCGTGACCATTTACTTCCCTGCCTGATGTCCGGCGAACTGGATGTCTCCGACCTCGACCTCTAGGCCGCTAAATAATCATTTTGAAGTTAGAATATACTACCAATTGATGCGGAGGAATATATAAATATGAATACACTATTTCAATGGCTACATAGAAATAGTAGTGTTATAGCTATTATTATATCGCTCATTAGCATGACTTTGAGTATCATAGGATTGGTACGTCCTTCAACAAATGTTCAGCGACAAGAGAAAATGCGTAGATTAAAGAAAATTTGGTCTTCACGCTATGCCATCTTTCATTTTGTTGCCTTTGTTTGTCTGACAATTTATGTGTTAGCTAATTGGGGAAAATGTATTTCTATGCAATTTCTTACACAATTCGACGGAAATAACATTCTGTTCATCGTTTGGATAATTTTGAGCTTCTTAATTATTTATGAAGTAGAAGGCAAAGGAGTTAAAATAGCTAGACACAAACAAGAAGAGGATCAGCAAAATCTAAATACCACTCAATTGAAATATAAAATAGATGCCATGCAAAAACAAATTAACAGCAGCAATCCCAACTTAGATAAGACTTATCAAAACGAAGATGGAGGGCAATAGAGATGGATTATCAGGCTAAAAATATGATTGTGAATGCCCTTACGAAAATTGTAGACGATGCCCCCACAAAACATGACGTACAATATTTTATATCGTATCCTAAAAATTATGGTGTTAGCAAAGAAAACTTTGATATTTGGACAAATTATATATTTTCAGTTATGAAAATTATTTCTTCATATGTGGATGTGAGCATATGCCTTTCCAATATTAACAGTATTATCATGCAACCCTGCCCAAATAATGAATATAGCTCGCAAGTAAACACTATTTGTCACATAATACTAGATTTTGCTCAAAAGATTCTTTATCTATGAAGAGGTAACATATGTCTTTTACCGAATCCAACTACGAAAACGCCGTCCTCCAGCTTTTCCGGGAACAGCTAGGCTACACCTACCTATACGGCCCCGACGTGGCGCGGGACTATCACAGCCCGCTCTATGAGGATATCCTGCTGCCCTGCCTGCGGCGGGTCAATCCCTCCCTGCCCCTGGAAGCCCTCAACGAGGCGGTCTACAAGCTGCAAAACTTCGAGAGCGGGACGCTGCTGCAAAAGAACATGGTATTCATGGACTACCTGCAAAACGGCGTGCCCGTCAAATACTTTATGGACGGCGAGGAGCGCTCCGCCCTGGTGTACCTCATCGACTACCAGGACCCCGCCAGCAACGACTTCACCATCGTCAACCAGTGGACGGTGGTGGAGAACTCCGAGAAGCGTCTGGACGTGGTGCTGTTCGTGAACGGCCTCCCGCTGGTGGTGATGGAGCTGAAATCCCCCTCCCGTGAGGAGACGGACGCCTCGGCGGCCTACCGGCAGCTGCGCAACTACATGCACGAGGTCCCTTCCCTGTTCGTCTATAACGCCGTCTGCGTTATGAGCGACCTGACCGTCTCCAAGGCCGGGACCATCACCTCCAGCGAGGACCGGTTCATGGAGTGGAAAACCAGGGACGGCAGCTATGAGAACACGGCATACGCCCAGTTTGATACATTTTTTGAGGGGATATTTGAGAAAACCCGGTTTCTGGATATTCTCCGGAATTTTATCTGCTTCAACGTGGACGGTCAGAACACATTTAAGGTCCTGGCGGGGTATCACCAGTATTTCGCGGTAAAAAAGGCGGTGGCCTCCACCCAGCACGCCACCGATGGCAAGGGCGGCGTATTCTGGCACACCCAGGGCAGCGGGAAATCCCTGTCCATGGTGTTTTACGCCCACTATTTGCAGCAGGCTCTGGAGAGCCCTACCATCGTAGTTCTCACAGACCGCAACGACCTGGACGATCAGCTCTACGGCCAGTTTGCCCGCTGCAGAGAGTTTCTGCGGCAAACGCCCCAGCACGCCCGGAGCCGCCAGCATCTGCGGGAGCTGCTGGCTGGCCGTCAGGCCAACGGCATTATTTTTACGACCATGCAGAAGTTTGAGGAGAGCGGCGAGGCGCTGTCTCTGCGGCGGAACATCGTGGTAATGGCGGACGAGGCCCACCGGGGGCAGTACGGGCTGACAGAAAAAGTGGTGGTGAAGCGGAAAGAGGACGGCGAGCTGGAAGCCCGGACGGTGACCGGCACCGCCCGGATCATCCGGGACAGCCTGCCCAACGCCGTCTATATCGGCTTTACCGGCACGCCCATTTCCTCCCAGGACCGCAACACCCGCGAGGTGTTCGGGGACTACATAGACGTATACGATATGACCCAGGCGGTGGAGGACGGGGCCACCCGGCCGGTCTACTACGAGAGCAGGGTCATTCATTTGAAGCTGGACGAGACGGCGCTGCGGCTGATCGATACGGAATACGATCTGATGGCGGAGAGCGCCGATCCGTACGTGATCGAAAAGAGCAAGAAGGAACTGGGGCAGATGGAGGCCATTCTGGGAGCGGAGCAGACGATCCGCTCTCTGGTGGACGACATTCTGGATCATTACGAGAACTACCGCGCCCATCTGCTGACCGGGAAAGCCATGATCGTGGCGTATTCCCGGCCTATTGCCATGAAGATTTACAAGCGGATATTAGAACTCCGCCCGGCATGGACGGAGAAGGTGGGCGTCGTTATGACCCAGGGCAACAACGACCCGGAGGAATGGCGGCAGATCATCGGCAACAAGGCGCACAAGGATGAACTGGCCCGGAAATTCAAGGACAACAATTCGCCGATGAAAATTGCCATCGTGGTAGACATGTGGCTCACGGGCTTCGATGTGCCGTCGTTGGCGACAATGTACGTCTATAAGCCCATGGCCGGACACAATCTGATGCAGGCCATCGCCCGTGTCAACCGTGTTTTCGGTGACAAGGAGGGCGGACTGGTGGTGGACTACGTGGGGATCGCCGCCGCGCTGAAGCAGGCCATGAGCGATTATACCAGCCGCGACAAGCTGAACTATGGAGAGACGGATATTGCCAAGGCGGCATATCCGAAGTTTTTGGAGAAACTGGCGGTTTGCCGGGATCTGTTTCATGGATTTGATCATTCGGCCTTTGCGGAGGGAGACGATCTGACAAAGGCAAAGACGATCACCGGCGGCGTGAACTTCATTCTGGGGAAGAATGTTGCTGAACGGGATATGCCGGAAAAGGAGCGCACACAGTACGTTTTTGTGAAGGAAGCGCTGCTGTTGAAGCAGGCGTTGTCGTTGTGCGGCAGTCTGGTGGATCCGGCGGCAAGATTTGAGGCCGCTTACTTTGAGGCCGTCCGAACAATGGTGGTCCGTCTGACGGTGGGCGGCAGCGGGAAGAAACTCACGCTGCCGGAGGTAAATGAGCGGATCAATGAGCTTCTCAAACATAGTATCAAAAGCGAGGGCGTTATCAATCTGTTTTCAGACGTTCACTCCTCGTTCTCTCTGTTTGATCCAAAGTTTTTGGAAGAAATCGCCAATATGAAGGAGAAGAACCTGGCGGTGGAATTGCTGAAAAGGCTGATCGCCGAGCAGGTAGCAGTATACCGGCGGACAAATGTCGTGAAATCGGAAAAGTTTTCCGAGGTCATCCAGAGCGCTATGAACCGCTATCTCAACGGGATGCTGACTAATGAGGAGGTCATTCAGGAACTGCTGAAGCTGGCCAAGGACATGGCGGCAGCAAACGCGGAAGGGGAAGCGTTGGGGCTGAACGCCGAGGAACTGGCCTTTTATGACGCACTGACCAACCCCCAGGCGATCAAGGATCTTTATGAGCATGAAGAACTGATCGCTATCACCAAGGAATTGACCGATCTCCTGCGAAAAAACCGCACCATTGACTGGCAGAAAAAGGAGAGTGCCAGGGCGGGAATGCGGCGGCTGGTCAAACGGCTGCTCCGGCGGCATGAGTACCCGCCGGAAGGAATGGAGGACGCTGTTCAAACGGTGATGAGCCAGTGCGAGATGTGGACAGATCAAGCGCCGCTTTGATCATCATTACTGCGTAATAATGCAATAAGCTCATCTTTGATTTTGTACCGGCACACCCCAAATCCTATTCCATCTCGTACCATGATCGTCTCTGGGATCGCTTTCAGATGTTTCTTGCTGGAGCTTCCTCCAAATCAGGAAATTCCTGGTGCAGGGCCTTAAAATCTGTCTTGAACTGTCACGCCTTTCTGGGCGCGGCAGTTTTTTATCCAGCACACTGCGCCAAGCGCACACGTCCGCCAGACATGATCGATGATGTTACCAATAAAAATACGGAATATGAGTTCAGAATTCAAAAGCGCATTATCGCTGGAGGAACTGGCCAGACGGATTTATCGCGGACCGGCGCAAGGACAGATCACGGATTTGCTCCCGTAAGCGGCGCCACTATGACCCGCGCACACTCCGGCCGCAAGACACTCCGGAAGGAGCGGGAAAAGAAAATCGCCCACGGACATAAAGACGATAACCATGCGGAAGAAGCAGCCTGGCAGCAGACCATGTGACGGTCTGCTGCTTTCTGATTTTGGCAAGGGATGGGTACCAAGCGAAGTATAACAAAAGCAGAAATTGGAAACTATGTCAGAGAAAGGAGTGTTGTCCATGGCTGAAAGCAGACCTGTTTCCAGTGCGCAAAAGAAGCAGGAGGCGGCAAGGATCTGGTTGTCCTACTACAATCGGGTCCTGTATGAGAAGGGGATCATTTCGGAACAGGAGCGCAACCGGATGACGCTGAAGATCGATAAGTGGCAGATGCCTCAGCAGATGCTGTGATATCAGTTGAATGGAATAGCAAGAGGGCCGCGAAAATTTCGCAACCCTCTTGCTTTATTTCGTTATCTGTGATAAACTGCAAAGCAGAACATGATAATGCGAAATATAAAGGAGGCGCAGCATGGATGTCCATACCATCCGCCAGACCTTGCGGACTAAGCCCATTTACGACATCCCGCTCCGGGTGACCTTCTACGCCCGGGTATCCTCAGAGAGCGATGAGCAGATCAACTCCTTGGGCAACCAGGTGGCCTACTACGAGGAGTTGATCCGCAGGAACTCCGCCTGGGAGTACGTGAAGGGCTACGTAGACGAGGGCCTGTCTGCCGCCACCACCAAGAACCGCGAGGACTTCCACCGCATGGTGGAGGACGGCAAGGCGGGAGCGTTCGACCTCATCATCACCAAAGAGATCACCCGCTTTGCCAGAAATACACTGGACTCCATCCTATATACCCGCGAGCTTCTGGGCTCCGGAGTGGGGGTATTTTTCCAGAACGACAACATCAACACCTTCGATGAGGACAGCGAGCTTCGTCTGACTATCATGTCCGGCATTGCCCAGGACGAGCTGCGGAAGCTGTCCAGCCGTGTGAAATTCGGACATGCCCAAGCAATCAAGAATAGCGTGGTACTGGGCAACAGCCGCATTTTCGGATACGTGAAGGACGGCGGGCGGCTGGTCATTGATGAAACAGAAGCCCCCATGGTCCGGGAGCTATTCGAGTTATACGCCACCGGCGAATACAGCATGAAGCAGATCGAGACCATCTTCTGGGACAAAGGCTACCGCAACCACAACGGCAAGAAGATCGCCCACACCACCATGTCGAATCTGATCGCCAATCCAAAGTACAAGGGCTACTATGTAGGCAACAAGGTCAAGGTCATCGACCTGTTTACCAAAAAACAGAAATTCCTCCCTCCGGAGGAATGGGTCATGTTCAAAGACGAGACTGGCGAGATCGTCCCGGCCATCGTCTCCGAGGAGCTGTGGGACAACGCCAACGCCGTTCTTAAAAAACGCAGCGAGGACGTGAAGGGCCGTCAGGGCATCTGCAACCACGCCAACCTGCTCACCGGCAAGCTCTACTGCACCCACTGCGGCGCGGCCTACTACCGCCGGGAGTCGGTGGACCGGCAGGGAAATAAAAACAGCAAATGGGTCTGCTCCGGCAAGATCAAAAATGGCGCGGACAGCTGCCCGTCCTTCCCCATCTATGAGGAAGAATTGAAGCCTCTGCTCTTCCAGGTATTCAGCGAGACGGAAGCGGATGCCGAAGCACTGGTGGAGGAGTATATTGAGATGTACAAGTCCCTGGGCAATAGCGAGGACACCGTCAGACAGATCGAAGCCCTCCGCCAGCAGATCGACCTGGCCCGGAAGAAGAAAGGCAAGCTCCTGGGCTACAACGCCTCCGGCCAGCTCTCCGACCGGGATTTCCTCTCCATGAACAAAGACTGTGACCGGGAGATCGGCGAGGCCGAACGCCAAATTTACGACCTGGAACAGCAGCAGCTCTCCAAAGAGGACTTCCGCAAACAGATCGATACCATCCGCCGGGTGCTGGACGAAGCCCGCCGGGACGCTGCCCAGGGGCTTATCAGCAAGGAGTTCGTGGACAAATACATTGACAAAATCTTCGCCGCTCCGGAGGAGGACGGCTCCCTGCGCCTGCAGATCAAGGTCTTTACCGGCGAAACCACAGACAAATTTCTCACAAATCTCAGAAGTCGTACGGGTCACACGTTCAAGAAGATGATCGAGTCCTACGAGAAGAGCCTGTAAGCTCTCTCTGGACGAAAAAGGGGACCGGGCCTGCGCCCGGTCCCCTTTTTGCAGTATGCCCTCGTTCAGCTGATCGCCTGCTGCTTCGGGATCTGAATGGTGATGGTAATTTCCTCCTCGCTCTCCTGCCGGTCGAAGCGGGCGTCCACGCCCGCCCTGCGGATGGTCTCCATCCCCCGGTCAACACTGTTAAGGAACAGCCGCACGTCCTTGATGATATACAGCCGCTTTTTTTCCTTTCCCTCCATCTGCTTCTTCTGCAGCTGGAGCTCTATGTACTCCTCCGAGGCGGCCACGGTCAGCTTCTTCTCCCCGATATGCCGCAGGGCGGCCAGCCGGACGTCCTCGCCCTCCAGCCGGAGCAGGGCCCGGGCGTGGCGCTCGGTGAGCTCATATTTCCGCAGCAGCTCGCCGCAGGCGGGGCTGAGGCGCAGCAGCCGCAGCTTGTTGGCTACCGCCGAGGCCGAGCGGCCCAGCTGAGCCGCCGCCTCCTCCTGGGTGACTCCGCTGCGGCGAAGGTAGTCCGCGATGGCGGCGGCCTCCTCGAAGTAGTCCAGCGAATAGATCTCCCGGCCCTCCACTTTCATCACCTGAACGGACATATCCACAAAGCGGCCTATGCGGGGCATCCCCTTCAAATCGTCCCGCTCCTGCCACACGTTCAATTTTCGGAAGACCGTCGATACCTTTCTTTTCGCCGCCGCGACTCCCGCCTGCTTCATCTGCTTATCCTTGTCCATATCGCCCGGCATGGGTATCGTCGTCCATGGCATTGCGGGCCGTTTTACCAGACCCTACTATACCAGATATCCCCCGAAATGACAAGCCTTGTATTTTCCCGCTCCTGCGGCTATACTGTTTTGCAGTGCGTAAGGCACGCCGCGCCGCCCAAAACCGCCGGGCCGCCGTCAACGCGCCGCACCCGCAGGGGCGGGCGCAAAAATTCAATTGGTACCTATTGACAAAACCGGGGAGCCGTGTTAAACTATAGGTACCAATCAATCGAAGGAGTGATACATTTGGATCAGACAGAACAGGCTCTGACCATCCTGCGCCTCCTGCGCTGCTGCGGACGCTACCTCCACCACCACTGGGGCGACGGCAGGGGCAGTCAGTTCCGGGCGCTGCGCATCCTCAACGAGCAGGGACAGCTGACCCAGCGTCAGCTGCAAGACCTGATGGAGATACAGCAGGGATCTTTGAGCGAGATCGTCAAGAAGCTGGAGGACCAGGGCTTCATCGCCCGGGAGCGGGAGCCCAGCGACCGCCGCCAGCTCCTTATCCGTGCCACCGAGGAGGGCCGCAATCAGAGCCGCCTGCGCCAGGAGAAGCGCCGCCGGGAGAGCCAGGAGCTCATGAAGGCCCTGGACAGCGCCGAGCAGGAGCGCCTTTTGGAGCTCCTGACGAAGCTTCTCGACAGCTGGGAGGACCGGGACCCCCACAACCATCCCCACCACCGCCCCAGTCCCCTGGAAGGGGGCGGTGAGGGATGAAACGGGTCTTCCCCTACCTCAAGCCCTATCTCCTCCTCTGCCTTTTGGCCCAATTGGCCATGATCGGAGAGGTCACCATGGACCTCATGCAGCCCAGCCTCATGAGCCGCATCGTGGACGACGGCGTGCTGGGCCTCCACAACAACGGAGTGGGGGACCTGGGGCTGGTCATCAGCCTGGGCGCTCGGATGATCGGCCTGGTGGTCCTGGGGGCCTGCTGCGGCATCCTGTGCGGGGTGTTCAGCACCGTTGCCAGCCAGAAGTTCTCCAACGACGTGCGAAAGGACTGCTTCCGCCGGGTCATGGACCTGAGCTTTGAGCAGACGGACCGGTTCTCCACCGGCTCCCTCGTCACCCGCCTCACCAACGATGTCACCCAGATGCAGGCCATGGTGGGCTCCTTCACCCGGGGCATCCGGGGGCCGGTGTTCTTTGTGGGCGGCATCTGGTTCATGCTGGGGCTGGATCTCAGCTTCGGCGCGGTGGTGGCCTGCGCCCTGCCCCTGGTGTTCCTCACGGTCATCTACTTCCTGGGCAAGGCCGCGCCCATCTTCACCCAGCTCCAGGAGAAGCTGGACAAGGTCAACTCCGTCATGCAGGAGAACGTCTCCGGGGCCCGGGTGGTGAAGGCCTACGTCCAGGAAGCCCGGGAGGAGGCCCGTTTCGGCGAGGCCAACCAGGCCCTGGTGGACACCCAGCTGAAGGCCCTGACCTTCTTTGCCTGCATGTCCCCCGTCATGAACATCATCATGAATGCGGCGGTGGTGGCCATCATCTACGTGGGCGGCATCCAGGTCAAGGCCGGGAGCGTCACCCCAGGCAATGTCATGGCCGCCATCACCTACTCCGCCCAGATTCTGGGCAGCATCACCGCCATGGCCATGATCTTCCAGAACATGACCCGGGGCGCGGCCTCGGCCAAGCGCCTCGCGGAGGTGCTGGAGACCGCCCCCGCCCTCCAAGACGGCACCGGCGCGGAGGTGTCCGAGCCCGGGGCGGTGGAGTTTCGCAATGTCTCCTTCGGCTACCCCGGCTCCCGGGAGACCATCCTCCATAACGTGAACCTCACCATCCGCCCCGGGGAGACCATCGGCATCATGGGCTCCACCGGCAGCGGGAAATCCAGCCTCGCCGCCC
>OFGA01001171.1_pt1 | contig 18854 bp, 18 predicted proteins | sample 1521471 | NCBI WGS metagenome assembly OFGA01 (sample SAMEA3504086, study PRJEB24116) | mouse gut metagenome | biome: mouse gut; feature: mouse-associated habitat; material: faeces | place: Denmark | collected 2011
ATAGATTCTCTATCAAAAAAGAACAGACTATCATGGGGATCGTTAAATAAGGATGCTTTAGAAAGCCATAACTCATCTCTTTCAAATGCATCTAAACTGTGTTCAGTGCATCCCCTAAATTTATAAAGCTGGTTTGGAACATGATCCTGTATGAACTGTATTAACGGAAGGGACCTGGCATTAAAATCCTCTTTTGGCATATTTTGATTTAATTGAATCGGCTCAATTATTTTTTCAAAATCATCCCTAAAACTCATTGCTGTCCTCCCTTAAACGAATCACAACATCCTCTAAGTCAGCCATTTCAATGATGACTTCATTGAACGTACAGACGCTGTCATTTAACATAATAATATAAGTTATAATTGTGAATACTTCTCCACTCGTATAGTCACCAAAATGAAGTGCATAAATGACTGCAAAGATCAAAAGAATGGCTTGTAGTACATCTGTTAAAAAGTACGCTTTTGTTTCTAAGTCCGAATTTTTTATCCTGAAGTTCCGTTGTTGCGCCGAAAACAACCTATACTTCACAATTTCCTTAGTTAAAATAATGCTTTCTCTTTTTTCATCGCTATCTTGAAGGTGTTTGTTATTGTGAACAATTTCCTTGTGAAACCTATGTGTAAAGGCAAAAATAAATATAGAAATTATACCAGCAGCGATAAGTAATGGAGTTGCAGCAGAAATATAGAGGGAAAATAGAGAAAAAAGGATACCGCTAAACATATCTAAAATTTCAATCAAACCATTTTCAAAAAATTCTGGGACGCGGACAACCAAGTCCAATCTTGAGCGTAGTTCGGATTCGTTTATGTTGGCGGCTATCCCTCTTTCATAATATGAATTGCGTTCGTCCTCAATAATTGGTTCGTATACCCTATTATCAGAAACTTTGTTGATAGTACGGACTACTATGAGCAGTAATTGCAACAATATCAATATATAAAACCAGAAATAGCTTCGCTCGAAAAGGCCATCAATACATAATCCAATGACAAGCGGATTTAGAGACAGGCAAACTATTTCTGCTATATCCAAGGTTAAAACAAAAATAATTCCAACAGGGTTTTTCTTAAATATCCGCTTAAGCTCTGCCTGTGTTGCTTTCATCTGATTACTTCCTGATTTTCGAAAAATTCTTCGGTATTTCAATAGAGCAACCGATAAAACTACTTTTTAGTATAACACAAGTCTCCAAATATTGAAAGCACTATTTCCCAGTCTCAAAATAAGGCTGAGAAATAGTGCAATCTGAGGTTAGATAAACGTTCCTACCTGGTAAGAATACGGACAGGCCCCAGTTTCAAATGCTGGTGGAGGACATCAAGCGTGGGCTGATTGCCAGGGTGGTCGTTTACAAACTCGACCGCATCAGTCGTTCCATTCTGGACTTCGCAAACATGATGGCGCTGTTCCAGGAGTACAACGTGGAATTTATTTCTTCCACAGAGAAGTTCGACACGTCCACGCCGATGGGCCGGGCGATGCTGAACATCTGCATTGTGTTCGCACAGTTGGAGCGCGAGACAATCCAGAAGCGGGTGCAGGACGCATGGTATGCCCGGTGTCAGCGGGGTTTCAAAATGGGCGGGAGAGCGCCTTATGGATTTCGGACGGAGCCTATCATTATTGACGGCATCCATACAAAGAAGCTGGTGATTGAACCAACCGAGGCGGCGTTCGTGCGGAAGATGTACGAGATGTATAACGACCCCCGCATTTCGCTCCATGATATTGCCACCCAGCTTACGGCCCAGGGCGTAAGGTCATACTTTGGCAAACCGTTTTCCAGGTCAACCATCAGCATGATACTTCGCAATCCCATCTACACAATGGCTGACCTGGACATTTACGAGTTTTTCAAAAGTCAAGGGACGGAGATTTACAACGATGCCGCCGACTTCGTGGGAACCAACGGCTGCTACTATTATCGAAGCAAAGGCAACACCGACAACAAACACAAGTATCTGCAAGGCCAGATGTTGGTGCTGGCCCCCAGCGAGGGATTTATCCCGTCTGATTTGTGGCTCCAGGTGCGAAAGAAAATCATGGCAAGCCAAAGTTACCAGCCCGCGAGGAAAGCCCGTCATTCGTGGATGGCCGGGAAAATCAAGTGTGGTAACTGCGGCTACGCTCTGATGGCGGCTCACTCTTGCGGGCATCTCTATTTTCGCTGCTCGAAACACGCTGAAAATAAATCCTGTCCTGGCTGTGGCGCTGTCCGGCTCCATGATTTGGAGGAAGTAGTTTATCAGCAGATGGTGAAGAAGCTGGAGGACTACAAGACGCTGACGGGCCGCAAAAAGAAAAGAGCCGCCAGCCCGAAGCTGACGGCAAAGCAGATGGAGCTGGCCCAGGTGGAAAGCGAGATTGAAAAGCTGCTGGACACGCTGACGGGCGCGACCCCGGTGCTGATCTCCTACGCCAACGCCAAGATTGAGGAATTGGACAGCCGCCGTCAGGCCCTTGCCAGCGAGATTGCCAAGCTGACCGCCGAGGCCGTGTCCCCGGAGCAGATTGACACGATTTCCAATTATCTGGATGATTGGGAGAATGTCAGCTTTGAGGACAAGCAGCAGGTGGTGGATTTAATGATTACCGTTATTCGCGCCACCAGCGAGAAGCTGCAAATTGAGTGGAAAATCTGACGGTGGGCATACCGTCAGACCATTATCCTTTTATGCCCTTGTCCAATGTAGTTCGCTGATCTTGCTCACCAGCTCCGGCGAGATGTCCACGTCGTACAAACTCTTGATCTGCTCCGAGATGTCCCGCTAGCTCATCCCGCAGACGTACAGCCCCAGAATTTTCTCCTCCATCCCGTCAGCGTTCCGACTGTACTTTGCCGATAATCTGCGGCTCGTATTCTCCGTTTCGATCCCGGGGCCCCTTACGTTTACCGCTCCAAGCTGGGTTTTTAACGTCTTTTTTGAGTACCCGTTGCGGTAATTCCGCGGCTTGTTTTCGACACTAGGTTCCGACATCCGCCGGCTTTTGCGTACCCCAGCTCTGTATCCAGCTCTCTCTATCACCTGTTGCTAAACGTCCCGGAGCATCTTCTTCATCGCGTCCATGATCTCTGTAGTGTTGCTGAATTTCTGGCTGTCCACATAGGCCTTCAGCATTTCCTTCGGCATCTTCTCCATAATAATACTTCCTTTCAATCAAGTTTCTTTCCTGCTCCGATTCTTGGCTGAAAGGCTGCCTTTTATTCTCTTTTACACAAATTTTTCGGGGCTCTCACCTTCTGTTTTGAAACGCAAATCAGGCGCTCCATAAATCGGATCAGCCTCTGCTGGTTCATGGCGTCTTGATAGATCATAAAACGAACCTTGCCCTGACGGTTGACTGCGGAGAGCATATCGACCTGTTGCCGCTTTGTTTCCACCGGCAGCACGGGAGGACGGCCTTTCGGCGAAAAGCCGCGCTCTACGATTTCACAGCTGCTTACGCCAGTCTAATCGACCCAATAGATGATAGCATTTTCTGCTTTTGCTCGTCTTGAAACAGCAGGGTATTCCTCGCTTTTCCACCGTTAGATGCCTGTAGGATTCTGTTTCCGGGCTCGCTTCGCCGGGCGCTGACAGCTCATGCCCCAGCGCTTCATGTAGTCCGACAGTGTTCGCTCGTTTATGGCTTTGTGGAACTGCTTCTGGATGTACTGCCGCGTTCGCTCTAACGTCCACAGTTTACCGGTAATTCCGAAATCCTCCGGTATTTTCTCTTCCACAGTTTTTCGGATATTGTCCTGTTCTTCTGCTGTAAAGACCATGTGGCTTCCAGCCTTCTGCCCATACTTTTTTTGCTCCAGAGAGATGTCACCCTCTCGTTGATACGCTGTCCATATTTCGCTTGCGCGATTCTGGCGTACACCGGTTAATTCCTCAATTTCTTTTCCCGCTTTTCCCAATTTCTCGAGCTGTACGACCTGCCTGTGTATCTCTTTGAGTCCTGCTCCCCCTACTTTCCTTAAGTCTATAATACTCCATGCTCCCTATTTTACCACATCCTCCCTGCTTTTCCTAACTTTTTCTTGAAGGTAATATCTACAATTTTGTCCGCTTTATCTAATTTCGAAAGAGATCTGATATACGACTAGGGTGTTCTACGACAAGCTGGCTGCGGCTGGGATGACACCAAGCATGTCCCGAGTGGGCAAGTGTATTGATAACGGGCCTATGGAGGACTTCTGGGCATCCTCAAGCGGGAGTATTATTATAGCAAGAGGTTTGCCGGTCGCGAGCAGCTGAGCCGGATGATCCAGGAGTTATATTGCCTACTACAATTTCAGCCATCTCCAGAGGCGGCTGGGCCTCCATACGCCAATAGAGGTCTACGTCTAATGCCATGTGGCTTGACAGATACCCGTATTGTACGGTAGTGCACAACATCTGGAATACTCTGTGGCTTTTCATAATTTTCTATTTTATTTCTCTGTCTGCTTAACATGGGGCAGTTCACAATTTATAGTCAATATAATAAAACTGACTATAAATAAAAAACGATCCGATTTAAATATATATATAATTATACTTGATTTTAAGTTGACTTTACGATAGAATACCTATATCTTTTTATTATTATAATCTGCGGCAACTTACACATTCTGTCTATACAAAAGACATATGTTGCAATTACGACACCACATAACATGAAGATCTGCCTGTCTGATGCCATTACAGATTTTGACAACTGTTTCATATGTCTGCCAATCTGTATGTATGCGGTGCGATGCGGGAGTAATAGCCACAATGGACCACAAGGGTAAGCGTAGTTGGAGACTGCCTGGATAAGCAGAAAGCAGCAGAGGAGCCGGAATGAAAATTGTCATCAATGCCCTGCAATATAAAAAGAATAACTCCGGGATCGGCATCCTGCTCCGCAATTTGTTTGGGCCTTATACCGAGATTGCCCAAAGACAGCACCATGTTGTTTTACCGCATGACAGCCCAGACTTTCCGGTATCCTCATTCACAGAAATTATTCGTGTACCGTGGGTCCACAGACAGCATCTGTGGCGGATATTTTTCCAGACCTTTCAATTAGGCAGAAAATATTGCAAAGATGCAATTCTGTTGACAACCGATTCAAAAGTCCCCTTTTTTCTCCCCAAAAGCTGCATCCTTGTGCCTCTTATAACAGATCTGGCCGTCTACCGGATGAGAGAGACCTACCAGTTTTCCCGCGTGCTCTGGTGGCGGTTGCAATACCGGTATGTGTGTCGTCGGGCCAGGATGTTTCTGGCTATTTCCGAGTTTACAAAGCAGGAAATGGTGAAGATATTACATGTTCCACCAGAGAAAATTGAGGTTGTACCCTGCGCTGCTTCCCTGGAAATGCGGCCTGCAGCCGACGAGATGCGTCTGAGTACCCTCCGCGTGAAATATCATCTTCCGGAATATTTCATCCTGTTCGTGGGGAATTTTAATCCTCGGAAAAACCTGGAGCGACTCATCAGAGCTTTTGACAGAGCAAAAGAAAGCGGCATTCCCCATCGGCTGGTAATCGCAGGGGAACAGGGGTGGAAGTTCAGCAGGGATGCAGCGTTACAGGGAATACAGCATACTGAGGATGTCCGGTTTATCGGCTATGTACCGGATGAAGACATGCCCGCACTATACTCTGCCGCAGACCTGTTCGTGTTTCCCTCTCTATACGAGGGGTTCGGCATTCCGGTGATTGAAGCGCAGGCGTGTGGTACGCCAGTGTTGGCCAGCAGCGGCAGCGCCCTGCCGGAGGTGGGCGGAGATGGGGCGGTCTATGTGGATCCCTATGATATAGAAGATATCAGCAATGGGATACTGCAAGTACTGCAAAATCCAGCGTTGATGGAACAATTACGGCAGAACGGCTTATCAAATGCCCGCCGTTTCTCCTGGCGTACCTCCGCAGAGCATCTGGATAGAGTTATTGAGAAAGCAGTGAGTGAATAGATGGGATGAAGGTAGCGTTAGAATTGCAGCCCTGCTGTGGCAGCCGTTCCGGTATCGGTACATATACATATGAGTTGACAAAGCGATTGCGCAATCAGTCAGATTTGGAGTTTTACGGAAACATATTCAACTTCGCGGGAAAAAATGATAATTCTCAGGCTTTACAGGGGATTACCATTCCCATTCATGAAAACCGATTGTTCCCCTACGGCATCTACCGGCGCATTTGGGATATTGCCCCCATCTCTTACAACCGTCTATTTCCAGATCAAACAGACCTGACCATCTTTTTTAATTTTATCATACCGCCACGAATAAGCGGTCACGTCATGACTGTAGTGCATGACATGACATATCTGCGTTATCCAGAGACGATGGATAAGAAAAATCTGCGAAGAATCGAGAAGGGCATCCAATACAGCATAGAGCGCAGCAACCGCATTTTAACCATATCGGCGTTTTCCAAAGGGGAGATTGCAGAACTGCTGGGGGTTCCGAGAGAAAAAATCTCCGTGATATACCCCGCGCCGTCCCTACATCCAGAGATAGCTGATTTCGGGGAGTGCTGTCAGAAATGGGACATTCGCAGGCCATATCTGTTGTACGTGGGCACGATTGAGCCGAGGAAGAATCTCGCCCGCCTGCTGCGGGCGTTTGCGCTGTTAAAAGAGATGTATCACATTCCCCACCATCTAGTACTGGCGGGTGGCCGGGGGTGGCGAGATGAGGAAATTCTCCAGACTGTCAAGGAAATCAGCTGTAAGGAAGACGTGATTTTTACTGGCTATGTCTCCGCCGCGGAGAAGAACACGCTTTATCAGAATGCGGCGGCATTCCTGTTCCCCTCCCTGTACGAGGGGTTCGGCATCCCGCCCCTGGAAGCAATGAGCTTTGGCTGTCCAGTGATCTGCGCCAATGCGGCATCCCTGCTGGAGGTGGTGGGGGACGCTGCGGAGCTGGTGGACCCGCTGGAGGTGGAGGGCATTGCGTCTGGGATATGGCGCGTGCTGTCCGATGAGATTTACGTCAGAAATTTGGTGGAAAAAGGACGGTTACAGGCGAAAAAATACACCTGGGATGCCTCTGCAAACCGTCTGATGGAGATTTGCAGAGAGATTGGGAAGTAGAAAGAGGAATCAGCGATGCAAAAGGCAGCATTAATCATGGCCGGAGGCCGTGGAGAACGGTTCTGGCCCCGGAGCCGGCAGAACATGCCCAAGCAGTTTTTGTCCCTGACCGACGACGGCAAGACCATGATCCAGCTGACAGTGGAGCGGATTCTGCCCCTGGTAGCCATGGAGGATATCTTTATTGCCACCAACCGCAGCTACAAGGACCTGGTGCGTTCCCAGCTGCCGGACCTGCCGGAGGAGAACATCCTCTGCGAGCCGGTGGGGAAGAACACCGCGCCCTGCATCGGTCTGGGGGCGGTGCATATGGCGAAGCGGTACGGGGACGCGGTGATGATGGTACTGCCGTCGGACCATCTCATTAAATACACATCCCTGTTTCTGAACACGCTCTCGGACGCCTGCGACGTGGCGGAGCAGGGGGAAAACCTGGTAACTCTGGGCATTGCCCCGGACAGTCCGGAGACGGGCTACGGGTACATCAAGTTCCAGCCGAAGCAGACCCTGGGCCGGGCGTTTGCGGTGGAGAGGTTCGTGGAGAAGCCGGACCTGGAGACGGCGAAGGCGTATCTGGCCTCGGAGCAGTACCTGTGGAACAGCGGCATGTTCATCTGGAAGACCTCCACCATTTTGAAAAACCTGGAGGCCTATCTCCCGGAGACGTACCAAAGTCTGGGCAAAATCGGGGAGGCCATTGGCACGCCCATGGAGGAGCAGGTGCTGGAGCGGGAGTTCCATGCCTTCAAGGCGGAGTCCATCGACTACGGCGTGATGGAGAAGGCGAAAAGCATTTACATCCTCAGCGGGGCCTTTGGCTGGGACGACGTAGGCTCCTGGCTGGCGGTGAGCCGGATCAAGCGGAGCAACGAGCTGGGCAATGTGGTAAACGGCAACGTGGTGACGGTGGACACCCGAAACACCACCATCCAGGGCGGCGGGAAGCTGATTGCCGCCGTGGGACTGGAGGACATGATCGTGGTGGACAGCGAGGACGCGCTGCTCATCTGCGAGAAGGACCACGCCGGGGATATCAAGAAGGTCCTGGAAAATCTTAAAATCTGTAACCGGACAGAGTATCTATAAGGAGAGTTTACATATGAAGAAAGCGTTGATAACGGGTATCACGGGTCAGGATGGGTCCTACCTGGCGGAACTGCTGCTGGAGAAGGGGTACGAGGTCCACGGGATGACCCGGCGGGCGTCTCTGCCCAACACGGACCGGATTGCCCATCTGCTGGGAAAAATCACCCTCCACGACGGTGACCTGAGCGATTCCAGCAGTATCATCCGCATTTTGCGGCTGGTGCGGCCGGAGGAGGTGTACAACCTGGCGGCCCAGAGCCACGTGCAGGTGAGCTTCGACGTGCCGGAGTACTCCGGGGACGTGGACGCGCTGGGGGTGCTGCGGATGCTGGAGGGCATCCGGATTTTGGGTATGGAGAAAACGTGCAGATTCTATCAGGCCTCCACCTCCGAACTGTACGGCAAAGTGGAGGAAGTTCCCCAGCGGGAGACCACGCCCTTCCACCCCTACAGCCCCTACGCCATTGCCAAGCAGTACGGGTACTGGATGGTGAAGGAGTACCGTGAGGCCTACGGCATGTTCGCGGTCAACGGCATTCTGTTCAACCACGAGTCTGAGCGGCGCGGGGAGAACTTTGTGACCCGTAAGATCACCCGCGCCGCCGGGCGGATTGCCTGCGGCTTGCAGGACAAGCTCCAGTTGGGAAACCTGGACAGCAGACGGGACTGGGGCTACGCCAGGGACTATGTGGAGTGCATGTGGCTGATGCTCCAGCACAAGAAGCCAGAGGACTTTGTCATCGCCACCGGCGTACAGCACACGGTCCGGGAGTTCACCACCCTGGCCTTTGCCCATGATGGAATTGATCTGGAGTGGCGTGGACAGGGCATGGAGGAACAGGGCATTGACAAGGCAACGGGGAAGGTGCTGGTGGAGGTAAACCCGGCGTGGTTCCGCCCCACGGACGTGGACAATCTGTGGGGCGACCCCGCCAAGGCGCGGACGGTATTGGGCTGGAATCCCCAGAGGACCAGCTATGAGCAGCTGTGCGCCATCATGGCGGAGCATGACCTCCAGCTGGCGAAGAGAGAGAAGGCCAGCCGGTGAGGGCTCTGATTACCGGCAGCCAGGGCTTTGTAGGGAAGTACCTGCGTCGGGAGCTGGAGGAGAACGGGTATGAAGTCCTTGGTATTGACCTTCAGGCGGGCCCGGACACGATACAGGCCGATCTGCTGGCTCCGGAACAGATGAAAGAGGTCGTTTCTCAGACAAAACCAAATGCGGTGTTTCATCTGGCTGGCCAGGCGGATGTGGCAAGGTCCTGGAAAATTCCCCAGAAGACTATGGAAATCAATGTCATCGCCGCCGTCAACCTGATGGAGGCGGTGCGGGCGTTTGACCCATCGATGCGGATGGTGCTGGTGGGTTCCTCGGACCAATACGGCAATCTGGGCGAGGAGGGGAGACTGGTCAGTGAGACGCTGGAGACCCATCCCCAGACGCCCTACGCCGTGTCCAAGAAGGCCCAGGAGGAGATGGCGCGGGTGTATGTCCGGGCCTACGGGATGAACATCTGCATGACCCGGTCCTTCAACCACGGCGGGGCGGGACAGCGGCTGGGGTTCCTCATTCCAGACTTTGCGTCAGGAATTGTAAAGGTGGAGCGGGGCGAGGCAAAGTCGCTGAAGGTGGGCAGCCTTACCTCCCGCCGGGACTTCACCCACGTGAGGGACGTGGTCCGGGCCTACCGGATGATTGCGGAGAAGGGGAAACCAGGTGAGGTGTACAACGTTGGCTCTGGTGTGACCTACAGCGCCCAGGAGATCCTGGATAAATTGTGTGAGATGGCTGTTTGTCCCATCCCTGTAGAGCAGGACCCAACCAGAATGCGGCCTAGCGACACCCCGGTCATCTGCTGCGACCATACCAAGCTCACGGCTGATACCGGCTGGGAGCCACAAATTCCTTTGGAGGATATTCTCTCGGACACCCTCTGTTGCTGGCGGGGACGAGAGTAGGAAAACTATGATACTGCAAAAACTAAAACAACACCAATTCCTGTTTAGCGAGCTGGTAAAGCGAGACTTCGCCAAAAAGTACAAACGGACCATTCTGGGCATGGCCTGGAGTATTCTGTCCCCGCTGATGAACCTGCTGATTATGTGGATGGTATTCAGCAACTTCTTCGGAAACAACGTGAACCACTATGTGGTGTATCTATTTGCCGGTCAGCTGGTGTTCTCCTACTTTACGGATGCCACCAACCTGGGCATGAACTCCCTGGTGGGCAACGCGGGGATATTCACCAAGGTGAATGTACCCAAGTATCTGTTCCTGCTGTCCCAGAATGTATCATCGCTGATTAATTTCGGATTGACGCTGCTGATTTTCTTCACCTTTGTAGCTGTTGATGGTATTCCGTTTACGTGGAAGTTCCTCCTGCTGGTGTACCCGGTTGGGTGCCTCATTGTGTTTAACCTGGGGATAGGACTGATCCTCTCCGCGCTGTTCGTGTTCTTCCGGGATATGCAGTACCTGTGGGGCATACTGACCCAGCTCATTTTGTGGATGTCCGCTATCTTCTATACCATTGACAGTTACAGCTACACGGTGCAGTGCGCGTTCCTGCTGAACCCACTCTATCTGTTCATCCGGTATTTCCGGAAGATCGTGATAGACGGGACTATCCCCACGCTCCAGTTCCACCTGCTGGCGGCTGGGTATGCGCTGGCAGCTCTGGGGATTGGCGCGTACATGTACAAGAAGTACAACCATGAATTCCTTTACTATGTGTGAGGAGCTGCGATGAAGACGATGTTAAGGGTTGACCACGTGTCAATCAGTTATAAGATAGGGGACTTCAAGGACATCGGCTTGAAGGAGTGGACCATGCGGCACTTGAAAAATCAGTACCGTGTGGAGACGTTTATGGCGGTAGAGGACGTGTCCTTCGAGCTGATGGAGGGGGACATGCTGGGAATCATTGGGACTAACGGCGCGGGGAAGTCCACGCTGCTGAAGGCGGTGACCGGCGTGATGGAGCCACGGGAAGGGCACATTGAGCGCAGTGGGCGTATCTCCGCCCTGCTGGAACTGGCATCCGGGTTTGACGGAGATTTGACTGTGAAGGAGAACGCGTATCTGCGGGGGGCCATGCTGGGGTACACCAAGGACTTCATGGATGAGACCTATGAGCAGATTCTGGACTTCTCGGAGCTGCGGGAGTTTTCAGAGCGGCCGTTCAAGCAGCTGTCCACAGGGATGCAGTCCAGGCTGGCGTTCTCTATTGCGTCGTTGGTGCAGCCGGAGATACTGATTTTAGATGAGGTGCTGAGCGTAGGTGACGGCGCGTTCCAGGAAAAGAGCGCCAGGAAAATGCGGGAGATTATTGACGGCGGCGCGGCTACCATACTCGTTTCTCATTCGTTGACACAGATCCGGGAGCTGTGCAACAAGGTGCTGTGGATGCATAAAGGCAGGCAGGTTGACTTTGGTGAAACAGATGTGATCTGCGGTAAGTATCAGAAATTTCTGACATAAAATCGAATTTCGGCTCATGGAAATACTTTGAAGTGGAGATTAAACCTTTATGGCGGATAATTATGTTGAGGCAATCAGCACATTGGATAAGCTGTATTCCTTGCTGGAAAGACGATTAGAGCAAGCCGGGAATTCGCTGCCTTGTACAATGGAAGCTCTACATATATACGCTTCATCGCCTCGTTCAGATATTGATTATCTTGATCTGATCAATCTGGATAATCAGAGCCTTTTTGACTCAGTGTATATGATAACAGCATCCAATATTCCACGGAGCGATTATGTCGAGCTGTGGGAGGAGCGGATAAAGTCGTTGCCCAAAGAAAAATTTCACATGGAATTTATGAATGCATTTGTATCCTGGCCAGAATTTTCAGCCTATCATGTCCGTTTGAAAAACTGTATATACGTAGATGCGGACTTCCATTCTAAGAGAGATGTGATGTTTGTCAGGAAGCTTACATTTCGCATATACCGCATGCTTAAACCCATCTATCTGCAACTGCCAGATAATATTAGACAGGCTCTGAAACTTCGCTTTAGAAAATATGTTTTTGGATGAGGAAAACAAGATGAAAACAGTTTATGTGGACATTACCACACTTCTGGCGGTTCCCATATTAACTGGGATCCAGCGTGCGGTGATTGAGACGGCCGTCCGTTTGATTGCACAACAACATAATCTAAATTACCAAGTGATATTGCTGCGAAATAATCGAGATTTTAATTTCTCAATCTGTGACAATAACAGGTTCATTGAGTATTATCGACTTTCCAAGGGAAACAAAAGAGGATGTGTCACTGGAAGAGCCATTACAATCGATCAACTTGAGGCGGACTCGTTTTGGCTGGATATGGACTCTGTCTGGGTGCTGACAACTCCGCGAAACCTATTGTACCCACAGCTCGCCAAAAGGAATATTCAGATCGGAACCTTTGTTTATGATGTGATTACGCTCACCCATCCTCAGTTTACTTCCAGTGAAAACTATATGCGATTCCCGCCGTATATTGCAGCGGTATTGGACTATGCGGACTATATTTTTACAGAGGCTGAATTTACTCGGGGGGAGATCCAAAAGATTGCGGAAGCTGTCGGATGTACCAGAGAGATCCAATATGTGGTTGTGCCGTTAGGAGGGGATTTCTTTAACCCGACTGTAAACATAGTAGACCGCGAAGCTGCGGCTGCGCCCTTGGTTCAGGAAATTGGGGAGCGAGGGAAGATACTTCTAACCGTCAGTACTCTTGAAATCCGGAAAAATCATAAGGTTTTGCTGGATGCGTTTGACATGGAATTATGTGAAAAGGGGTATCAGCTCGTTTTTGTCGGAAAAAAAGGGTGGAAGGTAGATGATTTGCTGGAAAGAATTGAGAGGCATCCCCAGAATGGGAAGTCGTTGTTCCATTTACAGGGAATAAGCGATAGTACGCTGCATTATTTATATGCTCATGCGTCATTTGTCCTTTTCCCAAGCTATATTGAGGGATATGGGCTTGCCACAGTAGAAGCATTACAGAATAGAGTTCCAACAATTCTTTCAGATGTGCCAATTATGCGGGAAGTCGGCGGAGAGTACTGTGATTATTTTGATCCAGACAATCCAGAACAATTAATCGATATTATTGGGAAATATGAAATATTCCCCCAAAAATATGATGACAAATGTAAAATGCTTGAACGGTACCACGTACCAACATGGGATGAATCTATTGAGCCGATTCTGAAAAACATTTTGCTAGCCCGAATGTCTGTTGAGAGAACACACCGGGTAGAACAAATCGTATATCTCAGCGCACGGACGAACGATTTGCTGGATACGCTCCAGTATGTGGAGCATTTCATGCCTTTTCTGAAAAAAGCGCTTATTTTTTGTCCAGAATCCATGGCAAAAGAGATGACACGTCTATATACAGGGCGTCTTGCACTCACTTATGTGACAGACAGCGAATTGTTGCAGCGTGAAGAACTGCCAAGCGATCATACGCATAGGAACTTTTTTTTGCGGTGCCTGGCAATGAGACGGCCAGAGCTAGAGGACGAATTTATCATGAGCGATGATGATTACCGCCCGCTTGAACGCATTGACTTAGATTTTTATATTAATGAAAATCGCTATCAGGCATTTTATTGTTATGATCTTGATGAATGGAGGAATGTTGTAGGAAAGCCTACATCCTATGACCGCTCCATGATGCGGACCAATATGTTTCTAAAGTCCAACGGATACCCTAATTTGCAGTATGCCTCACATATGCCTCAGATCATCCGTAAAGAGTGGTATGTTGACCTCTTAAATGAATATCCCGGTATAGAGAATACCGGTTTAGACGAATGGTCAACCTATTTCAACTATGTGGTCAAAATACATCCGGAATCCGTTGCAGTCAGGCCCTATGTCACATTAGCTTGGCCTGGAAGCACTTCGGATTGGAAAACAATGGTCAAGCCTCAACGGTACGTTTTCGAAAACTACTACGAACACCTGTACGGTGATGGCAAGGTGTTTTCCGGTTTAAGCAAGGTCTATAATAACAGCACTTATTTGGAAAACGAGGAGAAAAAGGCACTTTTTAAGGCATTGATGCTGCGTGCCGCCATGGTTGAGCGTCAATGGAGAGACTGTGAAAATAAATATCAAGAACGCTATCGTACATTCCCTTCCTTTGTATTTTGTATGAAGGAGAGAGCAGGAAAATTCGTCAATCCACCCAAGAAGCTGCAGTTGATTCGCGGGGGGACATATCAACTTCGGATCGTTATTATGGAGCAGGCGCAATCTGGCGAATGGCGCTGCTCCAACAAAGATGTGCTGTTCAGATGCTATAAAAGATATTGGGACCATTCAGATGTAAGCGGCGATTATTCTAATTGGGATGGTTCCGGATATGTGATAATCCCGTTAACAATGCCGGATGTTGCGGGAATGATAGAACTTGAGTTATTCTATGGGATTGCTGATGATGGTGATTTTGATCTTGCTTGCAATATTCCTGTTGAATTGAAATAGAGATGTTATGCATGCATTTGGGGCAATTAGTTATAATCCGTGATGCAATAAGTTGATATCGAAAAATGCAGGAGGTACAGGAACTTGGAGAAGAGACGCCATTCAACCCCATGGAAAGCATTAATTATTGTTTTTATTTTTAGCACGGTTTTCCGGGGGATAATTGCAGTAAGATACGGACAATACAACGTATTTGGGGATGAATTTTTACATGTTAAATTGGCGCAAGGCATTGCAGCCGGATACGGACTAATGCTCCGAGGGGCACTGTTTAATTACACGGTTTGTTTGTATAGCTTAGTTATATCTCCGGTTTTTCTTTTGACGCAGAATATGGAGACTGCGCACGCAATGATATTGTGTATTAATGCATTACTGATGTCATCTGCACTTTTCCCAATCTATTTTCTGGCAAGCAAATATTTAGAAAACCGTAAACATGTTTGGCTTACAGTTGCATACGGGCTGTTATTAGGTGAAATGCATTACACCTTGCAGGCAATGCAGGAAAGTCTGAATTACCCATTGATGATGTGGTTTTTCGTTGCATTTTCTCATATTGTTGTTGATAAGAATACGAGTCGCAATGGTATGATAGGACTTGGTGCATGTTCTTTCTTGCTCTCTATTTGCAAATCAATGAATTTGGCGCTCATAATTGCGGTGCCAGCTTTTCTGCTTATACAGGCCTTGATTGATAAACAAATACGACGTAGATCTATCATAGGCTGTGTTGTCTATACGCTGACATTCTTATTCCTAAAAGGACTTTACGATTCTGTAATGGGATTTTTCCTGCAAAATGCCATCAACAGCGGTCTTACGCAGATTAACATTCGTGGGGTCTTGAATTGGACAACAATTAGGAACTTGATTTATCCAGCCGTTTTATATGCATTATATACCATATTGGCTACAGGTGTTTTTATCATTCCTTTGCTAATCAGCAATTGGAAAGTTCTGTGCAAAAGAGCACAGAAAATGTTAATGTTAAGTCTTATATATGTTCTTTTTTCTATTGGCGCCATTTGTCTGATGATTGTTGTGCGTGAGAATTTAGGTGATGCAGAAATTCGGTATCATTCCCGATATTTCTTTTATTCATTTATCTTGTTTGTTATCCTATTTATGCATTTGTATGAACAATTTCAAAAAGCACCTCACTGCGTGGATGTACGTAATTTTACTGTGATAATGGGTCTCGGATCGGTTCTTTTATCATTCCTTCCATTAATCCCCAATTTTGGGTGCCATGTAGATGGCCCAAGTACACTTTTTTTGCGTTTGTTCGCTGAAAATGACGTATCGAAAGTAGGATTCCGTTGTATTCTAATTGTTCTTATTTGGGGTGCAATATATTCTTTACAGGCGGGATATTTTAAGAGAATTTATTTTGCTGCAGCGGTAATTTTGTCGATAGGCGCTGCTATAAGTCCGTACTATTATATAGCAAGAAATGTGGATTCCTCATCAAAAAATGACGCTTTAATTCTAAATGATTATTTTGCAAAACAAGTCAGTGACATGATGTCAGATAAACAGATTTTACTTTTGGAGTCTGACGATTTTGCAGGCAATTTTCGATTTGAATGTTATTTTAACGAGCCGTATAGATGCACCACCCCCAGCTTTTTGTCTGTCGGAGAGCTGAATTTGGAGGAAATAACTCTGTTAAGCTATAATTTAGTAGGATGGACAGACCCTGACGCACCCGCTCCGGAATACATTGTCAACATGGGGGGATACCATTTACAAGGATATGATGAGGTGGAGATAGGGTTAGAAAAGTATCACCTTTTTCGGAAGAACGGGCAAAAAACCAAACTAATTTATAAATATAAAGAGACGGGTATATATGGAGACCGCTGGCTAGGTGAGAATGCGGCTACACTACAGCTGGCCGGCACATACGACAGCACGTCTGCTCAGCTTGCCCTGCGGGTGGATAACTGGCTTTTGAATTCTGATATAACCATAAATTACAAGGATTCCACTGGATATATGGGCAATTTCAAAATTCCGAAGACAAAAGAGCAGGTAGATATTTGCATTCCGATTTATAAAATGTCCAGTGAATCATCATATACGATAACGCTGATTCCTACACAATCAGTAGTACCGGGAAACGGAGATACAAGGTCACTGTCATTTAGATTGTTCAATGCTGAATGTATTGAGGAACAATAACAGGTTTATGAATGAAACTTGAGAGAGGTAACATCATGCAGACACTAAAGAAATTATCCCTATCCTGGGAAGAAGTTTCCGCAAGATATCCCAAGGAACGTCCAACACTTCCGGAAGCATATCAGCAAATCTATAACGAACACTACTCCAATAATCGCAATGGCAAAACAAAGGTTACATTCTTCTCATCCAAAGTAGAGGGATGGATGCACAGAAAAGTAGCTCAAGATACAATCGAGCAGGATGATCTCGTCACATTGGAAATCGGTGCGGGAACACTAAACCAACTTAAATTCGAGAAAACAAAGTGTTACGACATTGTCGAACCCTTCCGTATGCTCTATGAGCAAGCAGATCAGTATTCACGTATACGTAACGCTTATGCTGATATTAGCGAGGTTGTGCGCGGAAAGGGGGGATATGACCGCATAACAGCGATAGCGGCTTTTGAGCATATCTGTAATCTGACAGAAGTTGTAGAACAGTGTACATATTTATTGAAACCAGGGGGATGTCTCCGAGTTGCAATACCAAACGAGGGCCGGTTTCTCTGGAAAGTTGCCTATGAAATGACTACAGGCTTGGAGTTTAGACATAGGTATCACTTGGCGTATTCAACAATGATGCACTATGAACACGTAAATACTGCCGACGAAATTGAGACCATCTTAATGCACTATTTTCCTGCTGTTAAAATGTCGCTTGCGGGTATCACGAGAGATTTAGCACTCTTTCGGTATTACGAGTGTACTAACAACAAGTAACGAATGCGTTCTGCGGTGCACATCAGCAGAGCGCCTGTGTGTTGTAGACACAGGGTAAAAGGGGAATTTATATGCAATATGCCATTATAGCGATATATGTGCTTTTTTCGGTATCTGGTCTTGTCCTTTTTAAACTGGGCAGCACCGAAACATTGACCCTTAACGTAAGCCAGACGGTCTTATCACTAAAAATTAGCTGGTTGTCTATACTTGGATTACTATTGTATGTTATCAGTTTTCTGATTTACATGGGGTTGGTTTCAAAAAATGATTTAAGCTATATTTTTCCCATTGCATCAGGTGCCGTGTATTTATTGACGATGCTTTCCTCGGTGTTAATAATTAAAGAAAGTATCCAGTCGATGCAGATCTTAGGGAGTACATTTATCTTGGTAGGGCTGGTATTGATGAACATCAAACTCAGGTGATGGGCCGCAACTAAAGAAAATGAGGAATGCCATGCAGAAATTTCTGATTATCATCCCTGCCTACAACGAGGCGGAGAACATAGAGCGGGTGGTTACGAATCTGCAAAAGAACGATCCCAAATGGGAATATCTGGTGGTCAACGATGGCTCCAAGGACGATACGGCGGAAATCTGCCGGAAGAATGGATATCCGCTGCTGGATCTGCCAGTCAACTTGGGCCTTGCGGGAGCATTTCAGGCGGGGATTCGCTACGCATATCAGAACGGGTATACTGCGGCTCTCCAGTTTGACGGCGACGGCCAGCACGAACCCTGTTACATAGAAACGATGATTAACAAAATGGAGCGGGAGAAGCTGGATATTGTCATTGGTTCCCGGTTCTGCGAGGAGAAAAAGCCCCACACCCTGCGTATGTTGGGCAGTACGCTGATTACCACCGCCATTCGCCTCACCACTGGGAAGAGGGTTACAGATCCCACATCGGGTATGCGCCTGTTCAACGCCAATGTGCTGAAGAATTTCTCCAGCAATATCAACTACGGTCCGGAGCCGGATACCATCTCCTATCTGCTCCGCTGTGGAGCCAGTATATCAGAGGTCCAGGTGGAGATGCACGAGCGGATCGCCGGGACAAGCTATCTGAACCTGGGCCGCTCAATCAGGTATATGCTCAATATGTTTGTTTCTATTCTCTTTGTGCAGTTTTTCCGTCCAAGGGGTGCGCTATGACCATAACATTGCGAATTGTCCTGCTGCTGGCATCGGCGCTGAACTGCGCATGGATTATCCTGCGCATCCGGAAGGCCCAGGCAAAGATTGAGGATTCCGTGTTC
>OFGA01001172.1_pt1 | contig 18850 bp, 16 predicted proteins | sample 1521471 | NCBI WGS metagenome assembly OFGA01 (sample SAMEA3504086, study PRJEB24116) | mouse gut metagenome | biome: mouse gut; feature: mouse-associated habitat; material: faeces | place: Denmark | collected 2011
ATGTCCACCCCGGCGGCGGCGTAGCTACCGCTGTAACTATGTTCCATCTCTCTTCTCCTTCCCGCGCTCAGTCCTTGCTGTTCCTTTTTTCTGACAGGCGGCGCTCAAACCGATTTTTGTCCATAGCCACAGGGACCTCTGTGGGGTACTCCTCATCGAAACAGGCAGTACAGTAACCCCGTCCCTCTCCGCCGCAGGCCATTTTCTTGGCTCCGTCGATACCCAAAAAGCCCAAAGAATCCGCGCCGATGATCTGGGCAATCTCCTCGGCGTTGTGGCGGCAGGCGATCAGGTGCTCTTTGGAGTCGATATCCGTGCCATAGTAGCAGGGAGCGATAAAAGGCGGCGCGGAGACCCGCACATGGATCTCCGTGGCTCCGGCCTCCCGCAGCAGGTGGACGATCCGGGCGCAGGTGGTGCCCCGGACGATGGAGTCGTCGATCATAACTACCCGCTTGCCACGGACAACCTCGGCAATAGGGTTGAGCTTAATACGCACCTTGTCCTCCCGGCTCTCCTGCCCGGGGGCGATGAAAGTGCGGCCGATATACTTGTTCTTGATAAAGCCGATCTCATAGGGGATACCGGACTGCCGGGAATAGCCGATCCACTGTCAGGGACGCCGATGACCACGTCCGCCTGCACCGGGTGCTCTAAAGCTAAATAGGCCCCAGCCCGGGTGCGGGCCACATGGACGTTGCACCCGTCCACCTCGGAATCTGGACGGGCGAAGTAGATATACTCAAATACGCACAGGCTCCTCTCCGCCTTGCCGCAGTGGTCCCGAATGGACCGAGGACCGTCCTTGTCAAAGACGACGATCTCCCCCGGCTCCACGTCCCGGATCAGCCTTGCCCCCACGGAGGAGAGGGCGCAGCTCTCGCTGGCCACCACGTAGCGGCCATCGGCGGTCTGTCCGTAGCAGAGAGGGCGGAAGCCGTGCTCGTCCCGGACGGCAATGAGCTTTTGGGGAGACATCACCACCAAGGAGAATGCCCCCTTCAGGCGGCTCACCGCCCGGTTGACAGCCTCCTCGATGGAGGGGGAGGTAAGGCGCTCCTTGGTGATGAGGTAGGAGATCACCTCGGTATCGCTGGTGGTGTGGAAGATGCAGCCGGTAAGCTCCAGCTTCTCCCGCAGCTCGGCGGCGTTCACCAGGTTGCCGTTGTGGGCCACTGCCATGGTGCCCTTGATGTGGTTAATGACCATGGGCTGGGCGTTGGCCCGGCTGCGGGTGCCGGTGGTGGAGTACCGGACATGGCCTACACCGATGTCGCCCTTAAGGCCGCCTAAAATCTCCGGCGTGAACACCTCGTTCAAAAGCCCCATATCCTTTGCGCATAGCACCTTGCCCTTAGGCCCGGCGGTATCGCTCACCGCTATACCACAGCTTTCCTGGCCCCTGTGCTGCAACGCATAAAGCCCGTAATAAATGGTGGATGCCACATCGGCGCCGTCAAAATCATATGCGCCAAAAACGCCGCATTCCTCCCCCTTTTTTTCTTCCGCCCCCGTAAGCCTGACACTGTCGTTTTGCATAATTCTCCTTTTTCGCATATCAAAACCGGTCTATGCCAGCCCAAGGCGCTTGAACACCTCGTTGTAAGCTTCCTCCACATTCCCTAAATCCCTGCGGAAACGATCCTTGTCCAGTTTTTCGTTGGTATGCACATCCCACAGACGGCAGGTATCCGGCGAAGTTTCATCGGCAAGCAGAATCTCACCGTGGAAACGTCCAAATTCAATCTTAAAGTCGATCAGTTTAATATCAGCCTGAAGGAAATAAGCCTTCAAAACTTCATTTACCTTAAAAGCATATTTCTTAATGGTCTCAATCTCTTCCCATGTGGCAAGTCCTAAGGCCACCGCAAAGTAACTGTTGATCAGCGGATCGCCCAGCTCGTCGTTTTTATAACTAAATTCAATGGTAGGCTCTTTAAAAGGTGTTCCCTCAGGCACCCCTAAACGCTTGGAAAAGCTGCCTGCGGCAACATTACGGATAATCACCTCTAAAGGAACGATCTCCACTTTCTTTACTGCAGTCTCCCTGTCGCTAAGTTCCTCGATCAGATGGGTGGGAACTCCTTCCTTTTCAAGAAGCTTAAAAACATGGTTGGTCATCTTGTTATTGATCACACCTTTTCCTACAATCGTACCCTTCTTCTCTCCGTTAAAGGCAGTGGCGTCATCCTTATAATCCACGATCACCACATCAGGATCTTCGGTTGCAAAAACTTTCTTTGCTTTTCCCTCATAAAGCTGCTCCAATTTCTTCATGGTTCCTCCATTCTGCCGCTTAGCGGCCACAAAATTCATGTTTATGCTATCATCCTATTGCAAAGAAGTCAAGGCTTTCTCATTCTTAGCGTACTGCTCCACGATCCCAACGATCTCCGCAGCGTATTTAGGATATTTATCCACCAGGTCTTTGATCTCTGCCTGAGCCTTGCCGGCAACCATCTCTTTATTATAGTCCATCCGCCGCCTTAAGGACTGCCGCCTGATGATCAGGTTATGGCGGATCTCCACCATTTCCTTTTTATCCAAAATGGCGGCCGTCTGGTGGAGCCATATCATAGGGTCTTTAATCTGGTAATGGCGCAGCAGACGCAAAAAGTCCTTCTGGCACTGATCAAGCTCACGCTCCGCCTGCTGGTAGCTTCTGCGCTCCTCTTTTTCCTGCTGGTACTTCTCCCAGTCCTTATGGAGCTCATCCGCGCTTTGGACCTTATACTTCATATAGAGATATTCCAGTAAATGGGTATTGTTCACATACCGGATCTTTACCGTATTCTGCAATCTGATGATCCGCCCGATGCCGTTTTCCACCTGGGTCAATTCTTTTACGGAATCATTGTGTTTCACAAATATCACGGTGATCGCCACCGCTCCCACTGCGGTTGCCGCCAGATATCCGATCTTCGTGTTTAAACGGAACCCGAACTGCAGTACCAGAAGCACTAAAATACAAGCTAAAACGGCCACCGTGCACACCACCGCCATAGATCTGGTGTCGGCGATCATATTGGAAAGCTCCCTTTTCCTGAAAAGATAAGCGTGCTTTTCCCCGTCAAGCTTGCGCAGGTCGCGCTTAACCAATTCCTGATAGTCCTCCGCTTCTATCAGCTTGGAAAGCCCTTCCTGCACCTCGTCTTCCATCCGCTCCAGCTGATGGAACTTTTCGTCGCTCATCCGGCTTTTACGTTCTTCATAACCGGTCTGCTGCTTTTCAAGGTCATTGATCTTCTTGGCGTATTCCGCAAGCTCCTCTTTATCTTCCGGTGCAAGGTTTTCAATCTCCTCCATATCCATCAGATAGGATGTGACCATATTATATTCAAACTGGAGGTTTTCTAATTCTGCGGAAGCCTCCGAGATCTGCTCTAAGCATCCCTTCACATACTCCCCCCGCTGAGTCTTGTCATCAATCTGAAGATCGTCCCTGTCATAGACGATCTCATTCCATTCACCGGTATTGTATTCCTGATTATCCGGTTTCTTTTTCCGCATAAATAATTTTTGTAATAATCCCATCTTTATACCCCTAAGTCTCCACCAACTGTCGGTACTCATTCTTTAAATTTAAGATAATCTTATCCATCTCATCATAATAGGAAGAGACATTTCCCTCATCCTTATAAATTTTAAGGGCCGTCAGCATCCTGTTTTCCCGGGATGCCTCAAAATCCCCCTTTGCATTGGAAAGCCTCCTTTCCACTTCCATGGAAAGCTCATGGTACTTCCCGTTTTCCGCTATAAAGGAGATATATGCCTCCTCGTGCAAAAACATTCTTTTTGCCGCAAGGTAGGCGGTTCCTGACTCCGCGTCTCCTGTCATTTCATAAGCTTTCTTAAAATACTTTGCCGCCATGTCAAACTGAAAGAATCCCGCATAGGCCACCCCTATATTATGGTAAACGGAAGGCTTCAGCCCGTTTTCCGTCTCCGGCAGCTCCCTGATCAGCCTTTCATACTCATGGACAGCCATCTGATATCTGTGGTTTTTCATCAGGAAATCCGCCTGCTTTTTTTGCCGCTCATAATCATTTAAGCCGGCGCTTCCCTGGAGGATCTCTTCTATCCTTGCTTTTTCCTTCGGCGTACAGTAATTTACATAATCTAATATTGTGCTGACAAAGATCCCCGGCTGACATCCTCTCTGAAAAAGAGTAAGGAGTTGATGGCTAAGTTCCGATAAGCCGCACTCCTCATCCAGCCACTTGGCCAGTTCCTTATCCATCACGGCCCCATCAATCATAAAAGGATTGCTTGCAAACAAAAAGCACAGCTCCTCCACGCAGTACACATTGACGCATACGCTGTTAAAATGGTAAGGCGTTTTGGCATATCTTCCCACACATAGTAATACTCTGCCCAAACTAAAATCTCCTCCCGTCATACTTGTATCACACAGGACCATGCTTTCCCGCTAGAAGGGAACAGCTCACCAAAACCTAAGTCCTCTATGGTCACAGAAACCTGGTCCACAGCCGTCATCTCAACATGGATGTTAAGCCTTGTAGTTCCCCTTGGACGGTCGGGAAGCCCTGGAAGCTTCACCCCCCGCTCCGTTACATTCCCTCCGGTAAGAGGTGTCACCATAAACTCAATCTCATCGCCGCTTTCCAAGATCACGTCAAAATCGCACCCGGCCTCGTACCAGTTCGTTCCCGCATCCAAAACCGCATAGTAGGAGTTTTCCCCCCGCCGCAAAGCTTTCATCCCAATGTTGGACTTTAACTTATCTTCCCCCAAATATACATATTCCTTCCACTCCTTAGAAGGATTCATCCTTTCCATCATGGCATAGCAGGCGCCTTTGCTGTACAGGTTGTTCCCCTGGAACACCCTTCTGTTTCTGCACAGGAGCTTTAAGGATTCCTTCATCCATCCTTCCTTAAAACCATCTCCTAAAAGAAAGATCGTAGAGATATCCCTTGTTCCCAGCTCCTTTCCTGCCAGATGCATAAACAGCTCATCCAGCTCTTTTTTCTGCCGTTTACATTCTTCCTCATCCTCTGACCACACCCTGCGCAGCACCTCCGGAAATTCCCTGTGGTCGATCAGCACCACTTTAGGAGAGGTTCTGCGGTTACATTCCAGTCTGAGTATCTTCATCTGTGTGTGATATTCAAAGATCACCACATCATAGGCCCACAGCTCACTGCTCTGATGCAGGGTGTAGGCACAAAAACTTTCCAGGTGATTCTGAAAGCATATACTTTTGGCGTTCAGCTTAAGCCCTCCGGATACCCTGGTAAGCACGTCCACCATCCGGGGCGTTAAATCCTCCACGGTGAACATAAACGCTTCCACCTGATATAAGGATAAACGGATGTTAAGCAGTGAAAGGCTTCTTTTCACAAACAGCGTGAGCAGCGCCACCGGGTCAAAAGCTTCCCCTTCCACCATCACGTCCTCTCCCCGCTCCGCTAAGTAAAGAAGGTCTTCCACCAAGATCCCGCCTTCCTGGGACGCGAACTTCACCGCTTCCTTCCCATAATACCACTGGCCCACCCCGGGTCTTTTGCAAAGCGCCACCGGGATATTATACTGCTCCGTTCCCGTCACCGCAGAAACAGTCTCCGGCTCCGTCTCCCCCATGCCGCAATAACTGATCTGGGCAAACCGATGCCCCAGGTCATACCCAAGTATTACCACTTTACCGCCTTTTTTTCCATTTTGGCTTTGAAACATCCTAATAAACCGTACCCTTCTATTTTATCCTGAAAAATTCCCTTACCATATAATCACATTCAAAATATTCGCTAAGGAGCGCTTCCATGGTGTCATAATCATGAAGGTTCCTTCCCGTGGCGATATCGTTGATCAGCTGATACCTGTTTTCCTTCTGCTCAAGCCCCGTCTCATTGCGGCTGATTGTTCCGCTTTCCGTAAGCTGCTCATGCTGTCCTTCATTTTCCGTAATATAGTATTGAAGGCTTTCTCCGAAAAAGAGGATAAACTGTTTGACGCATATGCCGCCGAACATATCCTGCATTTCTTCCTTCTCATACTCCCCGTCTTCCTGCCCGTCACGCTCGATCAGGTAATGGATCACTGCCTTAGCCCCATCCTTTACATGATATTCCACCATGGTCTTGTCCGCATACTGACGCATCAGAACGATATTGTCCGCATACTCCTTAAAATACGGAAAATATTTTCCGCTCTCCGTGATCTCCCGCAAAAAAAGCAACAGCCAGTAAGAAACGGTCTCATTCACCAGCTTTTTATTTTCAGCGTAATATTTAGTATAAGCAAGCTTGCATACAAAAGGCAGTTCTTCCTTGCGCTCGATCACCCTTTGCATATCTTCCATCACAAAGGAATCCGTCAGCTTATCTTTTACGAAATATTCGTATGAATACTGGGCAAGAAACGCGATCTCCACACGGCTTTTCGCACCGCCGGATATATACCGCCTGAAAATATCCACCTTTTCCCCCACATGGGCGCCGCTGTAAAGCATCTGGACCAAGATCCGCTCGCCCAGGTCATAGGTCTCCACCCCAAAGCTTTCTGCCGCCCTCCAGATATCCCGCATCTCTTTGCAGGTTCCGGAAAAGAATGCACACAGATAATTCAGCAGGTTTTCATCGTATTTGCCTGCCTTAAAGGCCATAAAGATAAGCGACGTCAGCACATCGTCCTCCGCCATGCCGTCTAAGGATATCAGTCTGCTGCAAAGGCGCATGATGATCTTTGCCTCGATCCCTTCCCCGCCCCGCAGTTTGATCCACTGGTATGCCTTTTCATACATCCCCCTAAGGACCATGATCCGCACCAGCTCCGCAATACAGCTTCCTTCCACCTGTTCTGCGGAAAGAGCCAACAGGTATTCGTCAAGCTCCGCCATCCTGTCATTGTCAAAGTAAAAGCGCACCAGCCTTATCCGGATCTCCTTTTGCAGCTCCTCCACCGCCACCTGGGAGTGGGTGATCCGCTTCATGTATGCCATATTTTCCTTGCTGATGCCTGCCAGCTCCCTGCCCTGCTCACAAAGCCATAAGTCAAAATGGTCATTGCCTTCCACAAAAGGCGCTGCCATAGACGCCAGTTTGTCCGGCACAAGAAGCCGCTCTACGGAAAATTCCTCTTGCCGGCAGTACCACAGTATAGCTGACTAGTTGGCAGTTAAAGTATTTATCTTCCAAAAGAAGCCGGAACTCATTTTCATACACAGGGATATAGGCTTCCCGGCCGGAAATGTTGTAAATACTTTCCTTCCGCTCCTTTTCGTAGATTATAATGACCCGCCGGATGTCCTCCCGGTGCAGAGTAAGCCTGTTAATAAATATCGCCTGGGCCAGCCCTTTTGCCGTCTCCGGCGTGACCATATCCGGCGTGATCAGGTTTTTGTAAAGGTAAGCCAGATACCGGTTATTTTTCCCTTTCATAAGCTGGAACATCATAAAACGCTCTATCTGTTCCCGGTAACTGGCATACAGCTCCGGAAACTGGCCCCGGTTCCGGTATACGTAATAATAAAGATAAGAATTTCGAAGCCCGTCCAGCGTGCTGTCAAAAGCAAAGTACATCAAGACAATCTTGGGAATCTCCCTGCCGGCCTCAAGATCCAGAGACATCATATAGTATTCGTAAAGTCTCGTGATCCTAAGTTCTTTTTCAATCCCCTTTTCGTACCAGCAAAATGCCGTCTGGTCCGTCCTGCTGCCTTTGATCAAAAGTGTACAGACCGCCTGCAGGACTTCGTCCGTGGGCATCACGGCATAACAGCCCCGCAAAATAACAAACAGCCGCTCCACGTAACTTTTTTGCTTCCCCGCAAGGTAAACCACCTGGGTGACCACATCCGGCGTTAACAATTCCTTCTTCGCCGCATAAGATAACACCTGCAACTCAAAATTTTCCAGCCGCATCAGCAAAGTAGGGTTTGACATCAGCAGGTTCCATGCCTCAATATAGATCACCGGGCTGGTACATCCCTGCCTGCATTGCTCCTCCAGAAAAAGCCATTTCCGGGACGGGCTTCTGGTGTAGTCCTCCGACAGATATAACAACAGCCACGCGATCCGCCAGTTATGGTCATTTTGCGCATAGATGCGCTCCACCTGCCCGGCCACTTCATCCATGTAGCTTCCCGTACTGTCAATCAGTGTGGTCAGATAAAGGTAATAACTGTGCAAAGCAGGGTCAAAGCTTCCTGCTTCCATCAACTCTTTGGCCTGGCTTAACATCCATTGCGCTTCATTGTAACGTTCCTGGGTCAGGCAAAGCTGTACCTGGAACAGCTTAGGCGCAATATCCCGGTCGTCCATATCGATCAGCCGATCCAGCAGGGCCTGGGTCTCCTTCATCCAGGACCCGGACCCGATCTTTCTGGTCCTGAAGGCTTCGTAATACTGCATCAGTTCCACAACGCTGTGTTTTTTTTGTCTCCGCATACTGCTGAGCCTTGTAGTCAGGGGGCTGTTGATCACCGTCACATGGGCGGTCAGCGTAACATAGGGGTTGCCGATCTTTATGGTGCCGTAATTCCTTCCCCTGTGCAGCTTCTTGGCGGATATATAAAAGGGAAGCCGGTAACAGTTTCCCAGGAAATCATCATCCCGGATCACTTCCTTTTCCAAAACCAGAAAATCCCCTTCGGCTTCGATAAACAGCTTGGAATACCCCCACCCGTTCCGGTTGATGACCAGCCTGCTCTCTACCATATCCGCCGGATTTTCTATCCGGATCTCCGATTCTTCCAAAAAAAATTCCACCTTTTGCTTTTTCCGGATCTCCAGCAGAAATTCTTCCATATTCTGTTCTCTGGGTTCCCCGCAGGAAAGCCCCCTGTAAGCGGAATAATACTGTCGGTCGGCACCGCCAAAGACCCGGTAAAAATCTTCCGAGTAAAAAAGCCTGACCGCTTCATCCCAGTTAGTCCTTGCCAGATTGGCAAAATGGAACAAATTCTTGATATCTCCCATGCCGGATTCCAGTTTTCTTTCCCTGACCGACACCGTATAAGGGATATAGTATTCCCCCTGATTGGATATGATGCGGAACTCCCCTTTTAGCTGATCCCCTTCCGTCATGCCCGTGGCATCAAATTGATACCCGATCTCTTCTTTTGTTCCGGAAAAATGCCCGGTGAGGCATTTCATCTTCAGCCTGCTGGAAGATACCCGTCCTTCCGTCACCTGGCCTTCCGGCCCATAAATGATAAAGCTCCCTTCATAAATCTCATTTTCCTGTAAAGAAAGTTCGATCACAGGCTCAGAAAAATTCAGAGAGCGACTGCTGTTATTAAAATTTCCTTCTAAAATTTTTTTTATCACATCCTGCACTCTTTTGTTCCTCCGCCTGCCTGCTTTTCTCCTAAAGAAGGATTGCCAACGGCAACCCTTCATGCTTTACTTTCATTGATTTATTCTGGAATAACCAAAACCGTTTGCGAAAGCGTCTATCGCCATTTTGTCCTTGCACATACTGCACCCTTCCGGGTTGTACGCCTTATAATCCGGGATATCCGCAATCGTAAACAAAGATTTGATGGGGATTCCCATACTGCTTGTTGCCGCACTGAATATTGCGCTGATCCCGCTGATCGACGCCCCGTAATAACTAAGTGCCTGTCCAACCTTGACGATGGTCTGCCCTGTGGTGGCGGACGCTAACAGCAATAATACATTTTTGCCTTTGATCATGGGAACAAAATTGTCACGGAACAAAATATGACCGGAATTAACGTACTCCGGCGTAATGATATAAATCGTGTTATGGGCGTTCATGGAATAAACCCCTGCCCTGGTCAACTCTTCGGCAAGGAACGCGCCTATGATCTCGCAGCCATCAATACATACAATCGTATCCACGATTGTAGACGCTGAAATCTGGTTTCCTAACTCCTTTGCTGCTGCCAATGCTTCACTCAATCTGGATTTTAAGGTTGTCATATCCAAAAAATAGTTAACATGGGAATTGGGTGTAACGAAATGGCCCGGTATTGCCTTTAATGTAACATTGGGGTGTACTTTAGAACGAATTTTTATCATATCCTGCATATGACATACCTCCTTTTTTTACATTGGACTTATATAATATAATTATATTTTATAAGATATCTCCATTTAATTCAATCATTTTATTTTCTTTCTTATTTTGTTGTGCTATACTTTTCCCAAAAGTATTCATCTTATATCTTAGGAGGGAGATTCTTTATGTACAAGAAAGTAAAGAACTATGCCATTGAAAAAGGGCTTGCCGTTGACGACAAGGCCGGAATTGCCTACGGAAAGATAAACGGCTGTTTTTTAGTCATCCACCAAGATCCCGCCACCCCCGGACGCCACACCATCCAGCTTTGGATGAAGCAGGGTGCGGCAGAGCCTTATCCGTCTGTGGTAGATTTTGTCAACCAATGCCCGTCAAAATTTAAGTATCTGCAGACCGCTTCCTACAGCGGTACCAAAGTGATCGCAGAGTTTTGGGGAAACGGCTTAAAGTGGGGCTCAGCCTATGTTCCCTGCATAGACGCCTTTTTAAAAGAAATAACCGATTACTTTAGGACCAACCAGCTATCTACCTGCTGTGAGACCTGCGGAATCGGATCCGGGCTCTCGCTCTACCAGATCGAGTCTGCTGACCATCTTTTTTGTTCCGCCTGCTATGCGCAGACCTCCGACCAGATCCAGAAATCCATTCATGAAAAAGCCAAGCAGGGCAACGGCAACGTCATAGGCGGAATCATAGGAGCGCTTTTGGGCGCACTGTTAGGCGTCATCGCCTGGGTGCTGATCTACCAGCTTGGGTATATTTCAGCTTTAGGCGGCCTTGTCATGGTCATCTGCGCCTTGAAAGGATATGAACTGTTAGGTGGGCGGCTCAACATATTAGGAATCATCCTAAGCTGCGTGATTTCAGTCGTCATGCTCCTGTTTGCCGAACAGGTCTGCCTGAGCATTGAGATCTACCAGGCTTTCCGGGAATACGACGTGACCTTTTTTGAAGCCTTCCAGAGCGTGCCTGCTTTCCTGGAAGAGCCTGAAATCCTTGGCGCCGTAGTCTATGACCTTGTTATTGGCTTTATTCTCCTGGCTGCAGGTGCCGGCGGAACCATCTACCAGGTTTACAAGAAAAATAAAAACTCCGTCAACACCAAGATGATCACCACCGTTACGGACGCAAACAGTAACTGATCAAAGGAATCCCTTTATTAAAAATACAGGTCCGGCAGCAAAAGGCCAGCCCCTATCCGGGCGTGCCGCCCTTCTGCTGGCTGTCCTTTCGCTGCCGGACCTTCGCTGCACTTTTTTACACATCCCCTTTCATTTTCTGCCGCATCCCCAAAAGGATCTTTTTTTCAAGCCTGCTCACCTGAACCTGGCTGATCCCCAAAACCTTTGCCACCTCCATCTGGGTTTTATCCTGATAATACCGCAGGATGATCAGCTTTTGCTCCTCCTTTCCAAGTCCATTTAAAAGCTGGTTTACCAAAAGATGGTTCAGCACTTCCTCATGGGCATTGCCGCTTTCATCCGCAAGCTGATCCACCATGAAAAGCTCGTTCCCGTCGCTTTGGTACACGGATTTATAAATAGATTCCACCTGAACGTTGGCTTCCATGGCAAGCACCACTTCTTCCACCGTTAAAAACGCTTCTTTTGCCACCTCGTCAATGGACGGCTCCCTACCGTATTTCCCCGCAAGCTTTTCCCTTGCCATCTTTATTTTTATCCCGTTTTCCTTTAGATTCCTGGATACCTTAATCATCCCGTCATCCCGGATAAAACGCTTGATCTCCCCGGTGATAAGGGGAACCGCGTAAGTGGAAAATTTCACGTCATATTCCGTGTCAAATTTATCGATTGCCTTGATCAGGCCGATCACGCCAATCTGGAACAAATCCTCCGCCTCATAGCCTCTTCCCAAAAAACGCTTGACGATATGGCGGACCAGCCCTAAGTTTTGTTCGATCAGTACTTCCCTTGCTTCCTTTTCTCCTGCCCGTGCTTTTTTGATCAGTACTGAATTATCCACCATTTTTTAATCCTCTTGCCTGATCCACGGTATGGTTCCTAATTTTTTCTGCATCCGTACCAGCGTTCCCTGAAAGGGCGCCGATATCACTTCCAGGTCATCCATGAATGCCTCCATGAACGCAAACCCCATTCCCGACCGGTCCATTTCCGGCTTAGTGGTAAAAAGAGGCTCCATGGCGCGGTCAATATCTTCAATCCCTTTTCCCTTATCTTCTACCTCCACGTACAGCACGTCCTCTGATATCCTGCACTGCAGGTATACCTGGGGGCACACATCCTGGTCCTTTCCGGAAAATTCTTCATCATAGCCATGGATGATCGCATTGGTCACGGCCTCCGAAACCGCTGTCTTTATGTCCGATAGTTCTTCCATTGTAGGATTTAACGGCGCTACGAACGCAGCCACCGCAACTCTGGCAAACGCTTCATTTACCGAAATCGCATCAAAATGGAGCTTCATCTCATTTTTTAAAATGGTACGGCTGCCTGTGCCAAATTCCATTCTCTGTCCTGTTTCCATAACTTGTTTCTTAACCTTTCCCTTTCCGTTTCCGTAATTTATTCCATGATTTCTATTACTTTATGTAAACCGCATATCATTAAGGTACGCTTTATCCTGGTATCCGCATTGATCGCAAAGACTTTCCCGCCAAAATAGGATATCTTCTTGTATCTTCCGATAATCACGCCGATCCCTGAACTGTCCATAAAACGCGTCACTTCAAAATCAAAGACCACGTTTCCCACTCCTTCGTTCATGATATACTCATCAGCCGTTTTACTTATGTAAACTGATTTGTGATGATCCACCTCCTCCGGCATCCTGACCATCAGGTAATTATCAATTACCCTAAAATTCTCTTCCATAATTCACCTCTTTTCTTTCTATGTAAAAAGAGGACACTTTAAGGTGTCCTCTTTTGTAATCACTCTATTTTGTTATCTATCTTTTATTCCGCGTTATTGATCTCCGCTAAGGCAGTTTCCGCCTTATCCGCAAAGTCCGTATCAGGGAAATGATCCATCACAAGCGCATAAGTTTCTTTTGCCTTATCCTGATCGTTACTCCTGTAATAGCTGTTAGCCAGATAAAAAAGCGCTTCGCTTTTTTCCTGATCATACCGCCATGCCTTCCGCAAGTTGGGGATTGCCTGTTCGTAATCCTCCGCACGGTAGCTCTCGTACCCCGCATCATAATAAAAATCTACCAGCCCGCTTCCCACAAGTTCAAGGAGTTTTCCGTAAAGCGTCTCAAAAGCCTTAGACCGCTCGCCGCTTGCCGTCTCTTCACCCTCATCCCCCGCATCCACGGTCTCAAGGTAAGAAGCAATCGCTTCGATATTTTCAGGTTCCTCCAGATAAGCGTTGACCGCCATCATCAGCCCATCGGAAACCATCATTGCCCCGGTGGTATTTTGGTATGCGGAAAGTTCTTCCGTAAGCTTTTTATTGTCATCCGTAAACTTCTGTACCTTCTGCTCTAATTCGTCAATGGTGGCCGTCTTAACGTCTGACGCCTCACTGACCGCCCGAAGCTGGTCCTGGATATCTGCCTTTGCAAGCTGTATCTGCCCGGGAAGGATCAAAAAGCAGGCAATGGCAATACCGATCACCACGCCGATCCCTAAGTTGAGCAGCGTGGAGGCTCCCTTACGCTCCTTTGCGTTCATCGGCTGGATAATGGTTTCATTCCCACTCTGATACCGCACCACACGGTCAGAACCTGTCTTCTTTTTCGACGCATTCCTGGAACCGTCCTCAGGCGCCAGCATATGTTCCACTTCTTTCCGATAGCGCAGGGTAGTGGTATTATTGGTATCGATCTGTTCGCACCGCTCTAATTCTTTTAACGCCTTCTCCCATTCCTCCATATTCATATAAAGCAGCGCCAAAAGCTGATGGGCGCGGACATATTTGGAATTATAGGATAACACTTTTTTCAGCTGTATGACCGCCAGGTCCTGACTGTCCTGATAGCAGTACAGAAGTGCCTGGTTATATTTCTTGATGGTCTGGTTGATCACATCCAGCCTTGCCTGATTGTTCTGGATCATTTCAATATAATCATCCGCAATATTCTTTTTAGGGCGGAGATTTTTACTGATCACCCATTCATTGAAAGCAAGGACTGCCTCCCCGATCTCAAAGTAGATAAGTCCCAGCAGATTTCTTGCTTCTATATTGTTTTTGTTAAATTTCAAACTTTGCCGCAGGCTGACAATTGCCCCGGACAGATCCCTTACTGTAGCCTTTTCCAAACCGTCATTGTAAAAGCGGTTTGACATATATAAAATCTTCTTATACAATCCCACGTCAGCGCCACAGCCTGTACAAAAATCATGCTCTGTCAAACGACATCCGCAATTATAACATATCATGCCGCTTCTCCTGTTCTTCAGACCCTGGCTTATCTAACATCTTGATCAAAATATCCGCCATATCCGTCAAATCCTGATTATATATGGCTTCCTCCGCATCCTCTACCTCTAAACTTGGATGAAACTTCTTCAACTCTTCTTCAAAATCAATCATTCTGTATTCTCCTCATCAGGACTTTCATCTGCCCTATCAAATACAATGAGCCCACAACATAAGCAGTATCTTTTTCTGTTTTCTCCCAAAGCAGTCTGTTAAGGGCTTCTTCCGCCCTCTCATGGAAATAGCACTTGATACTCCCGCACTGCTCCCACTCTTTCTTAAGCTCATCTATCGAAACGCTTCTGTCTGTGTCAAGCACAGTCACATCCGCCTGCGTAAAAAGACCTGCGTCTTCAATCATCCGGATCATCTTCCTGTAGCGCTTGTCCGCCACCACTCCAAAAAGCAAAAGCCTTCTTCCCGTACAGCCGTCTTCTCTCACCGTACGCAAAAATGCCTCGATCCCGTCTTCATTGTGTGCACCGTCCAAAAACACGCCGGGGGCGGTCTCTTCCATCCTGCCCGGCCATGACGCTGTCCACAACCCCCTTCTTATCGTATCCGGCGTAATCCGCTCATCTTTAAGCTCCTGCAGCGCCAATACGCAAAGTGACGCATTTTCCACCTGATACAGGGCAGCCGTGTTCAAAGAAAGGCTAATATAATTATAATAACCAGTATGAAGGGAAAAATCAATGGTTTTATTTCGGATATTCACATCTAAAATCTGCTCTTTTTTGAGCAAAACCACGGAACTTTTCTTTTTTTTGGCACAGCCTGCCAAAATTCCCGTAACTTCTTTCCTTCTGTCCGTAAACACCACGGGCACGCCGCCTTTGATAATGCCCGCTTTTTCCGATGCGATATCCGAAAGGGTATCCCCCAGGTACTGCATATGGTCGTACCCGATCTGGGTGATCACGCACAAATCCGGCTTCGCAATGCAATTGGTCGCATCTAACCTGCCCCCAAGCCCGGTTTCCAAAATAATATAATCCGGCTGCTTTTCTTTGAAATAATCCATGGCCATTAAAAATAAATATTCAAAAAAGGAAGGATGAGAAAGCCCCTCTTTTTTTCCTTCCTCCACCCTTTCCATAACATGTTCGAAACAGGCAGCAAAATCCTGCTCTGAGATCATTTCTCCATTTACGCTGATCCGCTCCCGCATGGTCTCTAAATGGGGGGAAATAAACATGCCCACGCTGCGCCCGCTCTCTAAAAGGACAGAACGCAGGTAAGCACAAACGGAACCTTTTCCGTTTGTGCCTGCCACGTGGATCACTTTACTTTTCCATTCATTTCCGGTAAGCGCCAAAAGCAGCCTTCCCGTGTCCTGAACCGTATTTTTCCCTGCAAACTTAGGAATATCGCTAATATAGTCTTCCGCTTCTTTATATGATATCATGCCCTTTTCCCTGTGCTTATGAATAAACGATCACGCTGCTTTCAATCATCCCGCCTAACGGGTAGTATTTCATAAAACAGGTGCTGCGCTCGATGGGGATCTGCATCACTCCAAAGGAGATCAGCGTTCCCCGGTATACGTTACCGCTTATCACGATTTCAGACTCTCTGGTCTGCGCAATGATCTTCTCCATTTCCTGAAATTTTGCCCTTACCTCTTCTAACTCCGCTTTCATAGGCCGATACTGGGCTTCCAGCATTCTCAATTTCTTTAACAGCAGCTCGGAATCCTTGCTTTTCTTACGGAGATTTACAAGTTCCTCCGACATATCTTTCACCTGCCTGGAAAGCTCCGTGTTCTTTTTCTTATATACCTGAGTCTGACGGTAAAAGTCCTTAGTACATCCTGCATGGAGCACGGTCCTAACTTCTGCCGTGTTCCCCACCTCCGTTGCTTTGATTCCGTCCTTCGCATGGGTATATCCGCCGATGATCGCCCCCTTCCTTCCGGTAAGGATGACCTGCCCGTCAGAGGAGATATTGGCGTTCATGATCACGTTAGCCTGAATGCTTCCGCCGGCTTCCACGTTAGTCTGTTCGATAAAATCCGCAAACACATTCCCCTGTGCCATGATCTTCGCTTTGTTTGCCCCCTGGATCCCATGGCATAAAATCACATCTCCGCCGGCTTCCAGGCTTACCGCCTCCGCAGCGCCCCTGATTTCAATATTCCTGCCTGCCCGGATCACAACCCCGGATTCCACGCTCCCATGGATCATCACATCCCCTACACATTCAATCCTTCCCGTGATCAGGGTAACATCCCCGTTGATCTCATGGACCGTCTGGATATCCACCTGCCCGTTTTTGATCTCTATCTTGCCGTCTTTCGCCGCAAGGTAAATATCCGGGTTTTCCGGTGAGCGGACTACCTTCCCCTTAAGCTGGGGCAGCTCTTTGGCGTTTCCCGCAGGAATGGTGTTCCCATATATGTCATAGCCGTCCTGGCCCACTTTCCCGTGATGGTAGACTGCCACCACATCCCCTTCTTTTACATTTTCCAATGTATTCATGCTGGCATAATCAACGCTTCCGTCCGGCCGCACCTCAGGCGCCCGGTACTGTTCCGGGCTGACCATATACTCATAATGCCCGTCCTCGCTGGGGATCACCCGCTTTCCACAGGCCGCAAGGATTTCCCGCTGATATATCCGCTTTTTGACAATGGCTGCCAAATTTGACTGATGATAACCCGTGGTCACACCTTTTTGTAATAAAAAGTCAAGCAATTCTTCCTTCGTGTAATTACCCTTCTCCTCATCCGGAGGCGTCAGAAATATAAATGCCTGCATATGATCCGGATCCACCCTGACATAGGAACCGTTGTCCGTCATGGAAAGGGGGTCAAGGGAATCTAAAAAATCTTCTGTTCCATCCCCCTGTGCGCCTTCCTGGGCAATTTTCCCCCGCAAATCCGCATTTGCAACCAATGCGTCAATTTCCCGCCTGAGTTCTTCAATCTCCTGCTCCGATAAAAATTCCTGCTCTTTATCCATGAATCTGCGCCAGCCTTTCTTTTACCTGTTCCATCATACGGGAATACTTTTCTAACTTTTCCCGCTCCTCTAAAATCTTTGCTTCCGGCGCCTTGGATAGGAACCTTTCATTGTTCAGCATACCGTTTACCCTTGCAAGTTCTCCCGAAAGACGCTTTTCTTCCTTTTGGAGACGCTCGATCTCCTGACTTAAATCAACCAGTTCCGCAAAGGGAATATACAAGGTGGCATTGGCGATCACCACCGATACCGCATCCTCCGCAATCCCTTCTTTCTCTTTCTGTATGGCCACTTCAGAGGCATAAGCAAGCGCCGCAAAGAACAGCTTTCCTTCCGTAAAAGCATTTACGATATCCTGGTTTTCACTGACCACAAATACCTTCGCCTTTTTGCTGGGGGCAACGTTCATTTCGGTACGCGCGTTACGGATTCCCCGCACCGCTTCCTTGATGATCTCGATATCCCTTTCTTCTTTTGCAAAGTCACGGGCCTCCTGATATTCCGGCCACTTAGATACCATAATGGACTCTTCTTCACTTTGCAGTGTACAGAAGATCTCCTCCGTAACAAAAGGCATATAAGGATGCAGCAGCTTTAAGGCATCGATCAGCACCGTCCGCAAGGTCCACAAAGCCGCACTCTGGCTTTCTTTATCATCGGAATTATAAAGACGGGGTTTGACCATCTCAATATACCAGTCACAGAACTCATCCCAGATAAAATCATAAACCTTCTGTACCGCAATACCCAGCTCGAAGCTTTCCATATTTTCGGTCGCGTCTTTCACCAGCCTGTTTAACTTGGACAAGATCCATTTATCTGCCGGCTCTAAAGAAGGATTTAAAACACTAAGGCCGTCCTCCGGCATATTCATCATAATGAAACGGGACGCGTTCCAGATCTTATTGGCAAAGTTCCTGTTAGCTTCCACACGCTCATAGTAAAAACGCATATCATTGCCCGGTGCGTTCCCTGTGATCAGGGTAAGGCGGAGGGCATCCGCCCCATACTTGTCAATGATCTCCAAAGGATCAATACCGTTGCCTAAGGACTTGCTCATCTTCCGCCCCTGCGAATCCCGGATCAGCCCATGGAATAATACAGTCTTAAAGGGCTTCTCCCCCATCTGCTCATAACCGGAAAAGATCATCCGGATGACCCAGAAGAAGATGATATCATATCCTGTCACCAGTACATCCGTAGGGTAAAAATACTTAAGATCCTCTGTCTGCTCCGGCCACCCTAATGTGGAAAAAGGCCAAAGGGCTGAGGAAAACCAGGTATCTAACGTATCCGGATCCTGTTCTAGCCGTTCACACCCGCACTTCGGGCATTGGGCCGGCAATTCCGGCGAAACCGTAATCTCCCCGCACTTACTGCAGTAATAAGCCGGGATCCTGTGTCCCCACCAGAGCTGCCTGGAAATGCACCAGTCGCGGATATTGTCCGTCCAGTTAAAATAGATCTTTTCCATCC
>OFGA01001173.1_pt1 | contig 18848 bp, 16 predicted proteins | sample 1521471 | NCBI WGS metagenome assembly OFGA01 (sample SAMEA3504086, study PRJEB24116) | mouse gut metagenome | biome: mouse gut; feature: mouse-associated habitat; material: faeces | place: Denmark | collected 2011
GCACTGCGGACCAGAAAGACCGGTATGATGGTGCTGCTCTGCGACAGCTCCTAACGCAAATGTTCTCATTTCCGACAAATTTACGTTTATTATATTCTAATTATCTGTAGATTTCAAGTAAATCCTAAAAATATAGTTCATTTGTCTATATTTTTAAGTGATTTAGAAGGCTTGCCTGTACTGTCAATCATCTCATACAGCTTATGAAGCGCCTCCCGTATGCCTCCCACCTCATCGATCAGCCCTTCCTTTACGGCCTGCTCCCCCACCAGGACTGTGCCTAAATCACGGGTCAGCATTTTGGTATTATGCATCAGGCATTTCACCTGCCCATATTCCATCCGCGAATGCACACTGATAAAGCTTAAAATCCGATCCTGAATCATGTTGAAATACTCATAGGTCTGGGATGCTCCTATTACCATTCCTGTCATACGTACCGGATGAATCATCACAGTCCCTGTAGGTACAATAAAAGAATAGTTTGTGCACACTGCCAAAGGCACCCCGATGGAATGGCTTCCCCCCAGTACCAGAGAAACCGTCGGTTTACTCAGCGACGCGATCATCTCCGCGATCGACAAGCCTGCCTCCACATCTCCGCCCAATGTGTTCAGCAGGATCAATAGCCCTTCGATCTCATCACTGTCCTCTACCTCCGCCAACAAAGGGAGCAGATGCTCATACTTCGTTGACTTGGCATTACCGGACAACGCCTCATGTCCCTCAATCTCTCCGATGATCGTCAAAAGCTTCACCTTATGACGGTTTGCGTTCCCCTCCAGATCAACACTCCCCAGTTCCTTGATCTCTTCGGTTCTCTGTTCTTTGCGTGCTTCATCTGACATAAAAACACCTCCATACATTTTCTGTCCAAGAGTATCCTTTGCCTGTATTCCCGGAATCTCTTTGTTTACTAGTATGGAAGTGTTCTGTCTGTTTTATACCTTTTTAATCTAGTACATCATTGTATTATTCCACAGCATCCAGCGCCTGGCTCAAGTCTGCGATAATATCGTCGATATGTTCGATACCGACGCTGAACCGGATCAGATCCGGCTGTACGCCAGCCTCCATCAGCTCCTGATCGTTCATCTGACGGTGGGTGTGGCTTGCCGGGTGAAGGACGCAGCTTCTGCCGTCCGCCACATGTGTCACGATGGCAATCATCTTAAGGCTGTCCATCATCCGGACTGCCGCCGCTCTTCCTCCTTTTAACCCGAATGTTATCACGCCGCAGGTTCCCTTCGGCATATACTTCTTCGCAAGATCATAATATCTGTCGCCGGGAAGTGACGGACAGCTTACCCATGCCACTTTCTCATGGTCTTTCAGATACTGCGCCGCCTTCCGCGCGTTATCGCAGTGCCTTTCCATACGAAGATGCAGCGTCTCCAGACCGATATTCAGAAGGAACGCATTCTGCGGAGCCTGGATCGAACCCAGGTCGCGCATCAGCTGTGTGGTAGCCTTCGTGATATAGGCTCCTTTCCCAAACTTCTGCGTATAGACAACTCCGTGATAGGTCTCATCCGGCGACGTAAGCCCCGGATACTTATCGGCATGTGCCTCCCAGTCGAAATTGCCGCTGTCTACAATCGCTCCCCCCACGCAGGACGCATGTCCGTCCATATACTTTGTCGTGGAATGGGTAACGATATCCGCACCCCACTCAAAAGGCCTGCAGTTCACCGGCGTCGCAAAGGTATTGTCCACAATAAAAGGAACGCCATGTGCATGCGCCGCCTCCGCGAATTTCTCAAAATCCAGCACCACCAGCGCCGGATTGGCAATACTCTCTCCGAACACTGCCTTCGTATTCTCCCGAAACGCCGCGTTCAGCTCTTCCTCTGTACAGTCCGGGTCCACGAAGGTAGCTTCCACCCCCATCTTCCGTATCGTATGGGCATAGAGATTATAGGTGCCCCCGTAGATTGCGGACGCACACACGATATGATCGCCCGCCTTCGCAATATTCATCACCGCATAGAAATTAGCAGCCTGGCCGGAAGAAGTAAGCATGGCCGCTGTGCCGCCCTCCATATCGCAGATCTTCGCCGCTACAGCGTCATTGGTCGGATTCTGAAGACGGGTATAGAAGTACCCGGATTCCTCCAGATCGAACAGACGCCCCATCTGCTCACTGGAACCATATTTAAAAGTCGTGCTCTGATAGATCGGCAAGACCCTCGCCTCACCGTTGCCCGGCTCATATCCTGACTGAATACACTTAGTTTCTATCCTGTAATCGCTCATCGCTCTCTCCCTCCGTTAAAATATACCCAACAGTTTCTTTCGGAAGCCGCCGGCGATCTGGTCAAATTCCGACTTCTGAAGCGTATAGTCCGTCACCTGCGTCTCGTTCCACAACTCCACCATCCGTCCGGCGAGCCGTTCATTAACCGGATCTCTCTGGTAACAGAGCATAGGAACCACATAGACTGCCATCGTCAGATTATAGTCCATGCCTGCCCGGCTCCTTTGCTTCTTAGACATATCCCGGCTCTTTTCCTTTACATATGCCGGTATCACCGACGCCAGTTCTTCAAGCGCCTGACCGCCGTCCTCTTCTTCGCCGCATAAGCCGGGCAGAGCCATAATCATACCTCTGTACTCTTCATACGTCTCCTTGAAAAAATTCTCATAAGACTTCTTCTTAAAATACTGAATACTCCCCAGCATCTTGTCGAAGAACTCCTCCAGTGCCTTTCTGGTCTCTTCCATCCTGTTCCTCCATACTGATACAACCGTGACCGGTACAGTAACTACTCGTCCCAGTTATGGTACACATCCTGGACATCATCGTCGTCATCCAGCATATCCAGAGTCTTCTGGATGCTTGCAATATCCTTCTCGTCGGTAAGCTCCACATAGGTCTGCGGGATCATCGTCACCTGTGCGGCCGCCATCGGTATTCCTGCATCCTCCATCGCCTGGCGTACTGCGCTGAAATCCTCCGGGGATGTCAGGATCTCATAGCTGTCCTCTTCCTCCGAGAAGTCCTCCGCCCCCGCATCCAATACCGTCATCATAAGCTCGTCCGGGTCTGTCTCATACTCTTCCTTATCTACCACGATCTGTCCCTTCTTATCGAACATGAAGGAGACGCATCCCGGTGTTCCCACATTGCCGTTTCCTTTGGTAAATGCATTCTTTACATTAGAAGCGGTGCGGTTCTTATTGTCCGTCAGCGTCTCTACGATGATCGCCGTACCGTTCGGCCCGTAACCCTCATATGTAATATGCTCATAATTGGCGGCGTTGGCGTCGCTGTCCGCACGCTTGATATTGCGGTCGATCGTGTCGTTCGGCATATTGTTGGCCTTCGCCTTGGCGATCACATCACGCAGACGGCTGTTGTTGGCCGGATCCGCGCTTCCGCCCTCCTTGACCGCTACCGCAAGCTCCTTCCCGATCTTGGTAAATATCTTACCCTTAGCCGCATCGTTCTTCTCTTTTTTATGCTTGATATTCGCGAATTTTGAATGTCCTGACATAATCCATCCCTCTCTCTTATAATTTACTCTTTATAGGTTTTCTATTCTATCACTCTTCCCAGCGTTTTTCAATCTTAACTCTCTGAATTGTATTGTTGTCCACAAGAAGGATCGTGAAACGGTAGCCTCCGTAATCCACGGCGCACCGTTCATCCTCTCCGGGGATCCGGTCCAGCTGATGGATCAGGAAGCCGTTCAGCGTCTCGAATTCTTCCCGCTCAAAAGTGATCGGAAGCACATCCTCCAGATCGTCAAGACCCACCATGCCGTTGACCAGGTAATTACCGTTCTGCTGCCGCTGGATCCTTACCTCCGCCTCATCATGCTCGTCTAAGATATTGCCCACGATCTCTTCCAGGATATCCTCCATCGTCACAAGCCCGGAGGTCTGCCCGTACTCATCCAGCACGATCCTGATATGGTTCTGGTCCGCCTGCATCTCCTTGAATAAAGTATCGATACTCTTCGTCTCCGGTATGAATGCCGCCGGCCTTATGTACCCTGTAAGCTCCCGAAGGGGGACCTTACGGAGCTTCTCATCCAGATAGCACGACATTGCCTCCCGAAGATGCATGATCCCAATGATCGAATCGATCTCCCCCTCGCAGACAGGGAACCTGGAATAATTCTCTCCCAGCATGAACTTAAGCGCATCCTCCAGAAGCTCCCCGCTGTCGATCACGGTAATGTGCTTCCGGTGCGTCATAATGTCCTTCGCATCCTTATCCATATAACGGATGATATTGTGGATCAGTCCCGCCGCCTCCTTCTGGGCGCCCTCGTCCATCTCATCCTCACCCTGGAACAGATGCTTCATCCTTTGGAATAAACTGCCTTCTTCCATAACTGTTGTTTCATACTCCTTTGCTATGTATGAAGCTCAAAACTGACTTTCAAGGCTTCATCTACTTTGTTCATTATCTCTTTATCCAAATGGCATACCAGATCCTTAAGCCGCTGCTTATCTATCGTCCTTACCTGCTCTAACAGTACGACCGAATTCTTAACGATCTGATATCTCCTGGCATCGATCTCCACATGCGTCGGCAGCTTCGCCTTATTCATCCGCGAAGTAATGGCGGCACAGATCACCGTCGGGCTGTGCCTGTTCCCCACGTCATTCTGTATGATCAATACCGGACGGATACCGCCCTGCTCCGAGCCCACCACCGGACTTAAATCTGCATAAAATATATCTCCACGTCTTACCTGCACTCTATTCACTCTCCGATTCTTAAGATATGATAAGTATTACCATCTTTTTTCGGATGTATTCTATAGAGTCATGTAAATTAATATCTGTTCGGTTATGCAAAATAATCCATCTGTTCCACGACCTTGCCGCTGATCAGATATTCCCTTGGCACCCTCTTGCCGAAACTGCAGATAAATTCATAGTTAAATCGGTCCGACAGATCGCTCAGTTCTTCCACTGTGATCCGCTCGCCGCCGTCCTCTCCGACCAGCACGGCCTTATCTCCAAACCGCACGGCCTCGATCTCCGTCACATCTACCATGAACTGATCCATGCACACGCGGCCGATGATCGGGGCTCTCTTACCATGGATCAGCACATATCCCTGATTCGACAGGCTTCTTGGATAGCCGTCCCCGTAGCCCACCGGAATCGTAGCGATCTTCGCAGGCCTCTCAGTCGTATAGGTGCACCCATAGCTTACCGGCGTCCCCTTTTCCACCCATTTCACATGGGTAACGTGGCTTACCAGCTCCATGGCCGGCCTAAGCGGCACATTATCCTTCTCTACTTCTTTGGACGGATACAATCCATAGGTTGCGATCCCCGCCCTCACCAGATCCATATTCGCTTCCTTCACATCTATGATCCCGGCGCTGTTAGAGCTGTGATGATACCGGATCCTTATGTCCCTGCCGTCAAGCTTCTTCTTCATCCACAGATACGCCTCTAACTGCCTGTTGGTAAATGCCTTCTCTGCCTCATCTGCTTTCGCGAAATGTGTATACATGCCTTCCAGCACAAGATTCGGCATCCGTTCGATCGCCGCGATCCTGTCCACGCTCTCCTCACAGACCGGAAATCCAAGACGGGACATGCCGGTATCCAGCTTGATATGGATATAAGCCTTCTTCCCCATGCGCACTGCCAGATCCGATACCCTGCGCGCCATCTCCGTCGTATAGACCGTCATGCGGATATCATTCTCCAGCATCTCTGCCCACTGCTCCGGGAAAATGCACCCCAGCACGAGAAGCGGCTTTTCTATTCCGCCCTTTCTTAAGACCACCGCCTCGTCAAGCGCCGCCAGCGCATATCCCCAGATATATTCCTTCCCCTGAAGAAATCTCGCGATCTGCAAGGCTCCGTGGCCGTATCCGTCGGATTTGATCACACTGATGATCTTCACCCCTTCCGCCAGGTTCCTCTTCATCATCTCCATATTATACTCGATCGCGTCCAGATCGATCCTTGCGCATACCCTGCTGTAACTCTTAAGCATGATATCTTCCCGGGGACTCTGTTCCGATACCGGGCGCCGCGGCAGGCTGCTCATACTGCCCGGCGGCAGGCCCCTCCTGACAGACGGAGCGTACCGGCCGCGGAACCGGGATCTCAAGCCGTCCGCCTGGCATTCTCCTTCCAGGCATCTTAGGACTTCGCTTAAGCAAGACAGCAGATCGCCCGCCATCACACTGTAGCTTCCCTTAACAGCCCTCGCATGATCGCCCGCACGGCCGTGAAGATACGTTCCAAGCACGGCCGCACGGCGGCAGTCAAGCCCCTGGGCGAGAAGCCCGGCGATCACTCCTGCCAGTACGTCGCCGGATCCTGCCTTCGCCATAGAGACATTCCCGGACAGGTTCACGCAGATCCTCTCTCCCGGCGCCGCCACCGCCGTCCGTGAGTCCTTGAGCACACAGGTACATCCCGTGCCTTCCGTATAGTCTCTTAAGATCTTCCTCCTGTCCGCCTTAAGCTCTTCTATGCTTCTCCTGGTCAGCCTTGACATCTCCTTCATATGCGGCGTCATCACAAGACCGTATTCCAAAGCCCCGGAAGGCTCATTGGAAGGCTTCAGATATTCCGGATGCTCCGCTAAGATGTTCAAGCCGTCTGCATCGATCAGACACGGGATCTGCCTTCGCTTAAGCGTCTTTTGCACCAGCTTCTCCGACGTCCCGCTCATCCCGAGCCCTGAACCGATACAGACCACGTCCGCCCATTCCAGCAGCCCCAGAAGTTCCTCCTCCCGATAGTCTGTATAAGCCGTAATGATCGCTTCCGGGAGCTGCTGCTGTAAGATCACCCTGTTTTCTTCCGGCGTATAGACCCTGACCAGGCCCGCCCCCGCAAGATAAGCCGCCCTCGCGTTGAGATAGGCCGCTCCCGACATTCCCTTGCTGCCTGCGATCACCAGAAGCTTCCCAAAGCTCCCCTTATTCGCATCCGCCTTCCTCACGGGAAGCATGGCGCGGTAATCCTTCTCGTCGCAGGCATATGCCGCTTCCCGGTCTGCCTTAAGCGTATCCGTATAGATCCCTACATCTGCAATATGTATCTTTCCCGCGTACTCCCTGCCCGGATAGAATACAAGTCCCAGTTTTTCCGTCTGAAACGTAACCGTAATATCAGCCCGGAAAGCTTCTCCAAGGACACTGCCCGTGTCGGCAGATATGCCTGACGGCAGATCGACGGCAAGCTTCACCGCCTCCGCCTCGTTCATCTTCCTGAGCACGTCTGAATATGTTCCTTCGATCTCGCGGCTAAGGCCTACCCCGAAGACCGCGTCTATGATGATACTATATTCATCTGCCCTGTATTCGTTGCATATTTTCCCGCCGATTTCCAAAAACCGCCGGATCTGCTGCTTCGTCTCCTCCGTACAGCGGAATTCATTGCCCACAAAACACACCGTGACAGAATAGCCTCTTCCCTTAAGGATCCTTGCAATGGCAAATCCATCCCCTCCGTTGTTCCCGGAGCCGCACACGATACAGACTCTTGAAAGGTCAAGCCCCTCCTCATCCATTACCTCCACGCATGCCGCGGCCGCCCGTTCCATAAGCTCCAGAGACGGAATTCCCACCTCCTGTATCGTATAGCGATCCGCTCTCTTCATCTGAGAGCCGTCTGTCAAATATCTCATTTCCTGCACCTCCCGTCATGTAACAACTCAGACAATCCGCAAAAAGGACGTGTAACTACGCCCGCACATACATGCTGTTATTACACGCCTTGGTTCTTACTGTTATTTGTGTTCTTCGCTATACCGGCTGATCTTATAGGACAGCTGCATTAAGCTCTCCGATAAATGTACATTCTCAACAATGATGTGATCCGGCAGGTTCAGATCTGTATGAGCAAAATTCCAGATCGCCCTCACACCGTTCTCCGCCAGGATATTCGCCACCTCGATTGCTTTATCCTTCGGAATGGTCAGCGCTGCGATCTCTACTTCGTTCTCACGCACAAACACACCCAGTTCATCCATCATCCTCACCGGAACACCGCGGATCGATACTCCCTGAAGCCTTGGATTCACATCAAAGATTCCCTTCAGGATAAATCCTCTCTTCTCAAACGCGGCATAATTCGCTAACGCCTGACCCAGATTACCGGCTCCGATAATGATCATATGGTGGTCTTCTTCCAAACCTAAGATCTTTCCGATCTCCGTATACAGGTACTTCACATTATATCCGTATCCCTGCTGTCCGAATCCTCCGAAGTTATTAAGATCCTGACGGATCTGAGAAGCCGTCACCTTCATCCGCCTGCTCAGATCATTAGAAGAGATACGTTCTACCCCATGCTCTAATAGTTCCCCCAAATACCGGTAATACCTCGGCAATCTGCGTATGACAGCCTGGGAAATCTCTCTTTCTTCCAAAATAAACTCACCTTCCATTTCATATCTAAGGTTCATTATATAGAATAGTAGGATCAAAGTCAAACTTTTAGTTGTATTTTATCGGATTTTCGCTATAATGGAAACGAACGGATAAAGGAGGATATTATGATACTGGCATGTCATGGAATTAACAAATCCTTCGGCGATAATGTGATCGTTGCCGAAGGCTCTTTTCATATAGAAGACCACGAAAAAGCAGCTCTTGTAGGGCCAAACGGCGCCGGCAAGACCACTCTTTTCAAGATGATCGTAGGGGAACTGCCCCCTGACGGCGGCGACATTACCCTGACGCGCGGCAAGACCCTTGGATATCTCGCACAGCACCAGGAGATGGTCAGCGGCAATACCATATACGAGGAAGTCAGGCTCGCCAAAGCGGATATTATCGCAATGGAACAACAGATCCGCAGCATTGAACTGGAGCTTAAGAATCTCGAGGGGGAGGCCCTGTCCGCACGCCTCAATACCTATCACCGCCTGACGGCGGCATTTGACAGGGAGAACGGATACGCTTACGAAAGCGAGATCACCGGCGTCTTAAAGGGTCTCGGCTTCGGCGAAGAGGATTTCTCCAAACCGGTCGATACCCTCTCCGGCGGCCAGAAGACACGCGTCTCCTTAGGGAAGCTTCTTCTCACCAGACCGGATATCCTGCTTCTGGATGAGCCTACCAACCATCTGGACTTGAACTCGATCGCATGGCTTGAGACATATCTTCTGAACTACCCGGGCGCCGTGCTGATCGTATCTCACGACCGTTATTTCCTGGACCGCGTCTGCTCTGAAATTATCGAGATAGACAATCAGCAGGTCTATTCATATAAAGGGAACTACAGCTATTACTTGGAAAAGAGGCAGGAGCGTATCGAGGCTACCAATGCCGAAATAGCCCGCGCCAATAACTTGTACCGCACAGAGCTGGAGTGGATGCGCCGTATGCCCCAGGCACGCGGACATAAAGCGCGTTATCGGGAAGAAGCTTTCTACGAACTGGAGAAAGTGGCGAAGCAGCGTTTCAACGACGGCAATGTGAAACTGGATATGAAAGCCTCTTACATCGGCTCCAAGATTTTTGAGGCGGATCATCTGTACAAGCGTTTCGGTGATTTGAAGATTCTGGAAGATTTCTCGTATATCTTTGCCCGTTATGAGAAGATGGGCATCGTGGGAAACAATGGTACGGGAAAGTCCACGTTCATTAAAATACTGATGGGCGAACAGAAGCCGGACAGTGGAACACTGGATATCGGTGAGACAGTCCGTTTCGGATACTATTCTCAGGACGGTCTGAAGTTTGATGAGCAAATGAAGGTCATCGACGTGGTGCAGGATATTGCCGAAGTCATCGAATTGGGAAATGGAAAGAAGCTGACTGCATCCCAGTTTCTGCAACATTTTCTGTTTACCCCCGAAACACAGCATAGTTATGTATATAAACTGAGTGGGGGAGAACGCCGCCGCCTGTACCTATGTACGGTGCTGATGCGTAATCCCAACTTCCTGGTGCTGGATGAGCCTACCAACGATCTCGATATCATCACCCTTCAGGTTTTGGAAGAATATTTGCAGAACTTCAAGGGCTGTGTAATCGTAGTAAGCCACGACCGCTATTTTATGGACAAGGTGGTAGATCACTTGCTGGTATTCAAGGGACAGGGAGACATTCGTGATTTTCCGGGTAACTACTCCGATTATCGTGACTGGCGCGAGGCGAAAGAGCAGCGCGAGAAAGAGGCGGAGAAGCCGAAGGAGGAAAAGACCGCCCGCGTGCGCCTGAATGACAAGCGGAAAATGTCTTTCAAGGAAAAGAAAGAGTTCGAGCAGCTGGAACAAGAAATAGCCGGGCTGGAGCAGGAGAAGGCCGATATAGAAGCCGCCCTTTGCAGCGGTACGCTGGGAGTGGAGGAACTGACGGAGAAATCCAAACGATTGCCGGAACTGAATGATTTGATTGATGAAAAGACCATGCGCTGGTTGGAACTGAGCGAGATAGAAGGATAGAATAACCGGAGGTGCAACAATGTACCTGATGCCATATTGCTATATTCGTTTTGAATAACAAAACCATAATATAGAAAAGAAATATGGCATCCATTAAATTGAAATTCCGCCCATCGAGCATAAAAGGAAAAAAGGGCGTATTAAGTTATCAAATTATTCATTACAGACTGACACGGCTCATCAAGACTTCTTACCGGATCATGCCTTCCGAGTGGGACGACTCCACCGGAAGTCTGCTTATTTCAACACAGTCTGAATGTAAAGCGCGTCTTCTGCTGATACGTGACCAGACGAATTGGGAGATGACGCGGTTACAAGGTATTATCAATGATCTGGAGCGGACCGGTGTGGAATACACCATTGATGATATCGTGGCTTCTTTCCGGAAAATCCCTTCTGTAGAGAGTGTGTTCAACTTCATGCAACGATGTATCAATAAACTGGAGCGGCAGAAAAGGGGACGGACGGCAGAAGGCTATACCTCGACAATGAACAGCTTTATCCAATTCAGAAAGAATGAAGATCTGAGTTTTGAAGCCTTTGATTCGGAGCTGATGGAGATGTATGAAGCCTATCTGAAAGAGAAGGGCTTGGTAAAGAACAGTACTTCCTATTATATGAGAATCTGGCGGAGTGTGTATAATCTGGCTGTAGAGCAAGGCTATACCACCGACAAGAAACCTTTCAAACATGTCTATACCGGCATAGACAAGACCGTAAAACGGGCTGTTCCCTTTAAAATCATCAAAATGATCAAGGAACTTGATTTGTCATTCGAACCCCAGTTGGAGCTGGCAAGGGATATTTTCCTTTTCAGTTTCTATACCCGGGGCATGTCGTTTATTGATATGGCACACTTGAAGAAGAGCAACCTCCAGAATGGAATTCTGACATACAGCCGGAAAAAGACCGGGCAACGGCTGACTATTCTGTGGGAGGAGTTGATGCAGGAGATTGTGGATAAATACAAGGATGACACTTCCGAGTACCTGCTGCCTATTTTGCGGTATTGTGACATAAATGACCGCAAGCAATATAAACTGAGGGCCAAGCAAATAGGACGGGGTTTGAATAAAATAGGCTTGCGGTTGGAATTAAAGGCGCCGTTGACTTTCTATGTGGCGCGCCATAGCTGGGCCAGCATAGCGCAGGACAGGAAGGTGTCTACAGACATCATCCGCGAAGGGCTGGGGCACGATAATGAAAAGACCACTCATATTTATCTGGCATCCATCTCCACTTCACAGATAGACCGAGCCAATCAGATCATTTTAAGGGGGTTGTAACTTTATTTGTATCTCAGGATATTTTGTTCAAGAAAAAATAATTCTACATTGCTGGCGAAACAGCGATGTAGAATATCATGCGGGCTGGCTGTACAATAGAGAAATACTGTGTGGCTTTGTGTGATATCTAATTTAGGATAATTTATTTTTTATCATGAACAAGTGTGATAAATCTGAGAATCAGCTGTTTGATAGCATGATTCGTTTTATAAAAAATGGGGTTCTCTTAGTAAGAGATCCCCATTTGGTTGCAAAAGTAGCTATAATTCCCAAGAAATGGAAATCTTTTCTTGTTTTAAAATGCTTTTAACAAGAAATGTATGAGAATAGTTCGTAAAAGGTTATGAATTACGATGCGTATATTTCACATTATCAATAAATTAAATAGAGAAGGGGATCTCTTACTAAGAGAACCCCAAAAATGAAGCTTTAATAAGCCTTCATTTTAGAAGTACAAATGATAAATAATTTATGTTTTGATGCAAATCTGTAATGATGCGGATTTGGGTACTGAATACACCTTTCCGCAGAATCAAAACATAACGGGTAAAGCGCCTAGGTTACTGCCATGCAGTTCAATCGCTTCCTGCCCAGACCAGGGGTCAGATCTGATAACCACGTCACAGACGGGGGAAGAAAAAGAATATCCTGACCACAAGTGGTATTATATGTTCCTGCGCAACAGAGAGCTGAAACGCTATATCGAAATCTTTACCGGCAGGAGGGCTGTGATGATTAATACCCGGTCTGGCATAAGGGAAGAAAGATATTTCTGCTTCAAAGTGTTTTCATATACCTCTGCTGACCATAAAAGACGTTTTGAACGGTGTCCTTATAGCAAGGAAGAATATGCGGCCCGTCGGGAGTCCGCCTTTGCTGTAAAGGAGGCGTTTGCGACAGGCTCTGTACAGAAGTTGAACGCTTTGACGGATGAAAAGGAAATCACGGGTGATGGTTATCTGTTTGTATGTGCCCCGTTGGATGAGTTGAATCTCATCCTTGCCCATCTGTTCCCCCGGCAGTATCTTGCAAAAGACCGCAATTCCTATAGCGTGGCTGTTATTCCCCATAGGCAGATGGAAGAATTTATTTATCTGTATGAATCCATGCCTTATAACATTGAACTGATGGATAAGCCCCTTGAAGAGTATATTCAAAAAAAACAGAAGATACGCATTACGGGTGGTGTCTTTCAAGGGAAGGAAGGGTGTATCATGCGTATTCACCGGAATACAAAGCTGGTGTTTGCTTTTGGTAATATGACGGTGGCTATCAGTTATCTTCAGGCTTTTCCGTTTGAGAAGGTGGAATAGCAAAAATGACTATACAAAGAAGCGTGATTAAATCTAATGAGAGTGTCAATAATAGAATTTATTGAAATTATTAGGTTAAAAAAGGGATGCAAACATCTCTCTTTCGATATTTTGGCTATTTTTGATGAAAATTTCGACATTAAAAAATGCGGATCATGAAAATAGCTGATGAACAAGAGAGAGTTTTTGGGTATTAATCGTGACGAATCGGCTGTGTGATTCTAAAAAAAATAAATTATGCAGAGTGATAGTAGAAGAAACATGCGGAAGCAATTCTTTGATGAAGTAGAAAGAATGTATCAGGTAAATAAAGACCCTAAGGATGATGTGTTTTATTACCATCCTAATGAGGATCGTATAGTCCTGTCCCATGCTTTGTTCTGGAGCATGACTCACGCATTGGAGAAGCCATTTCGTCATAACAAATGTTTTCTTCTGCTTCGTCAGTATCAAGGAGAGATGTTGACCGCTTATCTCACCGAGTCCGATGAATATATCGAATTGTTGCGCTATTGCAATATATTGTTCAATGCATTGCCCTATCAGTTGGGTCATGACAAAAGAGAGGGTAAGGCTGTGAAGGCTTCCAACAGGTTGATCGCCATAGCTGTGGTGGCAAGCGGTTACGGTGGCGATATGGATGAAGATTTGGCCGATGAACTGCTGGACGATATGGACTTCTTTTTCAATAAAGTCTGTTGCCGTAAGATAGAGCGGATGATTCTCCATCTCAATAAGCTGGTTGAGGAGGAACTTTGTCGTTTTTCTTAAGGGGCATCTTGGGGTTTGTACTCAGATTAGGGCTAAAATTTTAAAGGTGTACATTTACAGCTGAACATTCGGTGGCCACTTATCACAGCGTGATTGGAAGGGTGAAGATTCATGGCAGTTATTTTTGGAACTTCATTGAAATTTTGTTCAAAAATATCTTTAACGGACGTGAGGATTATGTTAACATGATTCCCGACTAAGTCGCTATGGCTATAAGCCAATGTTAAAATCAATCGAATTATTTTACTATACTCAGTTTAGGGCACTCTGAAGTGCCCTTTCAGTTGGGCGTGCCCTAAATTGAGTGCTTACCTGTAATTCATTAATTGGAAATGAACAAATACAAGCGTTTAGGTAAAAACACATTTTTGGTCTTCATTGGTAATACCGGCAGTAAGCTTATAGCTCTGGTTATGTTGCCATTCTATACTAGTTGGCTATCAGTTGAGGATTATGGAGTAACCGATATCATAAATGTCTATGTCAGTTTTTTGGTTAGCATTGTTTCTTGTTGCATAGCAGAATCTATATTTATCTTTCCAAAAGGGCAGAAAGTGGAGAAACAAAAGCAATATTTCTCTTCAGGTATTGTTTTTGTATTGCAGGCGTTTTTTGTTTCATTCTTATTGTTTGGAACTGTGGATGTTGTTTCTTCCATGTATGGTTTTTCAAACAGCTTTACGAATTATCTTTGGTTGATATACGGTTTGATGGTGGCAACACTTTTGCAGCAGTTTTTACAGCAGTTTACACGCAGTATTGATAAGATGATTGTTTATGGAATGGCTGGAATCGTATTGACCTTGCTTACAGCTATTTGTTCATTCGTCTTGATCCCTTTGGAGGGAGTTCTCGGTTATGTGCTTTCTCTTATTCTGGCAAATCTTTTTACGGGTGTGTATTCTTTTTTATTTTCGGGAAGTTACAAATATTGTTCACTGGCTAGTGTGAATAATGAATGCTGTCGTGAAATGCTTCAATATTCTGTGCCTTTGATTCCAAACGGTGTGATGTGGTGGCTTGTAAATGCACTGAACAGACCTGTAATGGAGACGTATGTGGGATTACATGGCATCGGTCTGTTTGCCGTAGCAAACAAATTTCCTGGAATTATATCCATGATATTTGCTATATTTGTTTCTTCCTGGCAGATATCCGTATTAGAAGAATATGGCAAAGATGGTTACGGTAGTTTCTATAATAAGATATTCCGGGGTGTGGTCTTGATACTCTTGGTATTGCTTGTCATTGTCACATTTATCAGTAAATGGTTAGTCTCTTTTTTTACTTCATTAGATTATTTGGATGCATGGATATATATTCCTGTACTCACATTGGGTGTTTTTTTTTCTTGTGTGTCAGGATTGGCGGGGAGTACTTTTTCCGCTGTCCGGAAAAGCAGATATTTTTTCTATTCAAGTGTTTATGGAGGTTTATCTTCCATCGTTTTTAATTTTTTGTTAATACCGTTGTGGGGCATTTGGGGGGCAGTCCTGTCCGTTGTCTTGTCGTTCATGGTTATGTCAGTTTCAAGGGTTGCGTATAGTTGGACGTATGTAAAATTAACCCATATCCCCCGTTTGTTGCTGATGCTGTTGTTGACTTGTATATATATAGTTTCAGCATGTTTGACGGGTAGTGCGAATAGTCTTGTTGCAGTTTTTATTACGATAGGATTATTGCTTTTATTGAATTGTGACTTGCTTCATTTATTAAAAAGAAAAATCATTAGAAGATATATTATGAAATAAAAAAAGATAAAGAGGTTAATAAAACAATGTTTATCTATAGGTCGGGATTCCGTTAATACTGTAGCGTTTTAGTGGAAATGATTTTTAAGAGCAAGTTGCATTATTTGTTTAGCCGAAGATATTCAGGCAAGGTGACTATTTTGGCTAATAACTCCTCTTTAAAAGAAGTATTGCCCGAATTGTAAACGGATACAATGTTGAATTCTTGATTCGATTTTCTTACATTTGGGTATTGACTTTCTTGTGGAAGAAGATTAAAGATAATTTTCCTTATAAACTTAATTAAGTAAAATGAAATTGTTAGATTGTACACTCCGTGATGGCGGATATTATACTAATTGGGATTTTGATGATACCGTAGTTGATTCCTATATTCAGGCAATGAATGCTTTGCCTATTGATTATCTGGAATTAGGTTATCGTAATATGCCTTCCAAGGAATACTTGGGAAAGTTTGGATATACTCCTGTATCTGTGCTTAAAAAGATTCGTCAGCAATGTACGAAGAAGCTGGATGTGATGCTTAACGAGAAGAGTACACGTCCGGAACACCTTCCCGAATTACTTGGCCCCATTGTAGGATTAGTTGACATGATACGTATAGCCATTGACCCGAAGAACTTCGATAGAGCTTTGGTGCTGGCCCAAGCTGTGAAAAGAATGGGCTTTGAGGTAGGTTTTAATACCATGTATATGTCAAAATGGCATGACTATAAGGGGTTTCTGGATAAGTTGACTCAACTGGACGGGGTTGCCGATTTGTTCTGTATGGTGGATAGTTTTGGTGGTGTTACACCGAAGGACATTAAGGACATTTATGCCATCGTGAAGAGTAAAACTACCTGTCCGATAGGATTCCACGGGCATAACAATCTTCAGATGGGGCTTATCAATACGCTTACAGCTATTGAGTGTGGGATAGATTATGCTGATGCTACTATTTTAGGTATGGGACGTGGCGCAGGTAACCTTAACATGGAGTTGCTTCTGACTTGTTTGGCAAAAGGTGGACTGGAAGTGGATTTCAATGTTCTTGGTGAAGTAGTTGAAACCTTTAAAACGTTGTATGAGGAGCATCGTTGGGGTACAAATCTACCTTATATGATTTCTGGAGCTTATTCTATTCCGCAGAAAGAAGTAATGGATTGGGTAGGCAATCGCACCTATAGCTTTAATAGCATTGTGCGTGCTTTGGACAACCGTCGTAACAAAGTTGCTGACAATGCCCGTTATCCTGTCTTGAATGCTACAAAGACAAAACAGGTTTTGATTGTGGGTGGTGGAGATTCTGTCAAGGAACATATTAATGCCATCTCAGAATTTTTGGAAAACAATGCAGGCATGAAAATAATCTTTGCTACAGCTCGACATGCAAGTCTTTTCACGGATCTCATTAATGACAAGATTTTCTGTTTGGTAGGAAATGAAGCCAAACGGATGAAGTCTTTAGTTAGCGCTGACGAGTTTAATGGAATTTGTGTGCTTCCTCCTTATCCGAGAACCATGGGAACTGAAGTTCCCGAGTATGCCGTGAATCAAACTTTTGAGCTTCATGAAATAGCCTTTACGAAATCATTCTTAGACTCATGTACTACAACCGCACTAAAATGTGCGATAGAATATGATGCTGATGATGTTTATGTGGTAGGCTATGACGGCTATCGTGGAGCCGTGCTTTCTGATAAGGAAGCTGATTTGACTAACGAGAACCGCACTTTGTTTGATGATTTTAAGGCTCAGACAGGCAAGGAAATCATATCTCTGGTGCCTACACTCTATAAATCATTGAAAGTAATATCAATCTATCAATATTTGTAATATGTCAGATAAAGTAGCTTTCTTTCTTCCTACACGTAAAGGTAGCGAAAGAGTAAAGAATAAAAACACACGCCCTTTTGCTGGGGATGAAGGTGGTTTGGTTGAAATTAAAATCAAACAATTGTTTGCCACCAAGCATATTGATGAGATTCTCTTTTCCTCTAATGATGAGAAGTGCATTGCTGTGGCCGAGAAATACAGAAGCGACAGTCGATTGAAGATTATTCCCCGTCCCAACGAGCTTTGTCTGAGTACTACAAACTTACAAGACTTGATTTGCTATGTGCCGACCATTACAGATGCCGATCATATCCTTTGGGGACATGTTACCACTCCCTTGGCAGGTACGGATGTCTATGACGCAGCTGTAGAACTGTATCTTTCTAAGCTTCATGAAGACTATGACTCTTTAGTGAGCGTTAAGGAATTGAAGAACTTTTTGCTGAACAAATATGGAGTCTTGATCAATAACACTACAGACATTCCTTGGCCTCGTACACAAGATTTGGAAGTGCTTTATGAGATTAATCATGCCGTTTTTTTAGCTAAACGTGATGTCTATGTAGAACAAAAGAACCGTATAGGCAAGAAGCCTTTATTATATCTCATGGACGAGCTTCATAGTAAAGATGTCGATTGGGAAGAGGATTTTACGATTGCTGAGATGTTCTATAAAAATCTGTATCAGAGATGAAAGTAGTAACATTCGGTGAGATTATGCTCCGACTTGGAGCGCCCGATTATCTTCGCCTGAACCAGTGCAATCAGTTTGACATCTCCTTTGCTGGGGCGGAGGCTAATGTGGCCGTTTCCTTGGCAAACTATGGGGTTAAGGCTGAGTATATCACCCGACTTCCTAAGCATCCGATTGCTGACAAGTGTATCAGTGAACTGCTATCTTATCGGGTGGATGTGAGCCGTGTTATTCGTGGCGGCAAGCGTATTGGTATCCTTTATCTCGAAACGGGTTCGAATATGCGCTCTTCATGCGTGTACTACGATCGCGAAGACTCCTCATTTGCTACCATCGGCGAGCATGAGATAGATTGGGAAGAGGTGTTGAAAGAAGCAGATTGGTTCCATTGGACGGGCATTACGCCAGCCCTATCTGAAAGTACTTACAAAGCTTGCCTGAGGGCTATTCAGATTGCTAACCGTTTGGGCGTAACTGTTTCTTGCGACATCAATTATCGTGGCAATCTTTGGAAATATGGTAAGACAGCTTCTGAAGTGATGCCTCAGTTGGTGGCTGGTAGTGACATTATTCTTGGTAATGAAGAAGACTGTGAAAAGGTGTTCGGCATCAAGCCTACGGACTTTGATGCCAATCATACGGAGGGATGTATTGATCAGGCTGCATTCTTATCGGTGTGCAGCCAAATGATGACTAAGTTTCCTCGTTGTAAGAAAATGGTGATTACACTACGTGGTGCTATTAACGCTAACTATAATACTTGGGGTGGAGTACTCTATGACGGGATTAAATTGAAAGAATCTCGTCGATATGATATTACTGACATCG
>OFGA01001174.1_pt1 | contig 18841 bp, 15 predicted proteins | sample 1521471 | NCBI WGS metagenome assembly OFGA01 (sample SAMEA3504086, study PRJEB24116) | mouse gut metagenome | biome: mouse gut; feature: mouse-associated habitat; material: faeces | place: Denmark | collected 2011
AAGCTTCTACGGAACCGGAAGTAACGATGTTGACGATTAACAGGTTAGCGCCTGTCTGGATTGCAGTATCGATCTGCTCGTTCTGTGTCGTCTGGCTGTTGTTGGAATCATAATCCTGATAAGTAATTCCCATCTCATCAAATTTTGCATCCAAAGCCGTACGTACGGAAGCGATATATGTATCAGCATATGTATAATAGAATACTGCTACGTTTGCGTCGCTTAAATCCGCCTGATCGCCTGCCTCATTCGCTACGTCATCTGCTACATCATCTGCAGGAGCTTCTGTTCCGGTAGATGTTGCCGGATCATCTGTTTTTTTGTCATCTGCTGAATCACCGCAGCCTGCAAACAGCGTTGCTGTCATTGCAACACATAAAAATGCTGCCAAAACTTTCTTTTTCATTTTATTGAATCCTCCTTTTTCTATAGTCTGATCCTGTACCAGACTTATTTACAAGGAGATTATAGCATAGACAAATCTTATTGACAAGAAAAATTATAGCATATGCCGAAAATTTTTTTGAAATTTTTGTGTCTTTTGGATAGTTTAACAGGTTTTTTTGTAGAAATATGAAAAGCTCTCTGCATCTTACCTTATTTTACCGGTATTTTTACCGCTTCCTTAATTCTTAAAGCTGTGAATCGGCGCCGGAATCCTGCCTTTGCGTCCGATAAACGCTTCACAGGAAAACGGATTCACCGGCATGATCGGCGCATATCCGAGCAGGCCGCCGAATTCCACGGTCTCTCCCACGCCCTTGCCGATGACCGGGATAATGCGGACGGCCGTAGTCTTCTGGTTCACCATGCCGATGGCCATCTCGTCCGCTATGATGCCGGAGATTGTAGTTGCCTTCGTATCTCCCGGAATTGCAATCATATCCAGTCCAACGGAGCAGACACATGTCATGGCTTCCAGCTTTTCCAGTGTCAGCGCTCCTGCCTGTACCGCGTTAATCATGCCCTGGTCTTCGCTGACAGGGATAAATGCGCCGCTTAAGCCCCCCACATAGGAGGACGCCATTACGCCGCCCTTTTTCACCTGGTCATTCAAAAGTGCCAGTGCTGCCGTAGTACCGGGCGCCCCGGCATACTCCAGTCCGATTTCACACAGGATATCCGCTACGCTGTCGCCCACAGCCGGGGTGGGGGCCAGGGACAAATCCACAATGCCGAAAGGTACGTTCAGCATAGCCGAGGCTTCCTGGGCTACCAGCTGTCCGACTCTTGTCACCTTAAACGCCGTTTTCTTAATAGTTTCACACAGCACTTCAAAATTCGCACCGCGTACCTTCTCCAAAGCGGTCTTCACCACCCCCGGCCCGCTGACACCCACATTGATAATCTTATCTGCCTCCGTAACACCGTGGAAAGCACCTGCCATAAACGGATTATCGTCTGGTGCATTACAGAATACCACCAGCTTTGCACAGCCCAGGGAATCGTTTTCCTTCGTGAATTCCGCGGTTGAACGAATAATCTCACCCATCAGCTTTACGGCATCCATGTTGATCCCCGTCCTGGTAGAACCAAGGTTGACGGATGCACACACACGCTCCGTACCGGACAGTGCCCTGGGAATGGAACGAATCAACAACTCGTCCGCGAAAGTCATGCCTTTGCTGACCAGGGCGGAGTAGCCGCCGATAAAGTTTACTCCCACTTCTTTTGCCACTTTGTCCAGGGTCAGCGCCACAGAGGCAAAATCTTCTTCACTCCTGCAGGCAGCGCCTCCCACCAGGGCAATGGGAGTCACGGATATTCGCTTATTAACGATCGGTATTCCAAACTCCCTTGAAATCTCCTCCCCTGTCTTCACCAGGTCTTTTGCCGCTTCGTATATTTTGGTATAGATTTTTTCATTCAGCCTCGCCAGGTCAGAATCAATGCAGTCCAGAAGGCTGATGCCCAGCGTGATGGTACGCACATCCAGGTTTTCCTCCGAGATCATCTTGTTCGTCTCTGTCACTTCATATATGTTAATCATCCATATTCTCCTATTCCTGTTCCGCAATTCCCCTGCTGCCCCGTACCACGCAGAGATTTTCCGCCCGCCGAATCCATGGGCACGTAAATCCCTTCCCCATACTCTAAATGCGGTGCATTTTGTCGAAAATCTCTTCCTTCTGGCACTTAATCTGCACACCGGTTTCTTCCCCCAGGGCAGTCATTTCATCCACCATATCACCAAAGGGCTTTGCCGTGGTACTGGTATCCACAATCATCATCATGTTAAAGTATCCCTGTACAATGGTCTGGGAAATGTCCAGGATATTGATGCCGTTTTCTGCCAGGTAAGTGCAGACCTTCGCGATGATACCTATGGTATCCTTTCCCACTACGGTAATAATTGTCCTTTTCATATATTCCTCCATTCTTTGCCATTCGCCTGTTTTATCTTCCACCAACACACCGCCGTTATCCGGTCCTGCCCTGCCCCTCCCAACGGCTACCCGGGTATCTGGCCGCAAGCCTGCCAACAGGCATGGGCCAACACCCAGTAGGGATAATCCTCCCCTAACCGGACCTAAAGGACCACCGCCGGTGTCACATCGCCGCGCAATGCCACGCGGATATCAAAATCTCCGGCCTTATAGGGGTTGTCCCCCATATTTATCTCCATCCGCACGGACTCGTAAGCCAGCTCCGGCAGATTATTTTCCTTGCTCAGATGCCCCAGAAAAACGTGTTTCAGCCTGCCGCTCATGACAGAGGAAAGCAGTTCTCCCGCTGTATGGTTGGAAAGGTGTCCATTTTCGCCCAATATGCGCTCTTTCAGCAAGCGCGGGTATCCGCCTTTTTTCAGCATTTCCACATCATGGTTTGCCTCAAGCAGCAGGATATCGCTGTCCGCCAATGCTTCACAGATTTCATCGGTCACATGTCCAATATCCGTTGCCAGTGTGGCTTTGCGGTCCTCCGCCATCACGTTATAGCCCACAGGCTCCGCCGCATCATGCGGTATGGAAAACGGGCGCACGCAGATATCGTTCACCGCACAGACCTCGCCGGGGTAAACATAGCGTTTGTCGTCCGGCGCAATTTTCCCGAGGCTGTCACCGATTGCCGCCCAGGTTTCCTCTGTTGCGTAAATCGGCACATGAAAACGGCGGGAAATGACTCCCGCGCCCTGTATATGGTCTATATGTTCATGGGTCAGGAACAGTGCGTCAATATCCTCGCCGGAGATACCCAACTGGCCCAGCGCATCCTGTATGCGCTTGCCGCTGACCCCCGCGTCAATCAATATTTTGGTATATTCCGTCCCAATATATGTGCTGTTGCCGCTGCTCCCGCTGGCAATCGTACAAAACTCCATGTCAAACTCCTCTTTTTAGAATTTAAAACCGCGGGACTCTGTCCCGCACCCTGCAAGGGCTTTCAGCCCTTGACCCATCTGCCAGCCGCATTTCATGCGTCTGAAGGGGAATAATACTGGGAAAAAGGCTGAAAAACCATTATGCAGCGCAAATACTTTGACCCTAATCCCTGCTTTCCACCGTGCAGACGCGCGGTGGGTAACGGGTCAAGGGACATCGTCCCTTGCGGGGGATCGGGGCAGCGCCCCAAGGTCTTCCATTTATATCCCCAGCCGGTTCTCCGCCGCCGTTTCCCCAGCCAGATTCATCGTCAGCTTGAAATGATACTTCTTCATGCCCTCGCGCTCATAAAACCTGTGCGCATCCAGCCGCAGCCGGTTGCAGCAGACCTCTATCTGTATGCAGCCCCGCGCCTTTGCCTGCCGGCATGCCTCGCGGAACAACTCGCGCCCAATCCCGCGGCTCCTGTGCCCTTCCGCCACAGCCAGCTCCATCACCTCCGCAATACACCCGCAGTGGTGCAGATGGCTTTCCATGCGCAGATTCAAAAAACCAATTACGCCGTCCTCCGCCGTTTCATAAACCAGCGGGCAGTATGCCGGATTTTCCTGCTGTCCGCAGAAAATCTCATGAAACGCTGCCTCGTCCAGCCTTGTCTGCTCCATATCGCAAATCAGCTCATATGCCGCTTTCTCGTCCTTCTGAACAGCCTGCCGCAGCATGTTTCCGCCCCCTCAGCCTTTGATGCGCCGGATATCCGCGCCCATCTCCTGAAATTTATATTCCACATCCTCATATCCGCGGTCGATATAGCGCACGCCGTCAATCACCGTTTCGCCCTCCGCCGCAAGCGCGGCAAGAATCATCGCCGCACCGGCACGCAGGTCTGTCGCGCGGACCTCTGCCCCTGTAAAATGGTCGATGCCGTCAATCACAGCGATCCTGCCGTTGATTTCTACCTTCGCGCCCAGCTTGCGCAGCTCTTCTATGTATTGATAGCGGTTGTCCCAGACATTTTCCGTCAGCACGCTCCGCCCGCCGCATACACTCAGCAATGCGGCAATCTGTGGCTGCAAATCCGTTGGAAATCCGGGATAACTCATCGTTTTCACATTAACCGCCTGCAGTGGCGTATCCGCGATGATACGTATGGAATCATCGCCTTCATCTACCTTCACATGCATTTCGTCCAGCTTTGCCGTCAGCGAATCCATATGCTTCGGGATAATATTTTTCACTAAAACATCGCCGCCCGTAATTGCCGCAGCAATCATATACGTCCCTGCCTCAATCTGGTCAGGGATAATAGTATACTGCGCCCCTTTCAGGGATTCTACGCCCTTAATACGAATCACGTCCGTACCCGCGCCCTTGATATTCGCGCCCATCATATTCAGATAGTTGGCGGTGTCTACGACATGCGGTTCCTTCGCGGCATTTTCAATGGTCGTCACGCCGTCCGCCATGCTTGCGGCAAGCATGATATTGATTGTTGCGCCCACGCTTGCCTGGTCCAGATAAATAGACGCACCTTTCAAATGCTCCGCACGCGCTTTGATTACACCGTTTTCTTCCGTCACCACGGCGCCCAGCGCGCGGAAACCTTTCAGATGCAGATCTATCGGGCGTTTGCCGAAATTGCAGCCGCCCGGCATTGCCACTTCCGCCTGTTTATACCGCGCCAGCAAAGCCCCCAGCAAATAATAGGAGGCTCTCAACTGCTGTACCTCCTCGAAATCCGCCTGATAAGCAACACCCTGGCTACAGTCGATTTTCACGGTATGCTTATCCAGATATGTGCATTTCCCGCCTATTTTTTCAATCGTTGCGCAGAGGTTCCGCACGTCCTCAATACAAGGAAGGTTTTCCAGTATGCTGACCCCGCCGGCCATCACAGCCGCCGGAATCACCGCTACCGCCGCGTTTTTCGCCCCGCTGACGGTAACCTCGCCTCTCAGCCGGTTCCGGCCCTTCACAACCAATTTATCCATAAAATGTCCATCCTTCCAGTCACTTCCTAAAGGATTCCGCCTCCAGGACGCCGCTTCGCCCCCCGGCGGCTTTATTATCGTTTGTTCTGCAAAAACAACCAAATTCCGAGATATTTCTCTTTAACGTTCAAATTATATCACGAAATACACAAGCTGGAAAGTATTTTTTTCCGCGAAAGCCCCGCTCCATGCGGAAAACAGACGTTTTCCCGCCATGCGGCAAGCGTTTTACGGTCTATTCCAGTCCTTTTTTCCCATATATTTCCATCATTCTCATTCCTGACACGAAAAAAACGGCAGGCCGCCGTTTTTCAGTCCTTCTGTACAATCTGGCAGGTATAGGCGTTAATCAGGCAGGGGTCCGCCTGCTCCATCAAATATATCCGGTAGCAGGGCTCAAGGCTCACTGTCCCATCCACAGAAGCATTGGTGTTCTCCATACGGTCATACCCCAATTCAATCCGGCTGATGGTCGCTTCTGCATTCCCACTCCTGCGCCATTCCCGCATAAACGCCAGCAGAGCTTCGTCCGCGTGGCAAATATCGCGTTTCTCACCCGCATAGCCCTGCACAGGGCAGTAGGAAAAATCCACCCAGCGCACGCCGTTCTCCGTCACAAACAGAGAAAAATAGTTGGAAAACACACTTTCGCGCTTATATGTCCCATAAAAATTCACCTCAAACCCATCATCACATTCCAGCACCACTGGCTCATCATAGGTTCCAAAGAAAAACTCTGTCTGGCTGATAAATTTTTCCGCCATGCGCTGTGCCGCGCTGCGTGTCAGGCTGTCCTTGCCCAGCTTCACGCCAGCCCGTTCCAGCCGCCCATGCGCCCCCTGAAGCGTCAGCGTGCTGCCGTCTCCGCGATACACACTTTTGTCCGTACTCACCGTCACAGTCGTTTTCTTGCTGTCAAAAAACAGTCGTTCCAGCGTTTCCTTGCTGTAAGAAGGAACCTCCGCCAAAAGACGCGGCATCGGTCTGGAAACTGTTGGCAGTTCTGTATACAGCGTGATGCTGTTCTGCGAAAGCACCTCAAAAATGGCGCGCTCCTGCGCCGCTGTCATGGTATTTTCCTGCCTCTGGCGGAAATTCAGCACGCCGAGCGCAAGGTTCAGCAGTACCAGCAGAATAATGACAAATTTTTTTGCATTCCCCCATTCCATGCGCGCCCTCCTTTCGCCAAAAAGTCTGAAATAAGAACCATATAAAGCGAAAATGCCACTTGCGGATAACCCGCAAATGGCATGAACCAGCGTCCCCTCACTTAAGAGGCGATGGCATTAACTTTCGTTGTAGCCTATCATGCCACTTTATATGCATTCATTACCCGTATTTTCAGTATTTTTTCAATTTTCGACAGAACTGTTTTTTATCTTTTATTTCATGGTTTTTCCTGAATAAGAATCCGCCAGCTCAACAAATTATCATCACGATTAAAATGAATCAAGAGGAATCATGTCCGCACAAAAATGATAACAGATTTATATATTTTCGTCAAGCAACAGCAAAAGGAGGCACAGCCTATGCTAAAAATGAATATCTGTTATCCTCTTTTTGAAATATGCAGATCCCTCTTTTTCCATTACAATGAAAATATACTTTTAACTTTGAAAGGGGTGGGATAATGTTAGATGTTTTAATAAAAGGAGCTGTCGTTATTGACGGGACCGGTGCTCCCGGTTACAGGGGTACCATTGGAGTAAAAGATGGAAAGATTGTGTTAAACCCCGCTTTATGCGAAGCCAAAAATGTGATTGATGCAAATGGGCTGTATCTTTGCCCGGGGTTTATTGATGCACATTCCCATGGCGATATGGTACTGGGGCAGGATTATGCCATGTTATGCAAAGTATCCCAGGGGATTACCACAGAAATTGCCGGCCAGTGCGGAACATCTATGTTTCCTGTTGTTCCGGGGCAGGAAGAAGGGCTGAAAGGCATATTGTCCGTAGGCGCATTATCCTTTCCTGACGAATTCAGCGACTATACTTCATTTGAAAAATATGCTTCATATGTAGAAAAAACAAAGCAGGCCACAAATATAAAAATTCTGGCGGGCCACAGTAGCCTTCGCCACTCTGTAATGGGATTTCAAAGCAGGAAGGCAACTTCTGAAGAAATAAACCAAATGAAGATACGGCTGAGAGAAGCAATGGAACATGGCGCATTGGGAATGAGCTCCGGATTGATATACTCCCCCAGCTGTTTCGCTGATACAGAAGAACTCATTGAGCTTGCAAAAGTAGTGGGGGAATACGGGGGTATTTATGCAACGCATATGAGGAATGAATCCTATGACGTAGTAAAATCCGTTGAGGAAGCCCTCCGCATAGGCAGGGAAGCAAATGTTCCTGTATTTATATCGCATCATAAGGTTTGCGGCATAAAGAACTGGAATTTAAGCAAGGAAACCCTGCAGCTGATTGAGAAGGCAATAGCGGAGGGACAAAGAGTGACGCTTGACCAGTATCCTTATCTTGCATCTATGACAAACATCAACGTGGTAGTGCCGCCAAAATATTTTGTAAACGGGATTGAAAAACTTGCAGAACGCGTTAAAGATTTACAGCTGAGGAAACAGATAAAAATGGAAATCCTGAATCCGGAAACGGATTTTGAAAACCAGTATCTGAACTGCGGAGGATGGGAAAATATCATGATTTCTTCCCTCCCGAACACGCCGGAATATGATGGCATGACTTTTGCCGAAGCAGCAAAAATCAGAAACCAGGATGGTTTTGATACATATTTTGACTTGCTCGCGGAAAATAACGGAACAGGAGTGTGTATTTATTTTTCCATGTGCGAAGAAGATTTATGCCGAATTTTTATGAACGAAAATACAGTGGTTGGCACAGACGGGCTTTGCAGGGCGATGGAAGAAAAAGCGCATCCGAGATCCTGGGGGTCTTTCCCTCATGCAATCTGCTATTTCCACAAGGAGAAGAAATTATTATCTTTGGAGGCCATGATACATAAGTGTACAAAACTTCCGGCAGAACGGGTCATGCTGGAGAAGAAAGGGGCAATTCTTGAAGGATGGGACGCGGATCTGGTGCTTTTTGATTATGAGCGCTTAAAGGACCGCGCAGAATACAAACAATCCAATGCTTTAAGTGATGGGATAGAATACGTTATGGTTGGAGGTGAAATTGTCTATCAAAACAAACAGATGACCGGAAAATATCCGGGAAAACTCATTCGTCATAAAGCCTTATAAAAGGAGGGGTAGCTTATGTTTATATTCGGATCAGCACCTTTAATCGGAGAGGACAAAACTGTACTGTTGTGGGCTGTCGTACTTGTTGTTGTGGCAATCTCCATTGTCCTTGAACAAAGATATAAATGGGCGGCTTCTCTGGGCTCTGTTGTGCTCTGTATTTTTATTGGCCTCTTTCTTTCAAATATCGGGATAATTCCATATTCCAGCGGGGTATTTTCCGGAATCGGAAACGTAGTACTGTTGTGCGCAATCCCTCTGATGCTGTTTAAGGCAAATATAGTGAAAATTTTGAAGGATTCGGGCAAACTGTTTTTATTGTTCCACATTGCGGCGATAGGAACTGTGGTAGGCGTTCTGGTTGCATTCATCGTTTTCAGGGTATTTGGCAATACAAAGTATCTGCTCACAATTATTTCGGCTGCGGCAGTAGGCGGGACAGTAAACTGCGTAGCGATGGGAAGTATTTTTGACATTCCAAACGGAATGCTGGAATCTTATCTGGTTGTAGGGAATTTTTCTGCGGCAGCAATGATTTTGATTTTGAGATTGCTGCATAACAGCAAATGGGTACGTAAAAACCTGAAGCATCCATATACGGATAAATTTGAAGCAGCATTTAACGGAAAGGGAAATGAAGGAAAAGGGCAAACGAATGCCGCAGCCTTTTGGGGCGGGAAAGAAATTGGCATCAAAGACATCGCATTAGCTTTAGCCCTTACGTTTTCCATCGTAGGCGTAAGCAGCCTTATTGCAAATTGGGTTGTTTCATTGAATCCCCCTGCAATTATCGCACAGTTGTTTGGCAGCGTTTATTTGATTATGACAATCATAACAGTTATCCTGGCAACGGCATTCAGTAAATTCATGGGCAATATTCGGGGGACCCTGGAATTGGGAAACATCGGGATGCTGGCATGGTTCGTAACCATCGGCGCGTCAGGCAATCTGGTGGATATTATAAAGAATGGTGCGCTCTCTCTGGGACTGTTGGCCATAGTAATTCCCGTTAACATTCTGTTTGCAGTCATTGGTGCAAAGCTAATAAAGGCTACATGGGAAGACGCTGTGAATGCGACATGTGCGACTGTAGGCGGACCTCCAACAGCCGCCGCCGCTTCTGTTACGTTTGGCTGGGATGAGATGGTAGTTCCAGGTATCCTTGTTGGCTTATGGGGGTATATTATAGGAAGTTACTTTGGAATTTTTGCCGGCAATATCATGGGTGTGCCGTCTTTGCTGGGCTGAACAGATTGATTGAATTGTATGGCATAGATTTTGGCAGGGTGCGCTCAATTTTTGAGTGCACTCTGTTGCTATATGTATTTTCAGAAATGGCTTTCCGTACACCCATAGAAAAACACTATATTCAGCATAAAAACAACAGACAGACATTTGGATTTTCTAAGGGGGGTTGGATAATGAATATTCAGGCATTGCGTTATGTTGTGCAAATTGGAGAAATCGGTTCAATCAATAAAGCGGCGCAGCAGCTGTATATTTCACAATCGACACTTAGCAGAGCAATTCAGGAAATTGAAGAAACAACAGGATTCATTATCTTTCAACGCAGCAGTAAAGGCGTCATTATGACACATGAAGGGAAAAAAATTATTGGTCAGGCAAAAAAGCTGCTGGCAAGAATTGATCAATTTGAAAACCAGTTTTTTTATAATCAATTAAGGGAAAAAGATGAGGTTTCTCTGCATTTGGGAGTACAATATTCCTATCCGGCACTGTTAGCATTTATTCGGTTCCATGAAGAATACGGGAAAGATGCAGAATATTTGAATCTGATTTTTCATGAGGGACGTAAAGATGAAATATTTGAATTGATTCGCAGCAGGCTGTTGGATATAGGAATTGTGCATTATCTTTCCGCAGAAGAAGATGAGTTCAAAATAGAATGTAACAATGCAGAAATCATATCAGAAAGCTTTTTTGAAAGCCCAGTCTGTGTCCAGGTAAGGAAGGGGCATCCCCTGGAAGGAAAGAAAAGCGTTTCTCTGGAAGATTTGGACCATTATCCTCGTGTAGCATTTCTAAATGAAGATATCACAGGAATCAACTACTGTTCAGATGTACTGCAATTCGATAGAAATCTGTTAAAAAGACGCATTGTTGTGCGGGACAGAGGGTCGCAAAGGGAACTCCTCTTCAAAACAGATGGGTATTATATCGGGAATTTTTATGATACCGAAAAGTTAAAAGAATTGGGATTTGATGTAATAATGCCGATTACATGCATTCCACTGGAGAATGTCGATGCATCAATAAAAACAGCCATTGTTCATAGAAAAAATTACAAATATAATCAATATGACGAACGATATATCGAAATAATAAAGGATTTGATAAGCTGTTTCTAATGAGCAGGCAACCCTTACGGTCAGGGAACCCCAAACCGGAAAAATAAAGCTATGCCAGCTATGTATAAGAATTATGGGAAAATCCAGACCATATCTGAAAGAGGTCGTGGGCAACCACTATGGCAAGGATATGGAAAAGGCGAAAGCCGTTACACCGCCATCCTCTACTTTCTTGGCCGCCTCTTTCAGCTTCATTTCCCGTAGCTGGGCCACCACGGCCTTAGCTTTCTCACGGGAAGCTTTTTTGCTCTCCTGGGCGTGGATCGCCTTAAGCATCTTGGCCACCAGCTTCACCTTGGAACGGGGAACCACAGAAAAGACATTGCGGTAGAAATGGACGGTACACCGCTGGTATTTGGCCTCCGGGAACACTTCTCCCACAGCCTCCAGCATACCAAGACACTTGTCCCCAACCACCAGCTTGACCCCGTCCAGGCCACGGCCTCGCAGCCATTGGAAGAAGCTGACCCAACTGGCCTTGTCCTCTTTCATACCCTCAGCGGCGCCTAAAACCTCACGGTATCCGTCCTCATTTACCGCAATCGCCACCAGAACGGCTACATTCTCATACTCTCCGCCCCAGTTTCGCCGCAGATAGATCCCGTCCACATAGACATACGGATAGCGTCCGCCCTGTAAAGGCCGGCTGCGCCAATCTTCAATGTGGACATACGCTTTTTTGTTCAGCTCGCTGATGGCCGCTGGGGACACTTTGCTTCCCCACAGTGCCTCGGTGATATCCTCTACTCTGCGCACCGAGACACCAGCCAGGTACATTTCGATGAGAGCTTCCTCCACACTGCTTTCACGCCGGCGGTACCGCTCTATAATCGCCGTTTCAAAAGAGACTCCCTTCAGGCGGGGCACATGGAGCGTAACATCGCCGGAGGTGGTGGTAAGGTTTCGGCTGTAGTGACCACTACGGTACCCCTGGCGAGCCTCATTTCGCTCATACCGGGCTGCCTGAGTCAGTTTCTCCGCCTCCTGCTCCAGCAGCGCATTCAGCGTTTCTTCCACGCTCCCGCGAACCAGCTCTTTAAGTTGACCCTTGATTACTTCTTCATTTAGCTGTACAATCTTCTCTGACATGGTTTGTTGTCTCCTCTCAGAATGGTGTGTCGCTGCTTCATTCTACCAGAGAGCTGCAAACCTTGTCTTTTTTATTTGCGCAACTTATTGTACCTTATCATCGGCCATCATCTGTCCGATTTCCTTGTGGAGCATCAAATACAATGCATCGACATAAAGATGGGAGCATAAGCCACAGTTCTACCTGTTGCTTATGCTCCCGAACATTTGATTTACTCTGTTGTCAAATCATCGTCTTATTCATCGCTACCATTTTGTGTGGTCGGCGGTATAGCGTCAACATCATTTTTTTCCGCGAGTTCATTGAATGTTTTAATAAAGTTTCCGACAAATGTCGCTACTTCATTGTGATGCTCACTACACCAGAAAGCAAACAAAATTGTTTGATCCCCCAATGCACTTTCAGATTGAGCGTACCAATGCTTAAAATCATCGGTGCCATAGCTATCTGCGTCAAGCGGCCAACTGTTGAAGCACACATCGTAGGTAAACCCTGGAACCCGTGAAAATGACTCTTGAAATCTTGAAAAAGCCCCGTGATCTTTGAGTAACCTGAATACCCCTTCCTCTATCACGAGCGGAAGAAAGATGAAGTTTCTCGCATCCTGAATTACCTGTGCTTTAGAACGATATTCTCGCTTTTGAGGAACATCACCATCTAGGACGATTATATTATTCTTAAACTCAGGAACACCTTTCTCCGCAAGCTGAACATAATTTGGCCACCCCAAGTTAATATCAACAAACGACATATACAGGTCCAGATTGATATTTAATGCAGCAGATAGAACATATTGCAAGAAAGAAATAGCCCGAGTGTCTTCACAATAAACATTGATTTTGCTATTCCCTGAAGGAATTGAAAGGTTTATATCGTTAAGAATCTGGCTCAACTCGGTACTGGTTGATATATTCTTAGGCGCAATCGTACGCATTCCCTCCCGATCATACTTCGGCTCCAAGTATACTATGGAACTATCATATGCAGAAATTGGAAGTTCTATACCCTTATCGAGTCGCTCTTTACGCTGGTATTTGTTTACACATTTTAGAATAATGGGGGAATGCGTTGTAAAGACAATTTGGATTTTATAATCTTTTGCTGCCTTCCATAGGTAGTCTACCAACTTAGTTTGCGAGAAGCCATACAGGGTAGCATCAAGCTCATCAATAAGTAGAATGCCCCCTTTATAATTGCGTCCATACTGCTCCTTCAATCTCTTGAAGGAAAGAACCGCTAATATAATCCTTGTAATGTTACCTTCGCCGGCAGAATTTGTAAAAATGTCATGGGTATCATCACTGACGCCTGCAAAGGTTTTTGAAGAAGCCCCCTTTTCAAGTCCCACATCCGGATTGTCACCCATATGCTGAATAGATAAGATTGTTCTATAATTTGTGATACAATAACTGAGTTCTTCGGCAGTAAGTGTAGATGGTACGGCTTTCGTTTTTCCTGATTCCCCAATAGGGAAAAGTCGGCTAAGACTTAAAAAGTAAACAGGAAGTTGGATATAACCTGCACCCCGTGCGCGGCTTTCAGCATTCCAAAATCTAAGCGTTGGTGCCTGTCCTGATTGCCTGCGGGCGATGCTCTCGATGGCATAATAATTTTGTTCATAAACACCATTATGTAGTTCAATTTTCCATTTATGTTGACCGATAACATCATGCGCTGGAGATATTTTGAATTTTTCCTTAAACTGTGACCTAAAATTATAGCCATCTATCGTCTTACAACCATACATTGGGTGATCTTTAGAAATTGTAAAGGGTTGTCCAATCATACCCAGAAGAGTGGTCTTTTGCGTTGCATTGCGTCCGGATATTGCAGTAATGCGTTTCCCCAAGGAGAACGAAGCGTGTTCAAAAGCACGAAATTTCTCTATCTTTACGCTCTTTATAATCATGATGCACCTCTATCCCCTGAGATTTATTGTAATCTTATTTTCGGCTAACTGCTTTTGTGTAGGGCAACTATGTATATCAGAAAAAATCATCAATTCAGAAGCTATCCCCTTATTCGCCGCACTGTATGTTAAATCAAATTTTCGTATAGCAAAATCAGCATACAAACGTGCAATTTCGCCTACATCATCATACGTTATTATCCACGGGGCTGCAATTTCTTGAGCAATTACATCATGAATTCGTTGGTGATCTTTGTGGCTAAAGAAGTTCTTATATAGTTTTTGCCCCTTGTTATAGTACGGAGGATCAAAATAAAAGAACACATTTCTCCCAAATTCGGGGGCATAATTTCTTAACAGACTAATGATGTCTTTGTTGTAGACAGTAATACGTTGCTTATGTTCAGCGATTACAGCAATCTTCGCTATAAGTGTCTCTTTGTCGAAACGAACATCGAGTTTCCACTCACCAGATTGCGAATAGCCGCCGATTGGTCCAGCGTTTAAAATTCCCGAACGATTAGTCCGATTTAAAAACAGAGTTGCGAAAGCTAAATCCAAAGAATATGAAGTTGCCGATGAATAGATATTTTTTTGCCTATACCATTCTTCGATGGTTATTGGTGTTTCTTCAATCCGCTTAATAAGTGCATTGGGTTCATGCTTTATTGCCCGCCAAAAGGAATAAATTGCTTTATCGTAGTCGTTAATAATAATATTATCGACGGTACCACTCAGTAATAAAGAGAGGGCCACGCCAGCACCACCAGCAAATGGTTCGACATATGTACAGTTTGGCAGGTTCAAATTCTGAATGGCCAAACTAATAAAACCCGCCAAACGGTTTTTACCACCAGGGTATCGCAATGGCGATGGATTGGACATTGGTTTCTCTCCTTTCTACATAAAATACCAAAATAATTATAGCACATTAATTATTGCAAATCAATAAAAAAGAGTACAACTTTAGGGCAACCCATATTTGCAAAATGTTCATAATTTGCTGTAGAAGCAGGCCGGGAGCCTGTTACGGTTCCTGGCCTGCTTGGGTTATTACTCGTTTTCCATCGCCTGACGGACTTCCTCACGGAGCAGGCGCTTGATTTTATCGACACCGACGAGCTGCTTGAGGTGACGCCGGAAAACCTGCGCATACGCAAGCGCATCTTAGATCCTACCCAGCGTAAGCGTGCTGCAAATAAAAAATAATCACTATTAACAGCAGCTGCCGCACTAAGCGGGATGTATGCAGTATAAAGCAGTTCTCACTCTCTATATACTGCATAGCAACCCCTTAAATGCAGCAGCTTTTTTATTTATTTCATTAATTTATAAAATAACCTCCATGCCCACTTTCTGCGGCTTCAACCCGCATTTTTCATAAAAGCGCATAGCTGTTTCGTTGCATGACCAGACATTCAGCGTTACATTATAGCATCCGTTTTTCCTTGCATATTCCAGCACTGCCTCATACAGGCGCCGGCCGACCTGCTGCCCGCGTATGTTTTCATCGACACACAGATCATCTATGTACAGAGTCTTAATATCTGTGAGTATATTGTCGTTTAAATGCTGCTGAAAAATGCAGAATGCATAGCCTATGACACGATTTTGGTCATCTGCTGCTACAAAAATCGGCCTGCCCTCATCGTGTATAATCGCGGTCAGCTGCTGGTCTGTATATTTCTTTTTCTTTCCGCCTTGAAACAGATCCGGCCTGCCGCTGTGGTGCACCTGCAGCACCTGCCAGAGCAGGCTGTTTATTCCTTCTAAGTCTGTTTCCTTTGCTCTTCGTATGTTCATGCTTTATCCCCTCCACAAATAAATATAAATGCGTATACTGCAGACATTATAACGCTGCATGACAGGAAACTATTTTTCTGTCACCTTTTCTGTCACCCATTGGTTACAAAAAAAGTTTCCAATAACCCTTGCGATCTGACCCAACTCTCTCTATTATACCTTTATCTTTTAAACTTTTAAGGCGCTTAGATACTGTTTTTCTGCTAATTCCAAGCATCTGTGCCATCTTAATTGTTGTGTAAGAAGAATCTATCCGTAAAAGTTCAGTCACCTTTCTCTCTTCTTCTGTCACCCTGTCGGTATCAGATATAATTTTACAAGTTGCATTTTTAATATGATAATGCTGTTCCAATGGAACTGTCAGCTTAAATACGTCCCCCTCTTCAAAATCTGGTTCACATCCAGAATAAATTTTAGTAAACTTGTACAGATTACGAACCCCAGACCCCAAGGCATCCGCATATCCAATATTTACAAAAAACTTCGCTAATAATGGATTTTTTGGATATGGAGTGAAGTCCTGTAGTTCAATTCGTCCAATACGTCTCGCACGATTCCAGTTTTCTGTATAGATCTTATCTCTTTCTATAATCAGCTTCGCTGGAAAAGCACTGCCAAATTCCCTGTGCACAAGAAGATTGCTGACAATCTCCCTAGCAATTGCACTTCTGACACTCATATTGATATTATCTATCAGAAAAAACTTATCATTTGTGTGTTTTGAAATAAAGTCCATCAATAAATCATAGCTTTGTATCAGATTATTTTCTACAATTAGCCGGTCATCATATCTGTCCATATTCTCGACTCGATATATTGCATCAGTTTTATATCCCGGCACACAAGACTGTATGGATTCAGTTTTCCCAAATAGAAGTATACAGGCCATATTATACCCTTCCATACCTGTGCTCCTGTCCTTCTCATACAAACCTGCACTCTTCAAAAGCTCATGATCCGACATATTTTTCCATGGATGATTTATATATTTATTCACAGCCATTTGTCTAGCTTTACCAATTAACTCCATACATAAATCGTCTTCTGTCGCATAAGGAAAAATTTTTCGTTCCGTATATGTTGCAGACTTTCGGCTAGATATATTGGCCACTAAATCCGCTGAAGTAGAAACATCCTGGTCTGCATCCTCATTTCGATCATAAATCTTGTTATTACAAAATTCGATCTGTGAACTAACAGGAACGTATACCCACAAAACTATCATGCCTTTATATTGTATCTCCTCTAGATTCAAATAGAGAGACGGATGTATTTTTTGTGGGTTATTAAGCATATTGACAAAGTTCTTTTTCATATCCACAATGCATTTCGGATTTACTCCAACCACCACTCCTTTATGGTTTATTTCCTTTACATCAAGAAACATATAACCACCATAACGATTAGAAAATGAACATACTGTCTCAAATACACTGTTATTTAATCCATTCACACATTCTTTATATTCAATTGTAAACCCTTCTCCGGCCTGTAATAGTTCTTCCAGCTTTCCAACTGTCATATAATACCCCTATATTTAGTTAATCTTTTAGTCCCAATCCGAGTACCCTTTTATTTAGCAAAGATTCAATGCTCCAACGTATTCTCAATAAAAATCCCATACCCCAGCTTAGAATCGGATATAAACACATGCGTTACCGCACCAATGATATAACCATTTGGGGGGGGTAATAGACGAATCAGACAGCGTCTACACAATCCCCCTATATTCCCTGAGCCTCCTGTAAAATGTAGACCTGCTCATCTGGCACCGCCTGAGTGCTTCTTTAAATGAAATCTCCTTACGCTCCCAAGACCTCACAACTTTTGTAAAATTATCTGGAATATCCGCCTCCGGCCTGCCAAACCTCACGCCCCTGGCCTTAGCAGCAGCGATTCCCTGCTCCTGGCGCACCTTTATGTTTGCCCGTTCTGATTCTGCTACAAACGATAAAATCTGCAGCACCAGATCGGCAATAAATGTCCCCATCAGATCTTTGCCATTGCGCGTATCCAGCAGCTGCATGTCGATCACACATATATCAATGCCGATCTCTTTTGTCAGAATGCGCCACTGTTCCTGAATTTCCTCATAATTACGCCCCAGCCTGTCAATGCTTAAAATATAAAGCAGATCTCCCCGTTCCATTACTCTTGTCATTTTTCGATACTGAGGACGCTTAAAATCTTTGCCAGACTGCTTATCGATGTATATGTTTCTCTTTGGTATTCCTTTTTCGTGCATCACCGCCATCTGCCTGCCTTCATTTTGATCTGTACTTGATACGCGAACATATCCATATGTACTTCCCATAATTGCCTCCTGTTTTTATCTTTCGTATAAATTTTTTCATATATACATTATGATAAAGTCAGAAGAAGTGATACACTTTGGGCATATATTATTCTAATAACGCGATGTACTATAAACGAAACCGGACTATAAACATAGCAGCCGCTTAGGCATATTACGCGAAACGGCTGCCTGATATTTTACTATTCCGTTCATACACATATGATTTATGTCTGTCAGGATCTAATTTCTTCACCGGTATGCATATCAAACCGAAACTGCTCTACGATCTCATCGGTGTCGTATTCTGTCTTTGTATACACAATCTGTTCTGATTCTTTGGCCAGTGCCAGCTCATAGACGTACCGCACCCCGCCTTCTAGCTCTCCCTGGCTGCCGATCCAGTACGGATAATTCTCCAGCTGTTCGTCCATTTCGCATAGTTTATTTGACACCTCTACACTGATCCCTGCATCGGTCAGCACCCTGCGGTCAGAGGCAGAATCACTGTCAATCGGGGCCTCACGTCCGATTCTGCGCAGATACTGCTTTGCATAAGACCGTTCCTGCTTTGCCAGAGCCTCTTCACGGATCGGACTGCAGCTCTTCCACAAGGGTCCTGGAAACATCGTCTGAATCCACTGCAGCCTGTCATTTTCATCCTCGGACTTCTGATAGTCCTCTAATACATATCCACGTTTTTCGTCAAAAGAAAATTTCATGACTGCAGGCATGACGCCGCTCCCGGCTCCTTTCACCAGACGGTCATCCGCAAACCTATATTCGCCATACATCGTCAGGGCATATACCATCACATACCCATCCTGTTCTTCGCTG
>OFGA01001183.1_pt1 | contig 18771 bp, 14 predicted proteins | sample 1521471 | NCBI WGS metagenome assembly OFGA01 (sample SAMEA3504086, study PRJEB24116) | mouse gut metagenome | biome: mouse gut; feature: mouse-associated habitat; material: faeces | place: Denmark | collected 2011
ATTACAGAATTCTTGCAATTAACAGGTTCTTCACCCCACACAAATCTATACAGTTCATCATATGTAAATACCCATCCCGGATGTTTGACGAGAAAGTACAATAAATTAAACTCTCTGGTTGACAAATCTATTTTTTTGTCATCTATTGTAACTCTCCGACATTTTAAATCTATAACCAATTTTCCGTGTTTCAAAACAGGATAGTTAAAACTGTCTTCAACCAAATTATCACCTCCCTCCATCTTTTAATTCTATTTTTGTTTCTTATAATTAACTCCCCATTCTTATCAAAACCCGACATATATTAGCCGCATTTCTTACAAGCTCACCTCTGTTGATTTTTCCAGCATTTATCCCTTCCATAGTATTATCACCCTTACTGTTGCTCAATGAATCTTCGACTACCATATACAAATCATTCTGCGCTTGTATCATAACAGTTGTATTTTTTTCACTGGCAGGATTTCCCTCTTCATTCATCCGTGACCACCAGTCTGTCATAACAAGGCCGTCGTATCCCCATTCTTTTCTTAGGACAGTCGTTAAAAGATCATAATTGCCTGCTGTCCAAATCCCATTGATTGGTCCATAGGTACTCATAATTGCCTGTGGCTTGGATTCTTCCAATGCAATTTGAAAACCTTTTAAATAAATTTCTCTCAAAGCCCTCTCAGATACAACACAATTACAATCTGTCCTTGCTGTCTCCTGATTGTTGGCTGCAAAATGTTTTAGAGTTCCAGACATACCAGATCTTCCAATTCCTCTAATCTGTGCAGCAGCCATTTTTCCTGAAAGCAGCGGATCTTCTGAGAAATATTCAAAATTTCTTCCCCCAAGCGGATGCCGATGGATATTCATTCCCGGCCCCAAAAGAAACTCTATTTTATTTTCCGCCAACTCTTTCCCCATCCAGATAAATAATTCCTCTACCAGCGGAATATTGAACGTACATGCCAATGCTGTTCCAATTGGTATACTGAATGCCTGATGGCCGTCATCCCGCCGAATTCCCGATGGACCGTCCGCACAACAGCCGACAGGAATCCCATAGCTTCTTAGTGTATCCGTTACCCCTCCAAATGCCGCCGCTGTTCCTGATGTTACCTTGGGCGATCTCATCCCTTCCCCCCGTACTAAGCAGGCTAGATCCTCATCCAGAATCTGTGAAAGAAATTCTTCCATTGTCACTTTCAAACTTTTTACATCTTCTAATTTCCATCCTTTGTCACCAAGAAATCTTTCTGCTACAGGCTGATTCTCCCGAATTCTCTTCTGCAGATTCACCGTTCTTGTAGGAACGGTTTCATAATCACATGAATATCCATGTTCATTTAAAATCGGTTTTATTCTTTTAAAACTTTTAATAGGTGCAAGCACTTCCTCCAATTGTTTTATGATTTTTGTTTCAGGCAATGTGATATCTCCGACCTTTTCAACATTTTGGCTGCCGTTCCCCACATAAAAAGTATACGTTCCCTTTTCAATCACCCATGCTGATTTATGTCCAGATTTCCCACTGTCATCATAAGAGCTCATCTGTTCTCTGGTAATAAAAAAATTTATTGTTTGATAGTCACCGGGTTGCAGCATCTCTGTCTTTACAAATCCTGCCAATTCCTTTCTGGGATTTCCTAACTTCCCCTGCGGTTTCTCTACATATACTTGCAGAACCTCTTTTCCCTCTTTACTTCCAACATTTTTTACACAGACTTCTATGCTCACATCACCGTTCACATCAAACATCTGAGAATCCATCATCTGCCACTCGAATTTTGTATAAGATAATCCGAATCCAAAAGGATATAAAATCTTATCTGGGGCAAATGTTTCAAAATACCGATATCCAACATAAATATCCTCCTGATACACATTTTCCTTTTTATCACCAAAATTCGAGTCCGATGGATAATCTGAAAGAGAAGAGGCTATGGAGTCGCTCAGCTTACCACAGGGATTTACACGTCCAAGTAAAATATCTGCCGCTGCATTTCCACCTTCCATGCCGCCTTGCCATATATACAGCACAGACGAAGGCTGGTAGGTTTCTACCCAGCTCATATCTATAATATTTGCAGTATTTAATACAACGATTGTTTTTGGAAAATACTCTGTCACCTTTCGTATAAGATCTTCTTCTACTTCACTTAAATACCAGCTTCCTCTTTCCGGCAGACTATCTCTTTCTTCTCCTGCAGTTCTTCCTATCACAATGAGAGCAGAAGTATTTTTTCCTGCTGCTTCTGCCACCATGCTTTCAGATACCGGCATTTCTTCCTGCGCCCATGGCTCAACATACCAAAAATCTTTTTCTATAAAAGTCCTGTCAAATGGATGATTTTTTAACCATTCTCTATAGATATTTTCAACTGTCTGATCAATACTGCATTGTCCTGATTCCTTCAATGCGTCCAATACATTTGTTTCATAAGGAACATTTACCATCCCGCCAGATCCAGTTCCGCTGCGATAGTAATGAAACTGTATTCGCCCAAAAACTGCAACTTTTTCGCCTGCTGCAAGCGGTAATGCATCGTTTTCGTTGCGGAGTAAAACTGCACTTTCCGCCGCTGCAAGCCGCGCTGTTTTTGCATATCCATTCCAATCCATTATTTACCCTCCATCCTATGAGATTGATACTTTAAATGATTTTTGAGATTCATCCAATAACTGATATTTCCAGTGTTTCCTTTCCAGATTTTTTGTATGAATCAATATTTCCTCACCTCTTCGGTCTATTTGTATTTCCGCACACTTATTTCCATGTATGTCCACCAGATATTCTTGCAACGAGATACCATCTGTAAGGCTTGAAATATATAAGATAATCTGATCCGTATAATCATAAACCGTATCAATGTCATTAGTCCCTACAACTAATACGGAATCCGGGCGAACAAAAAGAGGCAGAGAAAAATAATCATAAGTTTCTTTTACCCATCTTTCTCCATTTAATGTTCTCCCGTCTAACAGATGAACCCACTTTCCCTTTGGAAGATAATATTCCACCTCTTTACTGGCTTTGAAAACCGGCGCCACAAGCAGGCTGTTTCCCAACATATACTGCTTATCCAGTACTTCACAGGTACGATCATCTGCAAATTCCACAAACATAGGACGCATAACTGGAGTCCCTGTTTCATGGGCTTCGACAGCCATTCGATATAGATATGGCATCAATCTGCATTTCAAATTTGCAAATTGCTTTAATACTGTACAGGCTTCCTCATCAAAAGCCCACGGGACCCTGTATGAAGTAGATCCATGCAGCCTGCTGTGGCTGCATAATAATCCAAAAGCACACCAGCGCTTATAAATATCAGCCGGAGCAGTATTTTCAAATCCACCGATATCATGGCTCCAGAATCCAAATCCACAGCATGCCAATGAAAGTCCGCTTCTTAAGGTCTCTGCCATGGATGGAAATGATGCGGAACAATCCCCGCCCCAGTGTACTGGGAATTGCTGTCCTCCGGTTGTCGCTGAACGCGCAAAAAGGACTGCTTCCCCTTCCCCTCTTTTTTCTTTTAAAAGAGAAAATACAGTCTGATTATAGAGGAACGTATAATAATTATGCATTTTTACCGGATCTGCGCCATTATAATACATAATATCCTTTACAGGAATCCGCTCTCCAAAATCCGTTTTAAAACAATCTACGCCCATATCCAAAAGCACTTCCAATTTATTTCGATACCATTCGGCTGCTTTCGGGTTCGTAAAATCTACAATAGCCATTCCCGCCTGCCACATATCTGTCTGCCAGATATCCCCGTTTACTTTCTTTAGAAAATATCCATTTTCTTTTCCTTCCTTAAATAAAGCTGATTTCTGTGCAATATACGGATTAATCCAGACACAGATTTTAAGCCCCTTATCATGATAACGTTTCAGCATTTCTTCCGGATCGGGAAATGTTTTTTTATCCCATGTAAAATTACACCATTCAAACGCTTCCATCCAATAACAGTCAAAATGAAATACCTGCAAAGGAATTTCCCTGTCTTTCATTCCTTGAATGAATTTAGACGTAGTATTCTCATCATATTCTGTTGTAAAGGATGTTGACAGCCATAATCCAAATGACCATGCAGGAGGAAGCGTCGGTTTTCCCGTTAAATCTGTATACTTCTGAATCGTACTCTTTGGTGTACTGCCATTAATGATATAATAAGATAATTTTTCTTCTTTGACCGAAAACTGTACCCGTTCAACCTTTTCACTGGCCACTTCATAAGAAATATCACCTTCATTGTCAACCAATACGCCATATCCTTTATTTGTCAGATAAAATGGAATATTCTTATATGCAATTTGGCTGGATGTTCCGCCATCCTCATTCCACATGTCTATGGTCTGTCCATTCTTTACATAGGGCGTAAATCTTTCTCCAAACCCATATATCATTTCATCAACGTCTATCGCTAGCTGCTCTACCACGTAACCGGTATCTACGCCTCTTGTATCAAGCATATAAGCCATATTCCTGTAACCCGTATGCGTCAGTTCCCGTTCTCCGTCATAAAAGCTAAGCTTCCATGCACTCGCTCTCTTATCGATTACCGCATGAGTATGTCCGCTGGAGAATATAAGCGTTTCTTCTGTTTCATCCACTGTCACTAATGGGTTTTCCTCTTTTACCATTACATATGGAAAACGCTCCTGTGTTCCGTCAAAATGAGAAATTGTTACTTTAATTACATCTTCCATCGGTGATGATAATTGAACGGTAAGCATGCCAAGATTTAAGCACGCCCCTCTGTCTGTAACGTGCTTTCCCGGCGCAAACACGGTAAGCGTGTGCCCATCAAACTGATGAGAAAAATATTCTGTGGCATATAATGGCTCTACCCCTTTCTTTACAACCCAGTATCCATCCGTAAATTTCATCCTATCCCTCCATAGATTTTTATATAAAAAGCTCCCGGCGGCTTTCATCCTTTCTGCCGTCAGGAGCTTTCTGCCTGCTCTTACAGTTGACTTCCAGTAAAGTGACTGCCTTGTTTTGTAAGGCTATAATTTACAGAAGTACCATCATAAAACTCAATTACGAGTTTATATGTATCATCTGTTATGGCATCATTATACCAATTCATCAGTAATAATTCACCGTCTCTATAATTTGCTATGAATTCTCCGCCATCCTGAAGATAAATGCTCGCCCAGGAATTTGCGTGTTTTACATTGTTGTTAGAGTCATAAGAGGTAATCCTTCTTACCTTTTTTCCCTGAAAATCAGAAGGAATTATTACTACCGGATATGTTGCCGTTCCATCTGTATCATAGTATGACATATAACCGTCATCTGACCGGACATCTGCAGAAATATCCTCTAATGCAGGTGTATTTCCTGTATAATTAATCAGCTCATGCCAGTCAGCTCCGGCCGAAAATTTAAACGAAAGATCCGCAATCTGACCATAAGATTCTTTCGGCAAACCGGCTATATATGTTCCTTTCAAAACTACCGTTTCATCTACATATGTATAATCAACATTTTCAACTAACTGCTGATCTCCATTATAGATTCCTTCAAATGTATTTCCATTAAGAGTTAAAGGAATCTCTATATCATTATTAATATTGCTGTCTGATACAAATAACTCGTCCAATCCTGTAGCATATGAACATCTTTCCTTCATACAGGCAGAAAATGCGTTACCCCATATTTTATTTGTGTATTCAAATGTATTGCGGTCTATGATATTGCCGCATTCCCACAACATTAAATTAATTCCGCCTAATTCACGTGCCCGATAGTTCATATAGTCAATAAACTTAACTACTTCTCCATCCTCCAGGGCATTTTTATAACCCATGTTAAACAGGCCATATTCACCAACAATTACACCTATTCCGTTATCTACAAATGCTTCTTTCAGACAATCATAGAATTTATCTACGGTCTGCCTAGCTGTACTGCCATTATATGTTTCATCAAACATTGAGACACCGCAATTAACAGTATAAGCATATAATTCCGTCGAATAATAATGTACTGTAGCAAGGACGTTTTCATCATTCAGTCCTTTGAGATAATCAGCCAGGAAATCACTGTACACCAGGTTATGGTTTGTAGAGGTCGTTGGAAATACCAACATCCTTGTCGCATTATTTCCTCCGGAGTTGCGAACAATATCATAAAATGCTTCGCTTAATTTTTTTACTCTCTGATTCTGACTGTTTTCATCTCCATCTATGAAATATACCTCATTGATAGATTCAAACATAACTTTATCATTATAATCTTTGAATCTATCCGCTAACTGCCTCCACAAAGCACAGAATCTTTTATATTCTTCTGCATTTACATCACCACCCCATGCATTCAACCATTCGGACGAATCATGATGAAGATTCACCATTACATATAGTCCTGAATTTAATGCATAATTTACTGCCGCTTCATACCGGTCTAAATAAGCTTTCGTGATCTTATAATCAGAATCTGTACGGGTAAATGCTGTAAACGGAATACGGATACTATCATAGCCTTTAGCCTTAATATCGTCCATATATGCCTGTGTGACAACTGGATTCCCCCATGCCGTTTCATCATCAATTTCCGAATGATTTACCCTGTCAAATGCATCAAACGTATTGCCAAGATTAATTCCGGAACCCAATGCTTCGGCATATAACTGTGACTTGGTTTTGTTTTGTTCCTCAGCATTCGCATGAATCGTCGGCAATACTGTCAATGTCATTGCAGTGCATAAAACAGCAGATACGACTTTAGTTAAAAATTTCTTCATAGAGTGCTCCCTCCTTTTATTATTTGGGTAAATTATACAATTTTTAAACTTGATTGAATAGTTGGATTTTTTCTCAACCTTCCTTTTACGTATGATAGATATTTACTTATTAATCTTCAATAACACAAAGACCCCTCTTTGCTCTATTTCTATAGAATTACCCGTCTTATACTCTTTACCAGTCAACAAGTCTGTATAATCATCGTTTAAAGTGATCTGTTTGTTTTCTTTATTATGATTCATTAGAAAGAGAATTTTCCTATCGTCTCTTACCCGTATTGTTGCCTCCACTCCTTTCGGTGTGATCATCGTTTCTGTAATCTTTGCTTCTGTAAAAATATCCTCCAAAAATTTATGATAAAATTCGCGGTTTGAACGTGTCCCCACATAATATGCATACCCCTGGCCCAACCTGTTTCTCGTAATAACTGGCATCTCTTGATAAAAATCCTTTTCATAAACACTTAATGCTTCCGCACCTTCCAGATGCATTAAATCGCAGAGTATTTCCGCAGGATATAGATTTCCTTTATAAACAAAACTATTTTTTTCTCCTTCAGGAAGAGCATCATTTTCTTCTACCCAGATTCCAAGAATATCTCTCAATCTGCCAGGATATCCCCCCTGTATGACCAGATCATGCTCGTCTACAATCCCGCTGAAATATGTCGTTACAAATATGCCTCCATTTTTCACAAAATCCCGAAATTTCTTGTCAATCCCCGGTTTAGTCATATAAAGCAGCGGTGCAATGATAATCTTGTAAGAATTAAATTCATCTTCCACACCTATAATATCAACAGGAACATTTGATTCATATGCCGCCGTATAATAATCCCTGACAGCATCCAAATATTTCATACGAATACTGGGACCAGCCGAATATTCTAATGCCCACCAGTTATCCCAGTCAAAAAGTATAGCCATCTCTGCCGGTGTACGTCCCTCCAAAAACACATCACCCAACTGCTCTAACTCATCGCCAAGTTGTTCCACCTCCCGGAACACCCTTGTGTCATCTCTGCCTGCATGGTCGATGACAGCACCGTGGAATTTCTCACATGCCCCAATGGATCGACGTATCTGGAAAAACTGGATTGCATCCGCACCATGTGCCGCAGCCTGATAGCTTAAAAGCCGCATCTCTCCGGGACGTTTTAACCGATTATATGGCTGCCAGTTAGTTACGCTGGGCGTTTGCTCCATAAGCACAAAAGATTCCTGCCTTTTTATTCCCCGCATCAGATCATGCTGTAATGCCGTCTCAGCAGGAGTATCACCCGGTTCCGGATAGCAGTCCCATGAGATAAAGTCCAAATCCTTTGCCCACTTCTGATAATCCAAAGGTTTATAAAATCCCATGAGATTAGTCGTAACTGAGATATTTGGCATTTCTTTTTTTATTTCCTGATACTCCAAACGAAAACACTCCAGCATACTTTCAGACATAAACCTTCGGTACTCCAATGAGATTCCCTGAAACATGGTTCTATCCTCACCTTCGGCCGATAAGTGCTCGCTCTGAAGGTTCGGAAGCACCACTTCATCCCAGTCATAAAATGTATGTCCCCAAAATGCTGTATTAAATACCCGGTTCATTTCTTCCACCGTTCCAAACCTCTGCTTCAACCATCTCTGGAAAGCCTGCTCGCAATTCCTGCAGTAACACTCCCCGCCGAATTCATTTGACACATGCCATGCCACAATGTTTTCATAATCCTTATATCTTTTTGCAAGCTTCCCCGCTAACTTTGCCGCATACTTCCGATATGTCGGACTATTGGGGCAGGAATTGTGACGGCCTCCGAATTTTCTCTTTATACCGTTCATGTCAGTACGCAAAATATCAGGATGTCTTTTCGCCATCCATGCCGGGTGTGCGCCTGTCGAAGTGGCCATACATACCTTTAATCCATTTTTTCTTACAAAATCCATAATTTTATCTAACTTTTCAAAACAGTAGCTGTCTTCCGAAGGCTGTAATGCTGCCCAGCTAAATGTGTTCAGTGTTACAATATTGATATGTGCCTTTTTCATTAAGCGTATATCTTCCTCCCACATTTCCTGCGGCCATTGTTCCGGATTGTAATCACCACCATATAAAATATCCTTTATGTTCATTCCATATGCCATATATATTCTCCATATCAGACAATTAAACTAATATACCCCCTAACAAATACCTCTAAATTTATTAAGATATTTACTATGGGGTTGCTATTAACCACTCTATTATTATCCCTTTACACCTGTATGTGCCATTCCTTCTATTATATATTTCTGCGCAAACGCATATACAATAATAATTGGTATGACTGCACATACAGTTCCTGCCATAATCGCACCATAATCCGCACTATATTGCTGTTTAAAAGATGCAAGCCCTAACTGTATTGTTTTCTTACTGTCACTGTCCAAATAAATCATGGGAGCCAGATAATCGTTCCATACCTGATTGAACTGCAAAATAATCAATGTTGCAATCGCTCCCTTTGACAACGGCATAATCACATTCCAGTAAGTTCTCAATACTCCGCACCCATCAATTTTTGCCGCCTCATTTAATTCTCCTGGAATAGATAACATATTTTGACGAAGCAGAAATACACCGAACGCATTAAAAGAGCCAATCAATATCAATGCAGCATGTGTATTATACAGTCCCATATTCTTAATGATAATAAATTGCGGAATCATAATAGCGTTCCATGGAACCATCATTGTTGCAATATAAGCAAAAAATATTTTATCTCTTCCCGGAAACTTCAATTTCGTAAATGCAAACGCTGCCAATGAGCAGGTGAGAACCTGTATTGCAACGGATATTACTGTTACCTTAATTGTATTCAAATAATATTTAAGAAAATTTACCTGTGTCCATACTCTTGTATAATTTTCAATACGGAAGATTTCGGGAAGCCATTGAAATGGCTTTCTGAATATTTCTGTGTTTTGCTTAAAAGATGCGCTCAACATCCAGATGAATGGAATCAGCATAACAGCAGCAACCAGTACACACACGATAAATAAAATAACACCAGGTACTTTTATCTTGTTTTTCATCTGTCTGCCTCCTAATCATTTACCCATTTTTTCTGTCCGCGCCATTGAATTACCGTAATCACAAAAATAATCAAGAATAAGAAATACGCAATTGCTGAAGCGTATCCCATTTTCCAATTCTGGAATGCTTCCTTATAAATACGATATACAAGGACTGTTGTTGCACGCCCAGGTCCTCCGCTGGTTGTGATCTGAATGATATCAAATACCTGGAAAGAACTGATAAAGCACAAGATCGTTACCATAAATGTTGTTGGAGATAACATCGGCCAGGTTACACTCCAAAAGCATTGCCAATTATTTGCTCCATCAATCTTCGCAGCTTCATACAGATGGGATGGGATACTTTTCAGGCCACCCAAAAACATAATCATATAATAACCTGCTGTCTTCCATACGACTACAATTACTACTGTTAACAAAGCTGTTGCCGTAGAATTAAACCATTGCGGCAAATTACTTTCAGACACTCCCAGAAATTCTAAAAACTGATTCACAATACCGCCTGACGGCTGGAATACCATCATTGCTACACAGCCAATTGCAACCATGGATGTAAGATTTGGGAAAAAGTATACCGTTTTGAAGAATCCATTCAATTTTACACCTTTGTTTAACGCTAATGCCAACAGTAATGCCGCCAGTATTGTTAACGGCACTACTAAAAGTGCATAAATAATATTATTTTTCAATGCATCCAAAAATAACGTATCCTTAAACATTGCTATGTAATTTGATAGCCCTACAAACTTATATCCCGGAAATCCGCTATAATTCGTAAGACTAATCACAAATCCCATAATAACCGGAATTACCGTAAAAACTGCAAATCCAAAAAAATTTGGCAATAGACACAGATAACCCGCAATTGCTTCCCGCCTGTGCATCCGGTTCATATGTCCTTTTGGTTTAGCCATTTATCTGCCCTCTCTTTCTCAATTTAAAAAGGAGCCGTAGGGTCGGGTAACCTGACTCCACGGCCGCCATTACCTTTTACTCTGTTTGATCTCTCAAGCTATAGAATTTCTCCATACAGTCATCTACTGATTCTTCTCCCAAAAGATAAAGCTGTGATTCCTGTTTGAATACCTCATATATTGCCGCATAATTCTCTGCATTTGACTGTTCCGGTAACACTGTCATTTCAAATCGATTCTCGATTCCTTCAATTTTAATGGACTCTTTATATGCATCCATTGCTGCGTCTGTCGAATAACTTGGAACATTTCCTGTTCTTGCAGTTACACTGGTTCCTTCGTCTGATGTCGTAGCAAATTCCATAAAATCATATGCTGCCTGTTTATTTTTTGCTGTTTTTGCCATGCAGTAATAGCAGGCGTTACCAACGCTGGTCTTTTCTTCTACACCCGCCATAATCGGAAGTGGAGCCGTACCATACTCAAAATCACATTTCAGATCCCGGTATCCCCAATCACCATCAATCATCATATAAACATTTCCATTCGCAAAACAAGCGTTAAGATCCCATGAACCATTATTCATTTCTTCTATAGAAATATGGCTCTTTGAATACATTCTGTCTGTAATTTCCAAATATTCTTTTGTCTTTTCAAGAGGTGCATCATCTGTTAAATATTCTCCTGCCGCTATTGCACCAAGATTCATCGTCCAATTCGGGCACACTCCGCCCCAATACTGAGTATCGCCATCTTTTTTTACCAAGCTCTCTGCTAGATCACAATATTCGTCCCATGTCATCTGTTCTGTTGGATAGTCAACTTTTGCCTGGTCAAAAAGTTCCTTATTATAAAACAGCATCCAACAGCTACTATAAATCGGAAGACCATATATCCCTTCATTTTCATCGCTAACTGCGGTCAGTTCTGCATCAATGCTTCCCATATCTACATCACTTTTATCTATAAAGGCAGAAATATCTTCCAAGGCTCCTGCCGAACGATACTGATTTGCGAATGCAGGAGTACGCGCCCAGAATACGTCTACATCATCCGCTCCTCCACTTAGCAAAACCTTAATTTTGTCATCATAATCATTATTTGGAATTACATGCTTTACAATCTCCGCATCCGGATTTACTTTCTTATATGCTTCAATTTCATCATCCAGAGTACCTTCCAAATCTGAGCCTACATATACATTTACCGTTTTTCCATCTCCCTCTGACTTTGAATCGCTGCCCGAATCACTCCCTCCACAGGCTGTCAAACCTAGTACCATCGTTGCAGCAAGTAAGGCCGCTACCATTCTTTTTCTCATTTTTTTCATCCTTTCTATGTAATGCATTTGACACATTACTGATATTTATTTACTTAAGGATAAGTTGCTTTAGTCATTTTGTACAGTTTGAGATTTTTTCATACCCCCTTAACTGTTGACTTTCACGAGTGTCACATACATAATATAGATATAAATAATTATCTTTTTGAGTCCTGCTATCAACAATCTACAGGGAGGAAATACAAAATGATACGTATACTAATTGCAGACGATCTTCTGCCGCTTTGTAAAAGATATAAAAATTATATTAACAAAACTTCTGGAATGGAAACTACAGGAATTGCTAACAGTGGAACAGATGCTGTAAAATTGGCCTGTCAATTAAGACCGGATATTGTTTTAATGGATATTGAAATGGAGACACGCACTGCCGGATTGGAAGCTTCTGAACAAATTCTAAATGCTCTTCCTGATACAAAGATAATCATACTTACTGTTTATGAAGATGATGAATTTGTGTTTAATGCTTTTCAGCTTGGAGTATGCGATTATATCTTAAAAAATGCATCCAGAGAAGAGATTATATCCTGTATTCAGGATGCTTATGCAGGTTCTTCTCCTATACGTCCTGTCATTGCAGAAAAAATACGGCGGGAATTTCAGCGTGTCAGAAAAAGTGAACAAAGTTTTCTTTATTGTCTCCATATCATTACCGAAATGACACAGACGGAAATTGATATTCTGGATTTGCTAAGCCAAGGATATTCCCGTGCTCAGATTTGTGAAATTCGGTATATTGAACTTTCAACTGTAAAAACACATATAACCAATATTTTAAAAAAATTCAAGAAAAATTCAACGACAGAAGTCATTGATTTAATGAATAATCTGCAAATTTTCGACTACATTAGAAATATCAGTAAAAACATGCCGCTAAAAACAAAAAAATAAGCTATCCAGTCCGGCAGTACAGCCTGCCGGACTGGATAGCTTACTTTTGCTTAAAATATTCCATTCTGGATTTTTCAAAATGATACATCGCTGTCTCTATATCCTGATCCCCTTCAAGATATGCAACAGCTTCTTTTTCTAACATCTCTTCTAGTACTGCATATCCTTCAAATGTAGGCTTTTCACGAATGGGCCAGGTTTCAAAAAATACATCTGCATTATGTACTCCAACTGCATCACGGTAAATATTTTCTATATCTTGGTCAATGTAGGCCGGAATCATACCGTTCGCTGCATACAATTTTGCACCGTCTTCTCCACAAAGAAACTTCAGAAACTTAAATGCCGCAGTATCCTTATTTTCCTCTTTGCATTTTTCGGTGATTGCAGCCAGTTGATAAGTGCCCCATGTCGTTTCATCTTTTTGCCTCTCTAACGTAGGCATCGGCGCAAGATCCCATGAAATATCGGTCTCTCCATTTTTTTCATCTTCTAAGATCATGCCGACAAGCCATTCTCCCATGGGCATCATTGCGACATTTCCTGTTTCAAACATATCCAGCCAGTTTTTCTGCTTCATTTCAGTCGGCGTCATAGAAGATTTATCCCGATTATAAATACGATCCAGCATTTCCAGAGACTTTTGAAGATATGCCAGATTATCATCATAAAGATAAGTCTTTTCCTGAATCCCGATAAAATTGTATACCCAATCTACGAAATAACATCCCCATTGCTTGTCTTCCCCTGATCCTTTTGTCAGCCTTACCGCCAACTCTGCAAATTCAGCCCAAGTCATGTGTTCTGGCATCTGGATTCCTTCTGTTTCAAAAATATCTGTATTATACGCCAATACCCAACTTGTTTTTCTCGTAGGCAGACAATAATATTTTCCGTTATCTGAAATATCATTATACATATTTCCATAACAGGAAATATTGATGCCGTTGGCTGCAATCTGATCCGTAAGATCAATCAAATATCCTTTTCTCTGCAAATACAATACATCATTGATATTTTTTAATCCAATTACATCAATATCTTCTTTTTCCAGCAGTTCTTCCAGTTCAGGTTCCTTCAGGCCATCGTCAATATACTTAACGTCTACTAAAATATTGGGAAATTCTGCTTCAAATGTATTTACCAGCTTCTCCGTGTAATCTTTTTCATCTAGCCAAGTACAATAAGTAATCTGATAACTATCCGTTATCTTTTTTTCCTCTGCCGGCAGTTCCTTCTTTCCTGCACAACCTGTAACAGCCAGTATAACAGCCGTCAAAGCCGTAACGATTCTATTTATGAATCCTCTTTTTCTATAACACTCATTCATTAATGTCACCTTATCTAGCGTTTCTCCTTTTTAGGGTTGATAAAATATCACACTTGTCTATTGTCTCTTTTGCTGTCATAATTATTATAGTTGTAAAAATTGATATTGCCAAGAGGATTTATCATATGTTTTATTATATATTTGTGTTCGTCATACTTTCCTTGTTTCTATTATTCAAAAGAAGATCTAGTCCTGCTACTTATTACAGTATCCTGACAATGACTTGTTATACAGCGGCATTAATTGTGTTTGTCCTTTATATTTCTAAGGATTCCTACTATTATAATGCAATTGACTACCTGTTTTCCATTCCGCTGCCTGTTTGGAACAAAATCATGTTTTTTTCCATTCCGGCAGATGTTTTAATCCGGTTATTAAATTTTTCTACCTTGGCAACTATTTATTTCAGCATTTGTTTTACCTTTGCGTGGGTAGATTATAAGAATAAAAAATTATGTACAAAATTATTTTTTAGTATTTTTATCGCTGAACTGGTTTTTTATGATCCATTTTTCTGCAAGATATTCTATTTAAAAGTATACCCTGCATTATTAGATTATCAACAGTTTTCGAATTTACTAAAAGGGATTCACATGGTTACCACCATATTTAATATTTGTGTGATTCTTTTCGGAATATGGCTGTTTTGGCTGAATTATCGGAAGGTATCCCCGATACGTCTTATTAAAGTATCTGCCGCCGGAATTGGAATCTGCCATGCTTTAATCATGGTTTCCTATATTCTGCTGTTTGGATATTATCCAACCTGCCTTGTAAAAGTGTCAAAGGTTGCTGATATTGTATCCTATATTACTGCCCCTATGATACATGAAAAATGGTTCACGTTATTATTTCCGTATTATCTGCTGATATCTTTTCTTATGATCTGCTATTACATATACCGGACATCACAGATTACAACACAGCTGGAAGACAAAAGCCTGACCATAGCAAAACAAATCTCTGCTGCCGACACGACTTCTAAAGTTTTTTGCCATTATTTAAAGAATGAAATACTGGCCATTCAATCAGAAGTGGAAATACTGGAACCTACAGATGAACAGAAAGATGCCTTCCAGGAGATTGAGCAACGCTGCCGTTATCTCTATGAGCGCCTGGATCTTCTGTACAAAAGCAGTAAAGCGTCTTCCTTAACTTTATCAGAAAACAATGTTACTGAAATTTTGATCCATCTGACAGAAAACTTTTCTTATGAACTGCAGGGTTTTCAGGTAGAATGCCATTTTCCTGAAAAACCTCTCTATGCCATGTTGGACGAAAATTACTTCTATCAGGCATTACATAATGTGATATCTAATGCTTTGGATGCCATGCGTGAATTGCCGCCATCACGGCAGAAATTAATCCTTACATTAAATAATATCGAGAATTGGGTTTGTATCCATATTGCTGATACGGGAAAAGGAATAGCTCCTGAAAACCTTTCACAGATATTTACCCCTTTCTATTCCAGTTATCCCATCCGTACACACTGGGGAGTCGGCCTGTCCTTGACCTATAAGATTATAGAAGCCCATGAAGGGCATATTGACATTGAAAGTGAGCTGGATACCGGAACTATAGTAAAAATATTATTGCCGCAGATTATCAGGCAAAAACAAAATTAACTATAAAGGAGAAATTGCAATGAAACAAGAATTTATCAAAGTAGCCGGAACAGAATTTACAAAAGGGAACAAACCCATCCTTTTCCGAGGTTTGGGCATTGGAAGCTGGCTGAATCTGGAACACTTTATGGTGGGAATTCCATCTCCTGATAATCAGATACGTACATCTATCCAAAATTGCTTTGGAGAAAAAACTGTGGAGAAATTTTTTGATTCTTTCATTCATAGTTTTGTTACGGATAAAGATTTTGCGTTTTTACAAGAATGTGGGGTTAATGTTGTTCGTGTACCGTTCAATTACCGGCTGTTTATTGATGATGAAAATCCAGAGGAATACAAGCCGGAAGGATTATTATACTTTGATTATCTTATGGAATTATGCGAAAAATATCAGATTTATCTGCTGCCGGATCTTCATGCTGTTCCCGGCGGCCAGAATCCGGACTGGCATTCCGATAATAATACCGGAGTTCCTGAGTTCTGGCACTATAAAGTGTTTCGCGATCAAATCGTTTCCCTTTGGAAATACATTGCCAGGCACTATGCTGACCGTGAATATCTTCTGGGATATGATATTTTAAATGAACCTTATTTGATCGATGCTCCGGATATTTTAACAGATTTTTATAAAGATGTAACAAAAGCTGTTCGGTCAGTAGATGAGAATCATATTATATTTCTGGAGGGAGACCATTTTGCAATGCAATTTGACTGCATCCACGAAATTACAGATCCTGGCACGGCGCTCACGTTCCACTATTATCCTACGGTATGGGAGCCTGAGTTATTCAATACATCCTATAACAAAGACGCCAGACGTACCGTATTCAAAGAGATATTGAATAAGATTGCTTCTATTCGTGAAACGTTTGGCAGGCCGATTCTCTGCGGAGAAGCCGGTTATGATATTGATCCGGACAACCTTTCCCATTCTATGGAACTGTTAGAGGAAACTTTATCACATTTCAATGAATCAAGCATCTCATGGACATTATGGTGTTACAAGGATGCACAATTTATGGGAATCGTCTATCCCAAATCAGATTCGTCCTGGATGATGTTTGTAAACCGTATTCATGAAAAATGGACCCATTACAGAGAGATGGCACAAGCAAACGAGCTTATGGATAAGATTTGCCTCTACCCGGAATTTAAAACTGCCTCAGAAGATTTAAAATACTTTATGCAGTTCAGACAGCGGGGGATTCTATATCGCTTTCAGCGGGAGTGTATATTAGAACCTCTTTTAAAAGAATATACGGAGGAAGAATTTCTAAAGCTCCCGGAATCCTTCCTTTTTGAAAATTGTGAGTATTATGAGGAATATCAGCAGCTTTTAAAAAATATGACAACGAGGTGATCAAGATGAGAAATAAAGTAATACTTGGTTCTGACAGTAAAATGATGTCTTTTCTATCAAGAATTTTCGACTTGATTATTCTGAATATCTTGTTTGTCCTTTGCAGTCTCCCGGTTATTACAATCGGGAGCTCCCTGACTGCACTGTATTCAGTCACATTAAAAATGGTGCGAAACGAAGAATCATATATATTCCGTAGTTTCTTCAAATCCTTTAAAGAAAATTTCCGCCAAACGATTAGTATATGGATACCAACTTTGTTAATGGGATTATTTTTGTATACTGATTTCCGTATCTTGAAATTACCTTCAGCATCTGGATTGCGGTTTCTGTATATTCCGCTTATCGTTTTAACAATTTTCTTAGCTTGCGTATTATTATATAGTTTTGCAATATCTGCCTATTTTAAATGTTCTATAAAGCAAATTTTTAAAAATGTTTTGTTTCTTTGCTTAAAGCACAAGCTATATACATTGTCAATGCTTGCCATTAGCTTTAGTATCATTATTGTGTTTACCATAGGAACGAGTAAAACTGTTCTTCTTCTTATCAATCTTTTCACGTTGATTGGATTTTCTTCTCTCAGCATGCTCTACGCTTTCTTTTTTAGGAAAATATTTGATTTATATGAATAAAATGATATGAGATTTATATTGGCAAATTACTACTTCCAGAGAATCCATTTTCTCTGGAAGTAGATTAATGATTACAATCAATTCATTTTAACCTCATTTTCTGAAATACCGTATACACCTTAAAACTTCTATCACAAGTTCCTGATACAAATCTTCATCAAATATTCCCTTTATCAGAGCGTTCCTAATTAACATTGGATGAAACATTTCTAAAATTCTCTCTACGGCCTTCTTGTCTCCTTGCTGAGCCCTAAATAAAATCTCTTCAAATTCCATCATCTGTCACCTCCCATCCATTTTCGAATCTTGCAGATAGCATAATAATAGATATTCTTTACCTTATCTTCCTTAATTCCATTCAAACAACCTACCTCTCTAAAAGTTCTCTCCTCAAAAACATGCTGGTAAATGAAATGCCTTTCATCCTCTCGAAGCATCATAAGGGCTTCTATAAGCCTGTGGTCGGATAATTCATTCCATCCCGGATATCGTCCTTCTTGTTCTCTGGAAAGAATTTCTTCTCTACAACGTAATTCAATCATTTCGTCTATAGAAAAACTAAAATCCACCAAAGATTCTTCTAAAGGCTTTTCTACTCTGCTAATCTTTTCTTTTTTCTTCAGATAATTCCATCTTTTCCACCGGATACATTTCTGCAAATATGCAGTAAAGAAATTCTTTGTTTTATTTCCTGTATAATCATATTCATTCATATTTTTCCCTCCAAAATCTTCAAAATCAATCTGTTCCTAAGATTTCTAAGGGGGGAGAACGGCAATGACGCTTCATGGCAAGCTCTATTTCTACATAAAAAATACTGCCAAACCGGCATATTACCAGTCTGACAGCA
>OFGA01001190.1_pt1 | contig 18708 bp, 13 predicted proteins | sample 1521471 | NCBI WGS metagenome assembly OFGA01 (sample SAMEA3504086, study PRJEB24116) | mouse gut metagenome | biome: mouse gut; feature: mouse-associated habitat; material: faeces | place: Denmark | collected 2011
GCTCTCTGCTTTTGTTTGCCCAGCATGGACAGTAATCTAACGGGTTAAAGTCGTGTGTTCTGCAAGCTGTCAACAGCTTGCCAGCAGTGAGCTCCGTAGCAAGCATCCAGTGCTTTTGGGTGACCGATTGCGCTGAAGCGATGTATGCTTATGCGAAATGGGTGCAAGTTAGCAGTCCGTAACATTAAGTGAATCCTGTAGCATCGCTACCTTAGACCCTTCGAGGACAAAAGGGAGTCGAGTCATTGGCTTTTTTGTTATTCTGTATTTTTTTGATGCCTCAAACGGGGGTTTTCCGTAGAATCAATTGGAGGACATACCATCAAATAGCGTTCATTGCGAAGCCTGCTCTTTTACAGATTGAAACTGCTTGCGATACTGATTTGGGGTCATCTCCATACGCTTTTTAAACAGTCGGTTAAAGTAGGAGTATTCCGAATAGCCAATTTGTTCAACAATATTTTGAATTGGAAGAGTTGTCTCACGAAGCAGACGGCAGGCAGCATCCATGCGTTTTTTAATAATCAATTCTGTAAAAGTTATTCCTGTTTCTTTTTTAATTAAAATTGATAAGTAATTTGGCGTGATATGGAACTGTTTAGCAAGAGTTGTAAATTCTATTTCGGAAGTATATTGCGTATCAATAGCTCTGAGAATAAGCGATATTGTTGAAGCGTTGGGCACAGAACTATTTTGTTCATTTGCAGTCAATATCTTTTCCATAGATGTAAATATGTCAGGTATAGATGTATATTGCTGGCCTAACTGTGCATAATTTTGGTAATCCAGAGCATTCTCAAAATCTTTGTGGGCACTTTTGACGGTCAGAACAAGATTGTTATACAGAGAAGCGATTTCATCCAGCATTAGAGTCTGGCTGTAAATAATCAGATCCCGGAACACAAGGTGAAGTTCTTTTTGGTTGATAGTGTTCAGTGCGGTTGAAAAACGACGTAGAAGTTGATTCTCCTGTTTAGGTTGGCGTTGCGGATGATAGGGGAGCGGCTGTGAGTCCTGCCGGAGGCAGTTCGTTCTTGCGGCAATTTCAGATTGAGAGAAACGCGCAGAAAAGGGTTCTTTTATGGAAGAGAAGCAGCAATATCCTGTCCTGTCTTTTTCAGGCCAATCTTGTTGTGCAATCCACTTAGCAGCATTTTCATGGTCTGTATCGGAAAAGAGTAAAAAAGTTTCCTGCATGGAACCGGTCCGAAAACAGACATGCGAGAAAAGACCTTCCTCTGATATAACTGTAAACAGAGGAATATTCCTGTGTTCGGACAAGATATGAGTGATAAAAGCTACATAGGCATGCTGCTCCCGAATTCCAAGCAGAGACATGGAACTTTGGATGCTTTGCATATTCTGACCAGATAGTAGGCTGAACAATGCATTGATATAATGGCTGTTGTTATGTTCCTGGTCTAACTGGTGGCTCATTTTGTTCAACAGACGGATTAAATCATCTCGCTTGACTGGTTTGAGCAGATAGTCCGAAACCCCAAGGCGTAATCCCTGTTGCACATAGGTAAATTCATTATAGCCGCTGACACACACAATGAGCATTTTTTCGTTCAATTTGTGTAATTCTGTAATCAGTTCCAGTCCGTTCGTTCTTGGCATGCGGATATCTGTGAATACCACATCAGGTTTAAGGTCATGTGCCATCTTTAAGGCAGAGACTCCGTCTTCTGCTGTTCCAACAATACAGAATCCATGTTCTTCCCAGACAATTATTTTACGCAGAACAACTAATGCATAGGGTTCGTCATCCGCCAATAATACTTTATACATTCTTAATTTCCTCCCTTATGGGAAAAGAGACTATTACGGTAGTCCCATTTCCCTGTGTACTGTCTATATTTAGGCATACACTATTACCATACAGAAGATGAAGCCTCCGGGCAAGGTTCGAAAGCCCGATATGCTGTTCATTTTCAAATTCCTCTATACGGTCAAGCTGGCTCTCATAGATGGAAGTGCGGATTTCTTCCAGACGCTGGGGAGGGATACCGATACCATCATCATGAACAGTATAAATCAGCCTATCTTCAAGAACCTGTACATAGATTTCAATCAGCCCGGTTCCGGGTTTCTGTTCAAGACCATGCTGGACAGCATTTTCAACAAGGGGCTGTAAGAACATTTTATTTGTTTGAACAGGCAGCGCGGCATTTTCCGCATGGATATTTATTGTCATCCTTCCTGCAAAGCGTTTGGAAATAATCAGAGCATATTCACGTACATAGGAGAGTTCTTCTTCTACGGTGACAATGGAACTTTCTTTGACTGCATAGCGAAATATAGAAGAAAGTGACTCAGCCATTTCGGCAATCTCCCAGGAATCGTTTTCAAGTGCCATTCCACGGATGCAGTTAAGTGTGTTGTATAAAAAATGGGGATTGACTTGATTGCGGTATGCCAGAATCTCCATTTTTTTTTGTGTAATCTCAGCGGCAAGACGACAGTTCTCCAGATAACGTAATTTACTATTTTTCTGTTCAAGTTCATCCAGCATTCGGTTCATGAAATAGATCATCTGCCCCAGCTCATTATCTTCTTTTATGGGAAAGCGGACTGCAGTTTGGTTCGTTGGAACCCATTTCATAAATGCTCCGATTCTGCTTATAGGAATAAAGATTTTATTCCGTAGAAGTTGAAAAAAAAGAACCATAAAAATCAGCATGACGAAAGCAGTAATTACAATCATTCGTAGAATCGGGTAAATGATATTGCTGATGATATTGGAGGGCAGGATACTGTACAGTGTCCAGCCAGGATTATCAATGCTGTTGGAAAGCTTTACAACAGAAGGAGCGTTCAAAATTTCTTGTAGGGTCTGTTTATCTACAATATCTGTTTTTGTGGAAATAAAAGGGTAACCATTTTGGTCTGTCAGTATGATAATGCTGTTTTCGTAACTTTCCGCAGCGAGGATGTTCTTTTGTAGGAGTTCTGTCTGGAAAGTAAAAACAGTATATCCTAATTGTTTTCCCAGAGTACGGGAAGGAAGCCGCATGCGGTATACCGGTGATATTGCGCAGTAACAGTTGTTTAATATGGAAATATCGGTATCTTGATAAATCGAAGTGACAATATTTACATTAGCCTGACGCAGTTCTTCCGGAAGCCCATTAATGGAAAAATAATTATAACGGCTGCCCCATAAATATACGCCTTCCATATCAAAAATAGCTATTCCGGCAAGATCATCTGTCAGAAATGCACTAGCAGAGACAGAACGGAGATTGTCGGAAAGGGAAAACGCTGTCAAATTAGAACCATCCTCAAACAGGGATTGGATGGTAGGGGAATAGTTAAAGGTGTATAAAGCATTGTCAACTGCTTGGGAGAACTGCTGTAGTTGTTCTGTCATCTGGTTGTGTATGCTGCTGATTACGTTGTCAGCAATAGTTAGATTGGTTTTGTATACCATGCCGACAAAAATACCATAAGTAATGAGCCAGATAACAAAAAAAAGAGTCAGCATCCAAAAAAAGGTCATTAACAACGAATGCTCACGCGGTACATGCTTTTTTAACATCATGTTTCCCCCTTTAATATTTGACAGTAAATGAATTAGTCATGCTAACCAAATAATACTGTATAATTACTTTAGCTGTCAATAAAAAGACAGATTTCGTCAATTCTGGAACATAGTTATTAGACTTAATGCACAGTAAAATATAGACATAAAAGGAAAAGGAGGCATAACATGAAAAAGAAGTTTTTAGCAATTTTGCTGAGCATGGCAATGACAACAACATTGCTGGCAGGCTGTGGAGGCGGCGGGAATAGCGGAAGTGACGGAAGTGGTGAAAACACCGGAAGTGATGAAAGCAGCGAAAGCGCCGGGAATGATGAGAGTGACACGTCTGATGAGAGCGCGCCAGATGAGTATCGCGAGCCGTTGGCTCTGACCGTATATTCAGATATTGCGATCTTTGACGGCGAACAGTCTGGGTGGTTTGCACAGATGCTGAAAGACAAGTTTAATGTATCAGTCAACATTGTTTCAGGCTCGTTGGACGCGAATGCATTTAATGCGGCTGTTGCTGTCGGAGAGCTGGGAGACATTGTCCAGTTCAGTGATTTAGGAGAGAATTTTGTCACTGCATTAAAGGCGGATCTTCTCATGGATTTGGACGAACTGGATTTGTCTGTTTATCCGACCCTGACTACTTATTTTTCTGAGTCCATGCAGAGGGTATCAGACTTCTGTGCAACGCATGATATGGAAGGAACGTATGGATTTAACAATGACGTGGCGATGGAGAGCGGCGAATGGGATAATTTGCGAGACCCTACTTATGCACTGCAGGTTCGTTATGATGCGTGGGATGCAGCCGGAAGACCAGCGCTTACATCTCTGGAAGCCTTGCCGGAATTCCTTCAGACGCTTCAGGAAGCAGTACCGACAACGGAGGATGGAGAAAAAGTATATGCTTACGGCGGTTTTCCAGACTGGGAAGACTGTATAATGAAATTCAGCTGGGATTACATGACCTATTATGGCTACAGGGAAGCTGATTTTCTTGGTGTAAATTATGAAACCGGCGATATTGTAAACCCACTGGAGGAAGATAGCTTGTATTATAAAGCATTGAAAGTGAATAACCAGTTGTACAGAATGGGACTGTTTGATCCGGAATCCGTATCGCAGGACTTTAATTCTTATTCCAGCAAATTGGATGCAGGCCGTTATCTGATGACCCCATGGGGATGGGCTACAAATGGTTTCAATACAAAAGAGAGAGCAGAAAAGGAAATTGGATTTGTAGGATTTATATTTGAGGATTCAACCCCCCAGCAGCTGACGGCTTCTACAGCAGGAGGCAAGGGGGTGTGGGCGATTGGTGCAAACTGTGAGAATCCGGAACGTGTACTGGAAATTATCGAATGGCTTTGCACGGAAGAAGGCATCATTTCTTGGGTTTATGGACCACAAGGGCTGACTTGGGATTATGGTGAGGACGGAGTACCTTATGTTACGGAATTTGGATGGGAATGCTTGGAAAATGGAGATGGAACTACCATGCCTGCAGAGTACGGCGGAGGCACTTACTCGGATGGCGGCATGAGATTTGATCTCTCCACACTGATGTTAGAGCAGATTATTCCTGGAAAAACATACTCTTTTTCATATAAAGGATGGCCTTGCTACGAAGAGCGTTATTCGACAAATCTTTCAGAAGCATGGAGTAAAAATTATGCAGACGGAGCTAAGACGACTGTAGAATTGTATAAGGAAAAACTTGATGTAGTATTGGTTTCTCCTGAAGCATTCAGCTGGACTTATCCAACCATGAGCGATGACGCTTTGTCTAACCGTGCCCTGTTTGCACCAGTAATGAAAGAAGGCAGTTGGAAGTGTGTATACGCTGAAACTGATGAGGAATTTGAACAACTATGGAGCAATATGGTTGCTACCTGCAAGAGCTATGGGTATGATTCCTACGTGGAAGAAAAGGTGGAAGACATCAATGAATGTTTGGCTGCTTGCGGAATAGTAACAGAATAATGATTCCCTGTTTTAAAACATGACAGACTCTCAGACCTGAAATATATAGAAGAAAATGCCTGTTTATTCTCGGTTAACAATGGCAAGATATATCTCAAAGTATTTTAGTGAACCAGTATAGTTTATTCAGGTCAGTATATTATAGGATAAAAACAGGTGCATTGAGAGTAAGGATGGGATTTGATTATGAAACGTTTGTGGATGGCTACAATAGGTATAACAATTTTATTTTCCGGTGCGGTGGTTGGATGGGCGTACACAAAGATACATACAAAGATACCTACAAAAGAGGCTTGTCAGTTTAATTATTTTTATGACTGTGGTGCACTGCCTGCTGTCTGGGATACAAGCCAGCCGATTATGCAGACCATTACAGAAGCAACAAATTGTAAGCCTGTATTGGTTCATCCGAAAGAAGATGCAGACGCAAAATTGAATCTCATGATGAATTATGAGAACTTGCCAGATTTAATCACAACAGGGAATACAGAACTTCTGAAAGAAATGATTGACAAAGGATTGGTATGGGAATTGGAAGAATTTTTACAGACCTATCTGCCGGACTCGCATCTGCTAAAGGATTATCCTCAGGATGTAAAGGCGGCGCTGACTGCAAGGGATGGTGGCTGGTATTCTTATGCTAGCCATATTGCCTCCAACGATGCGGATGCTATATGGGGAGTACCGGATTCGCAGGCGGAATATCTGGAAGGATTGAAATATGCGAATCAGTTTTCAATTTTCTTCCGTACAGAATATTTAGTGCAGTTAGGAATCAATGTTAAGGATATCGACACGGAAGAAAAGCTGCTTGAGACATTACAGCTGATTGCAGAAGCAGAATTGAAAAATGAAGCAGGCCAGTCGGTATTCCCTCTGATGATACATGGCAATCAGTATCAGACATTCACGACACAGGCACTTGAAATGCATTTTGGCGTACTTCCAGTGGATCGGAACGGTAATTATCAAAGTATCTATTATAATAAGAACTACAAGCATGTAATGAGTTTCCTGAATCGGTGCGCACAAAAGGGCTACATCACAGAAAGCATGATTGCTATGGATGAACCAACGTTTATTGCATTGTGCGATGATGGACGTGTGGCTTGTTACATTGGCGGACTGTACGCTTTGCATGGTAACCTTGACGCAGACTGGTGTACGCCAGGACCGGTGCAGTCCAGCATGGGGGATCGACCGGTATTTGGTTTGCCCTATGAGCTGGTTGCAAGCACAGGGTGGCTGCAGACTGTGGTTTCCAAACAGACAGAGTATCCGGAAGAAATTGCCGTTTTTCTGGATTATATGACCAGCCGGGAAGGCATGCTGGTTCATATGTATGGGATAGAAGGCGAAGATTATTACTGGGATAAGAATAACTTGTTGCACCGCACGGAAGCTGGCGCGGCAAAGGTCGAAGACTGCATTTCCGGTATGCAAGGGTTCTGGGGCTTTCATTATGGTTCTTTTTCCAATTCGGTTCAGTGGGTGGATTTAAGTGAAGTGAGCGATATTAGAACAGCTTTCGGAACTTCAGACAAGGTGTATCTATATGATTTGGATCTTCTCAGCTATCCGGTAGATTATGTCTCACCGGACAGTAAGGAAGCCTATATTGCGAATGAAGTGAAACTTTATGCGGAACAAGTGCAGAACAGCCTTTTATTTGCGGAGGATGATGTTGCGTTTGAGGAAATGTATACAGAATTTCTTGATCAGCTGGACAGGCTTGGATTACGCAGATATGATTCCTATATTGATAAGGCAATTCAGAAAAATTATGAAACCTATGGGGAAAAAATCGTAGACATTAACGAGAGAGATGTTTTTGATTAAGAACAAAGAAGGGGGTAAAAATGAAGAAAAAGGCGGGAACTCTTCTGGTCCTGATGATTATGATTACATTATTTTCACTTTTCCAACCGGCTGTAAAAATATATGTTCATAGTCAGGCGGGAGAGGGAGCAGGCATTTTTCCAGATACGATAAGCCTGATGAATATTGTAACGAAAGAAGCGGCAGGATTACCGGTTGAAACCATTCCTGCATTAGGATTAATGAATACAGGCAGATGGATATTGATGGCGGGAATGTTGTTCCTGATGATTGGAGTTGTATTGGCTTTGGGCAGAAAAAAAGGATGGATACAAGCAGCCCTGGTAACAACCTGCATGGCTTTGGGGCTTCTTGCTACTTTTATGGTTCAACTGATGAACCTTTCAAAATCTTTGCTGTTTGAGTTGTTGCTGGATGAAATACAGGTATGGGCGTATGTTCCGATAGTAACGGCTGTTTTGCAGATTTTGTTTGTGTTGTTGATTATGAAAGACTGTAACAAACTTGAAATTGGGGATCGGGTCTGGCGAAAACTTGGGGGAATACTAGCGATTGGAGCTATATTGTGTGTGTTGCTGCCGACATTTTTAATAAAGGTACCGGATTCAGTCACTGGAATAGCCTCTGACGCAGAAGCGATGAACCGAAGTGTTTCAATTTTGCAGCAAATGCTCGGAAATGAGCCTTCTCTGTCAGAAATTGCAGCAGAGGAAGGCGTGTTCAGGGATGTATTGAATGGGGATTTGGCAGAGCTAGGACCATATTATCAGGACAAGGCGAACGTCAGGGGTATTTTTCAGGTTTCTCCTTCCGTACCATCGGTTGATCTGATTTTAGCAGGCAGTCTTGTATTGCTGGTCATAGGAGCAATTCTAGCCTTTATTTCCAAGGCGGACAAGTGGTTTCCGCTCGCATTTTTTACATTGGCAACTATTCTGTTTGCAGCATCTATCATGAATCTTGTGATCATTGATGATGGTGATATGTATGCGTCTGCCGTTAGACAGCTGGAATATCTGGGTCTTGGGACAGTCTCTGCTGTTCCAGTAGTGATGCTTTTGCTTTGCCTTGGCAGTACAGTCTGTAGTGTAATGAGTGTCCGTACTGCAGATTCACCGTATTTTGTGTCACCAATTCCACAGAAAAAAATGCTCTGTCTGGTAGCGGTATTACTTGCTGTATTGTCACTGGTCATGGTATTGCTACCGGGTGTGGAATTTTCATTTAATAGACCAGGCAAGAGCAAGACAGTTTCTGCTGTGATGGTCAGCGGTGTTCAGGCTCTTGGATTTCAGAAGTCGAAAGATGTACTCCAGCCAAAAGACAGTAAAGGAAATGTAATGTATAAGAGTTCAGGTGGGGGTGATACGGAACTTTCCGCAGCTGCCGTGGAAGACATTATGAGCGGTCTTTTGACAGAATACAGTATATTCACTTGGATTGTGGTGGTGCTGATTTGTGGCGGTATTTTGGCGTTGCTCAAGAACATGGATACAAAAATACCTGTTACACTGTTTGTGATGGCATTTGCAATGAGAGTTGTTACATGGGGAATACTTAGCTTGCAGATGAACCGGTCTATTGGTTCTGCCACGGCGGGAATTGGTCTGTATATTTCCCTGCCTTTGTTGATATTTGCGGCTTTCATTGCCAATTTTGCATATGAAGAGATGTTACCCAGAAAATATAAATTGTTTTTGCTATTGGTTCCCTTTCTGGTGGCAACATTCTTATTCAGTTATTTACCTTTGTATGGGTGGAGATATGCACTTTATAATTATAAATTCGGGCTTCCCATGAGTGACCAGGAATTTGTGGGATTCAAATGGTTTACGGAGCTGTTTAGGAATGGAGGTCATCGTACCAATATTATCCGTGTATTGAAGAACACTCTTGGGATGAGCGGACTTGGATTGCTGACAAGCTGGATGCCGATGGCATTTGCAATTTTTCTGAATGAAGTGAAAAAGGAGAAGTTCAAAAAAGTTGTGCAGATTGCCACGACGCTGCCAAACTTCATTTCATGGCCGCTTGTATTTTCCTTTGCATTGGCAATGTTTTCAATGGATACCGGGATTTTCAGTAAATTCATGCTGAGTATTGGCGCAATAGACGAGCCTGTTGCATGGCTGAACAGCGGCAATCATATTTGGCTTAAAATGTGGGCATGGGGTACTTGGAAAGGATTAGGCTGGGGGGCAATTATGTACCTTGCAGCAATCACGGGTATTGACCAGGAACAGTATGAGGCAGCCAAAGTGGACGGTGCAAACCGGTGGCAACAAATGCGTCATATTACCCTGCCGGGGCTGATCCCTACATTTTTCGTACTGCTTTTGTTAAATATTTCCAATATTTTAAACAACGGCATGGATCAGTATCTTGTATTCCAGAATCCAATGAACAAAAATTTTATTGAGGTATTGGACTTGCATGTGTATAACATTACAATCGCGGCAAAGGGGACGTCATCCCTGTATTCATTGGGAACAGCTGTTGGCATTTTGAAGACTCTGGTAAGTATCATACTACTGTTCAGTGCAAACAAGTTTTCGAGAAAGGTGCGCGGCGAGTCGATTATGTAGGAGGTATGATATGTTTATAAAAAAGAAAGAAAGACAACAAAATGCCGTTTTAAAAAGGGAAAATGCCAAAAAATATAAAATGGGTATGGGGGATATTGCTTTTAATATTATAAATTACCTAGTATTTATCATTATTATGTTGCTATGCATTTTTCCATTTTACTATTTATTTATTAATACGATTTCCTCGAATGAACTGGTACGTTTGGGGAGGATTCAGTTGTTTCCAAGGGATATCCATTTTGAAAACTATATTCAGGTGTTTAAGATTAATGGTATCCTAGAGGCATTTGTAGTGTCTGTTGCCCGGACCGTGCTGGGAACTATCTGGACAGTCGGTGGCAGTGCATTTTTGGGATATCTGATGACGAAGCAGGAGATGTGGCTCCGTAAGGTGTGGTACCGCCTGATTCTGATTACTATGTATTTTTCGGCAGGCCTAATTCCATGGTTTATAAATATGAAAAACCTCGGATTTCTGGATAATTTTTGGGTATATGTAATTCCGGGGCTGGTATCCCCTTACAATATGATTTTGGTCAAAACATTTATTGAAGGTCTTCCGCCTTCTCTGGAGGAAAGCGCCATGCTGGACGGAGCAGGCTATGTACGTTCATTTGTTTCCGTTGTGATGCCGCTGATTAGACCTATTCTGGCTACATTGTGTATTTTTTCAGCCGTGGGGCAATGGAACAGCTTTACCGATACGATGATGCTGATGCCATCCGGAAATTATCAGACATTACAGTATCTGTTGTATAAGTATCAACGTGAGGCAGAGTCGCTGGCAACGCTTATACGGAATACGCAGGACGCAAATGCGATAGCCAGTGCGGTAACGAAGCAGACTTCGCTTTCAGTCCAGATGACGGTAGCTATGGTAGTAACGCTTCCCATCCTGCTGGTATATCCTTATTTCCAGCGGTATTTTGTAAAGGGCATTACGATTGGAGCCGTAAAAGGCTAAGTGGGGGAGAATGCGGTGGGTAGAGGTTTGCCAGGATGCGCGGAACATGCCGGGTGGCTGTCCATTCCACATTTGACAGTGATGCGTTATAGAGAGGAGTATAATATGATCTATGGAACTAATCCGCTGACCAAAATGGATTATCCTGATCCGGACATTATCCGCGTCGGTGATACCTACTATATTGTCAGCACTACAATGTATTTTATGCCGGGAGCAGTTCTTCTCCGCTCCTATGACTTAATTAACTGGGAAATCTGTTCCTATATTTATGAATCGCTGGAACATACGCCGGGGGAGCGGCTAGAAGGGGAGCAGACTGTATATAGCCATGGTATGTGGGCACCATGTATCCGCTATCATAATGGTCGTTTTTACGTGGTGTTTATTGCCCACGAGTTTGAAAAAACATTTTTGTTCACTGCAGAAAAAGCGGAGGGACCGTGGACAAAAAGTTATATAGAAGGGATTTATCATGATCCATCCTTGCTGTTTGATGATGATGGGAGGGTTTATATTGTTTATGATGGCCGGGATATAAAGATTACAGAATTAAAGAAAGATTTGAGCGGTCCTGAGCCGGGAGGCCTACATAAAACAATTGTCAGGGATGCACCGGGAAAATTCCTTGGATATGAAGGCTCCCACATTTATAAGATAAATGGCAAGTATCTTCTGTTTCTGATCCATTCGAATAAGAAAAAATGGTTCCGGACACAGGCTTGCTTTATGGCTGATTCGTTAGAGGACTCTGTATGGAGCGGCGGGGATGTGCTTATGGAAGATCTGGATCAGATTAATCATGGTGTTGCACAGGGTGGAATTGTTGATACGCCGGATGGCCGGTGGTTTGCAGTGCTGTTTCAGGATCATGGTGCAGTAGGCAGAATCCCGGTGCTCGTACCTATTGAATTTAATGAATATGGTTATCCTGTCTTTGGCGATGTGACAAAACAGATTGAAAATACCAGTACCCGACCGGACCATAAGTATGAACAATTGTATTCTAGCGATGAATTTGATTATCAGCCGGATGAACATGGGAAAATCGCTTTGAAAAAGGTGTGGCAGTTTAATCATGAACCGGTCAGTTCCTATTGGGGAATCGAAAACAACTCTTACTGGATTGTTACGGATAAGCTTAGTCGCACAGTAGAGTTTGCCAGAAATACGCTTACTCAGAGGACAGTTTTGCCGTACTGTTCGGCGGAAATAACGCTTGATGCTAGACAAATGAAGATTGGTGATGTTGCAGGAATCTGTGCGCTGATAGGCTGTTACAGTTTGATTGGCATAGCAAAAGGGCAGGATGGAAATTACCTTGTTATGAAAGCAAGACGGCAAGGTGAGACAGAGGAAAAGGAATATGCCAGAATCCCACTAAAAAGTTGGAAAGTAAGGCTAAAGGTAGCGGTGGACTTTACAGATTTGAGGGATGAGGCACAGTTTTTCTGGTTGCATGACGGAAAGTGGGAAAAAATTGGCGTGACACATCCAATGCAGTATACCATGGATCATTTTACCGGATGCCGGTTCGGATTGTTTATGTATTCGACCGAAGCAACTGGGGGAAAGGCAGCTTTCAGCAATTTTATCTATCATTGTCCAGATGGGACAGAAAATCAGATAAGAAGCTAGGAGGAAAGTATATGGCAACAATTCAGCTGAATACTGAACGAAGCAATGGCACGATTAATAAAAATATTTACGGACACTTTTCCGAGCATTTGGGACGGTGTATTTATCAAGGGATTTTTGTGGGAAAAGATAGTACAATTCCAAATGTAAACGGAATTCGCAGTGATGTGGTGGAAGCTCTGAAAAAAATCAAAGTACCGGTTCTTCGATGGCCGGGGGGCTGTTTTGCGGATGAATATCACTGGGAAGATGGAATAGGTTCACAAGAGCAGCGTAAACGTATGGTAAACAACAATTGGGGAGGGCTGGTGGAGGATAATTCTTTTGGCACCCATGAGTTCCTTGATCTCTGTGAACAGATAGGCTGTGAACCATATATTAACGCAAATGTAGGAAGCGGTACGGTTCGGGAGATGGCTGACTGGATAGAATACTTGAACAGTGACAGCGATTCTACCATAGCGCAGAGACGCTGGGCAAATGGCAGAAAAGAAGCATGGGATGTGCGTTACTGGGGAATAGGCAATGAAAACTGGGGTGGTGGCGGAAACATGCGGGCTGAGTATTATGCGGATGTGTATCGAAGGTATGCGACCTATTGCCGAAACTTTTGTGGTAAGGATCTGTACAAAATAGCATGCGGACCAGGCGGTGATGATTATCACTGGACGGAAGTGATGATGCAGCAGATTCGCCAGCTGGTTAATGCAATTACCCTTCACTACTATACTCTTCCAAATGGGGATTGGGAGAATAAGGGCAGTGCCACTGACTTTTCACTGGAAGAGTTTTACAGTACTCTGGTGAGAGCCCAGGGAATTGGTGCGGTTATCAAAGGTCATTGTGATATTATGGATCGCTATGATCCAGAAAAGAAGGTCGGTCTGATTGTAGATGAGTGGGGCACATGGTGTGATGTGGAGCCAGGAACCAATCCGTGTCTGTTGTATCAGCAGAATACGATGCGGGACGCACTGGTGGCAGCAATCACGCTTAATATTTTCAACCGTCATTGTGACCGTATTCCAATGGCGAATCTGGCACAGGCAGTGAATGTACTTCAGTCCGTGATTCTGACAAAGGGTAAAGAGATGGTGTTGACACCTACTTATCATGTATTTGATTTGTATCAGGCTCATCAGGGAGCAAAGGAGATTGATTGTTTCGTTCAGTCTAAGCAAGTTGGTGTTGATAGATGGAAAATTGGACAAGTTGCAGCTTCTGCATCAGAAAAAGATGGTGTAATAACTGTGACGATGGCAAACCTTTCCGCAGACCAAGGCACGGAAGTCATGTTACGAGGAACTTTGGCACGGCAGGTGGAGGGTCAGATTCTGGTTGGATATATGAATCAGTATAATGATTTTGGAAAGAGCACGCTTTCCGTGGAAGAGTTCCATGATTACCAGGTCAGGGCTGATGAAGTGGCTGTTGCACTCCCGGCATGTTCTGTTCTGTCAATCAAAATACAGTAAAAATAATAAGAACATGGAAATTACGGAGGAGATTGCTTATGAAATATCGTATAAAGGATTTTCCGGAGATATACCGGAACGTAGGGCAGATGAATGTAGAGGAATTACTCCGCTGCGTAATTTGTCCAAATATGACTTATGACAATCTGCCGTCTTATTCTTCGCCAACGATGTTTCTTCATACAACAACGGCAGACAGAGCATTTGCTTCATCGGAAAGACTGAGTAGGCAAAGCAGTTATCCGTTGGTTCTTGCTGCAGACCTGGAACATGGAGCAGGAGAGGCGATTGACGATGCGGTCCGTTTTCCGTCCTTGCGTGCGGCAGCAGAAGCAGGGGAATCATCGCTTGCGTATGAAATGGGCAGAGTGGCCGCAAAAGAAGCGATAGATGCTGGATTTTCTTGGAGTTTTGGTCCTTGCGTAGATATTATGTACAACAAAGAGAATCCAATCGTGGGGCTGCGAAGTGCGGGGAGTGATGCAGAGACAGTAATCCAGTATGCCGGAGCCTATATGGATGGGATGCAGGATAATGGATTGATCGCAACCCTTAAGCATTTTCCGGGTGACGGATACTGTGCGGATGATCAGCATGTCACTACTACAGAAAATCTTCTTTCCAGAGAAGAGTGGGATTCTTCTTATGGGAAAGTGTATGCTGAATTGATCCAGAGAGGCGCTATGGCAGTTATGGCGGGGCATATTGCTCTTCCGGTGTATGACGAAGCAGATCCGGTTACTGGTCTTTATCCCCCGGCAACATTGTCTGAGAATCTGCTGACGGGGCTGCTTCGGAAGAAGCTGGGATTTGAAGGGATTATCGTGTCTGATGCGGTTTATATGACCGGGTTTAGTGGATATATGCCGATTTATCGGGCCTGTGCAACTTTTCTGGAGGCCGGAGGGGATTGCCTGTTGTTTATGCATGAGACAGAGGAGTTTCTTATGGGAATGAAAAAATGTGTTGATGAAAAATTTTTGTCAATCGACGTTCTAAGAAACAGGGCATACAGGATGCTGTGTTTTGTACAGGAGTATGCTGAAAGTCACTTTGGAAACAGACAAGTAGATTTCGATCGTGAGAAAGCGGAAAAAGCATCTTCCTGCATTACAGATAAGGCAGTGAAAGTAGTACGTGACCGCACCGGTATATTGCCAATCAAGGTAGATGAAGTGACCAGCATAGCCCATGTAATTCTCTTTAATCCGTGGACAGAAGTGTGGCAAACAGGGAAAGAACTGACGGATAAATTCCGTAATCTGGCTGGAAGGGTGGACGAATTTCCTGATCCCGGTCCCTATAGTCTGATGGAGCTTGCAAAAAGTGGCGAATATGATTATATTATCTGCTCCATTTTTGAATCCCCAAGCTATGGCTATAATTCTGCCAAGCTGTGCGGTCCAGCGGCACGTAATATGATGAATGGCTGGATGCGGTATGAGACACCGGTGGTATTTATCAGCTATGATGGTGTACAGTTTAGTGAAACCTACAAGGCATGCACAGATACCATGATTAATACCCATGGTATTACTAATTATACTATTGATGTTGTAATGAACCGGTTACTAGGAAAGTAGGTGGTCGTAACAGACAATAATATAAAGTTATGGAATAAGAGGCTGTTTTAAAAGAATGCAGCATGGGAAGCACCGCGACTTGTGGTGAAAAAGGATGGAACGCCACTCTGCGATATGGGCAGGGTCATTTCTCTGGATATGAAGGAAACTGGTACGTGATGTGATCCCAGCGTCAGTTTGTACCGGTAAATCAGGGGGCCTGGCTGTATCGGGCTCAGATTGACCGGGGAAACCGTGGAAGCTGGTATCCAATCCAGTCTGCATCACTAAGCCAGAGTATGGATGGGAAAATAACCACACTTTTGTAGTGGAAGTTTAATATGCAGTCGTAAATTGTAGATTTTTGAAAAAAATAGAAATATTTTTTAGTCCTAACTTGACACTAGCTTATAGGAGTCAGTACGGAAGTGTGAACCCAGCGGGGATCATTGCGCCAACGATTGTGGCGACATTTGTGAGTACGTTGACGGCGGTGGTGTATTGTAAGGTGAAGGATAGAAAAGTGGAGAGCCTAAGGGCTCTCCGTAATTGTTTAATGGAATTTATTATAGATATTTTGAAGTAGCGATATAATTTTAATAATAAGCTATATAAAATTTTCTATACATAAAAAATATTGTGTTTTATTGGGAAAAGAATCATATTATTCGGGAATTAATTAAATAATAGAACCAATAAAACAAAATAAATATCAATGTTGGCTGGAATTGTCGAACAAGAGCCATTGACATCAACTGAGGCTGAAAAAATATTAATATGGGCAAATGAGCAATTTATTACACAGAAATGGGAGGATACAACTAGTTTTAGAAAAGCAGTAGCAGCTATAGGAATAAAAATGATGATGCTTTATGGAATTACCTATCGTGAATTAAGAAAAATAAAATGGAATGACTATAATGAGGTGTATAACTGCATTACCGTTAATGAGTTTGAACTTCGGTTACCATTAAAATTATCTGTACAATTAGGAAATATAAAAAATTTCGTTTTTGATAGAAAAATTGTAAATGGGGAAAATTTAATATTTGCTGGTTTTCAAGGAGAAGCATGGAATGATATAACATCTTCTTCGGGAATACCTGATTATATAGGGGCATTGATTGGAATTACAAGTGTGACAAGCATCGTAAAATATGGTATAAGTCAACTTCTAAAAGCGGGATTGAGTGATTCAATTATTAAAAAAATGACAGGTGCAAGTGAAAAAATTATTCAAGGATGTTTGCTTCAGGAGGACAATGAATTAAAACAAATTATTAATGCCAAAATACTGATGGCAGACTGGTATTATGAATTTTAAAATTTCGGCTTTAGTTAATATGAAGTAATTTGGGAGAGGTATATGAAAGATTTTTCTTTTTGGGAAGAGTATGAAGGTACGCCAGAGGGGAGTGGTCGCAGCGAAAAGATATGGCTGATCAATCCCGATACAGGACAAAAGGGCTTATTTAAATTTAAGAAAGATATTTCAACAACGGACCATGTTTCTATTGTATTAGCCTGAAATATGAACATTTTGATACTGAAACTTTAATGGATTCGAAAACAAAAGATAAATATTCTTTGGAAATGATTCAAAAAGCATTGGAACCATTAGGACTGTTTTACGATTTCCTGCCTGTTTGTATATTTGATTTCTTGATAGGGAATACAGACAGGCATCAGAGCAATTGGGCGTTAATCAGTAAAAATGTAAAAATACGGTTAAGCCTATTATATGATAATAGTTCTTCTCTTTGCGCATATGTTACAGGGCAGAAGATTAGTCGGTATTTGGGAAATGATTTAATGTTATGGAAATCACTGGTTGATACAAAATCAAAGTCGATTATTCGGATTAGCTGCCAAGACACAAAGCAACCCACACATCTAGAGGTGGTTAAATATATTCGCCAAAATTATTTTGAGCAGACAGTCAACATTGTAAAGAAGATTGAAGAATTGCTGACAGAAGATGAGATTTGCATAATAATGGATAAATATATAGAAATGCTTTCAACGGAGAAGATATGCTTGATAAAAAAATATCTATTTTCAAAAGTACAGTTGCTGAAGAAAGTATATGGGGAGGTAAATTATGAGCCGTAAAGATGGTAAAGATTATTTATATTTGATTTGGAAATCAGGGCAATCCGGGCGACAATACATTGTTGGTCAGTTAACGAAAAATAGTCACTATGAGTTTCGGTATTGTCATGAGGTAAAGACGGCAATTGATGATGGATTCGTACCACTTCTTTGCTTTCCGGATTTGAATAAGCAGTATGAAGATGAAAAACTTTTTTCGGTTTTTTCCAGTCGTTTACCGGATAAAAAAAGGAAAAACATTAATGATATTTTAAAAAAGTACGAGTTAGAAGATTATGATGAGTATGCATTGCTTAAAAGAAGTGGGGCGAGGCTTCCGATTGACAATTTAGAATTTATTGATCCAATTCTGGAGGGAGAAAAAGATTTAACGAGAAATTTTTTCGTGGCAGGAGCTAGACATCACTTGAACTGTGAAGGGTGTGACTGCGTAAAGGCTATAGAGATTACAAGAGGGGATGAAGTTTATTTAAAAAAAGATTCAAAAAACAAATATGATATAAATGCAGTGCAAGTGTTGGATGGTTCAGGTAAAATATTGGGTTATGTTCCGCGATATTATAGTAATAGTGTAGCTGAATTGTTGGAAACAAAGAAAAATATTTCGTGCCATGTATATAATGTTGATAAAAGTAAAAATTGTAATGAATGTATTAAGGTAATAATGGAAATCAGGAATTAGCAGACTGGGCAAGACCTGCTTTTATTATATTGATTTTCTTGTTTGGGTATTATTAAACAATAAGAGAGGAAAAACTATTATTACAAAATATTTTTCACAAAGTTCGTGTCACTAACTTGACACAAGGGGGATTGAAGGCGATGGAGGAACTGGCGAAGCTGGAGGCGGAGAGGGGGACGCCGGGGTATTTGGCGGGAGACGGCAAAAACGGTGGAAAAACGCCAGATACTTTGGCGTCCATGGAACAGGTGGGACGAAAGAAGGAGCGGATTGCCAGTAATGAGATGTGTACGTTTTTGATTTTGAATATCTCTTCGCTGCAGCTTATTC
>OFGA01001191.1_pt1 | contig 18684 bp, 17 predicted proteins | sample 1521471 | NCBI WGS metagenome assembly OFGA01 (sample SAMEA3504086, study PRJEB24116) | mouse gut metagenome | biome: mouse gut; feature: mouse-associated habitat; material: faeces | place: Denmark | collected 2011
AAGGTGGACACGGGAAGGTTTGCCAATGACCTGGTGACATTCCGAAATCGGGATGATGTTCTGACCCTTTTAATTCATCTGGGATATCTGGCTTATGATGAGGAGACGGAGAGAGCACGGATTCCGAACGAGGAGATCCGGATGGAATTTGTAAGGAGTATCAGGGATGTGAAGCGGGATGATACGATTAGGCGGGTTTGGGAGAGCGAGCAGCTCATTTTTGATACGGTTCATGAAAATGCAGAGGCTGTGGCCAGGCAGATTGAGAAGATTCACAGGGAGGAAGCGGCTTTGTATTATAATAGTGAGCAATCCCTTTGCAGCGTAATCAAACGGGCTTATTTTAGTTATGGGGATGAATTTTTGCTATTTGAAGAACTTCCGGCGGGAGATGGGTATGCGGACATTGTGTATCTGCCTAAAAAGCCTTCTTTGATGCCAGCGTTAGTTATTGAACTGAAATGGAATCAGACTGCCAAGGGTGCGATTGGCCAGATTAAGGAGAGGCGGTATCCAGAAGCCATTCGAGAATATGGTGGCGAGATTTTGTTGGTCGGTGTGAATTATAATAAAGATGGGCCGGTGAGGAAGCGAAAGCATACCTGTATAATAGAAAAGTACGATTGTAAGGGCTGTCAATAGGCAGCCCTTTGTGTTACCAGAATGGAAACACGTTGAATCAGGTATGGTGCTTTTATTATGGTTCTGAAAATGCTATACTCTAAGCAGGTTAAGAAGCGGATGTGCTTCGCGGCGTTTGGAGAATTGCCAGTAGAAAAAGAGAGGGGACGAGGATATGGCACTTGGCGAGAATATACGGAAATTAAGAGAAAAGGCGAATCTTACCCAGCAACAGTTGGCGGAGCGATTATATGTATCCCGACAGACGGTATCCCGATGGGAGAGTGGAGTTAGGTGTCCGGATTTGATTACTGCGAAGAAACTGGCAATGGAGCTGGATATATCTCTGGATGAGCTTATATCTGATGAAGAAGTTAAAAATATACCGGAAAATATGTATTTTTGGCGCGGACCAGAATGGGAGAAGAAAAGAAAACTGAAGGAATATAAAAAGGGACTGTATAGATTACTGGACGTTGTTAGCTCAATATTCCTTGTGTTTATGATATTTCAAATGAAGACGGAGGTTCCGATCTGGTGCACCTTGATGGTTGGAGGAATTGTGGGGGTAATATGGCTGTTGATTTTTGCGGTGGATAGGAAGATGGGGGAGTGAAACGTTTAATAAAAATAGCATATAAAAATTGTTGCATATTTTCTGTGAAGATGTATTATAGAGGAGAAGTTAGAATCTTGTTAAATAAGTTCTAAATAAGATGGAGGATAAAGCATGGATTATCAGGAGATAAATGCAGCAACGATTGACCAATGGATTGAGGAAGGATGGGAGTGGGGAATCCCCGTTTCCCATGAAGTGTATATGCGCGCCTTAGAGGGAGACTGGTCAGTTCTGCTGACGCCGAACAAGACGGTTCCAAAAGAATGGTTCGGGAGTCTAAAGGGGAAGAAGGTACTAGGGTTAGCCAGCGGCGGCGGGCAGCAGATGCCGATTTTTACTGCGGCAGGCGCTAAGTGTACGGTGCTGGATTATTCCAAGAAGCAGTTGGCCAGCGAGCGCATGGTTGCCCAAAGAGAAGGGTATGAGATTGAAATCATTCGAGCGGATATGACTAAGGGACTGCCCTTTGAGGACGAAAGTTTTGATATTATTTTTCATCCGGTTTCTAATTGTTATGTGGAAGAAGTGAAGCCGATTTTCAAAGAATGTTATCGTATATTGAAGGACGGAGGGCTTCTGCTTTCGGGGCTTGATAATGGGATGAATTTTATCTTTTCTGAGGATGAGAAGACGCTTGAAAATACGCTGCCCTTTAATCCGCTGAAAAATAAAGAACAGATGCGGCAGCTAGAGAATGAGGACTGCGGTGTACAGTTTTCCCATACCCTGGAGGAACAGATTGGAGGACAGTTGGAGGCTGGATTTATATTGACCCATCTCATGGAGGATACCAATGAGTGCGGGAATTTAAAAGAGCATAATATTCCCAGCTTTATTGCGACGCGGGCTGTGAAGAAGGACGCATATAAAAGAGAACTGACGGAGAAAAATAATTAATATGTGAAAAGAATATGGAGGTTATGGGAATGAAAAAGAAACTTCCAGTTGGTATAGAATTTTTCAGTGATTTCAAAACCAGAGACTATTACTATGTGGATAAGACAGGGTTTATTCGAGAGTTATTGAATGGTTGCGGAAGTGTGAATCTTTTTACAAGACCTCGTCGTTTTGGTAAGAGTCTGAATATGGATATGCTGAAATCTTTTTTTGAGATAGGTACATCTGCTCGCTTATTTGATGGCCTGGAAATCATGGGTGAGACAGAGCTTTGCGAGGAATACATGGGGAAATATCCGGTTATTTCAGTTAGCTTAAAGGATATTGAAGGTGTAGATTTTCAGACAGCATATGATTCGTTATGTATCGTGATGCGCGATGAGGCGGAGAGGTTCGATTTTCTGCTGGAAAGTGAAAAACTTACTTCCTATGATAAAGCAAAGTTGATCCGGCTGCTTGAGGGGAATTTGGAAAAAGCTGCTGATCTCCATAGCAGCTTAAAGGTACTGACTCGATTACTCCATAAACATTATGACAGACGTGTAATTATTTTGATAGACGAATACGATGTGCCGTTGGATAAGGCGTATCAGAACGGTTATTACCAACAAATGGCAGCCCTTATCCGTTCACTGTTTAGTCAAGCGTTGAAAACCAATAAAAGTCTTTATTTTGCAGTTATTACAGGATGTTTAAGGATAGCGAAGGAGAGTATTTTCACAGGACTTAACCATTTTAAGGTTAGGACGATTTCAGATGTGAGTTATGCCGAATACTTTGGATTTACGACATATGAGGTAAAAGAATTGCTTTCTTACTATGAAATGGAGGAAAAATTTGATGAAATAAAGGAATGGTACGATGGATATCATTTTGGAAACTTTGAAGTATACTGTCCATGGGATGTAATAAATCAGTGCGATAAGTTTAGAGATTCAATAGATGCGCCAATGGAAGCTCATTGGGAGAATAGCAGCAGCAATAGTATTGTTCAGGATATTCTTGAAAATGCGACAGCGACAACAAAGGATCAGATTGAGGCGTTAATTTCCTATGAATGTGTAGAGAAAGAATTAGTACCAGAACTGACATATACAGATTTAGATAATGAAGATGTCGATATTCGTCAGACTTATTTGTGGAGTGTTCTGTTTTCTACAGGGTATTTGACAGAAATGGGAAAAACGGAAAAGGGCCTCCATAAGCTGGTGATACCGAACCGAGAGGTACGTGGAATCTATGAGAAAAAAATAAGGTCATGGTATAAGGGTACAGTTACGAGTAATACAGGAAGATGGCAGGAATTTTGTAAGGCTGTAAAGATGGGGGAGGCAGGAGAAGTACAGAAATTATTAAATGAATTTATGGCTGATTCTATTAGTATCCGAGATACATTTGTACAGAAGACAATGAAGGAAAATTTTTACCATGGCATGTTGTTAGGACTTTTGCAGGCGGAAGGAAACTGGATTGTAAAATCTAATTCGGAGACTGGTACAGGATATACAGATATTCGACTGGAGATTCCATCAGAAAAAATTGGATGTGTCATCGAGGTGAAGTATGCCGAGGATGGAAAGTATGAAGATGCCTGCGCGAGAGCAATGAAGCAGATCAACCTTAAGGGTTATGCAGATGGGCTTAAAAAGAGTGGGATTGAGGTCATCCACAAATATGGGGTTGCCTGTTATAAAAAAACTTGTAAGGTAATATATAGCAGATAAAGATTTATGCAGTTTTGACAGGAAGGAGGCATCTTTTTGGACAAGTTACATAAAAATGGGAAAAGCACTTGAATTTTTGTATCAGATTTAGTACAATTATTACCAGTTGAGGATTATTTAACAATGTAACAGGTTAATAGCTTCACGATTCATAGGACTGCGTAAACAGTTAATAAAACTTTAGGAGGAATTAATCATGGCAGTAAAAGTAGCGATCAATGGATTCGGACGTATCGGACGTCTTGCATTCAGACAGATGTTTGGAGCAGAAGGGTATGAGGTTGTAGCAATCAACGATCTGACATCCCCTAAGATGCTTGCACACCTGTTAAAGTATGACTCTTCACAGGGCAGATACGCTTTATGCGACAAGGTAGAGGCAACAGAGGATTCTATCATTGTTGACGGCAAAGAGATTAAGATTTATGCAAAGGCTAACGCTGAAGAGCTTCCATGGGGAGACCTGAACGTAGACGTTGTTCTGGAGTGTACAGGTTTCTACACATCTAAAGAGAAAGCTTCCGCACATGTTAAGGCAGGTGCAAGAAAAGTTGTTATCTCCGCACCGGCAGGAAATGACCTTCCTACTATCGTTTACAATGTAAATCATGACAAGCTGACAGCAGAGGATACCGTTATCTCCGCAGCTTCCTGTACAACAAACTGTCTGGCGCCAATGGCTAAGGCTCTGAATGATCTTGCAACGATCAAGTCTGGTATTATGTGCACGATCCACGCTTACACAGGCGATCAGATGACTCTTGACGGACCGCAGAGAAAGGGTGACTTGAGAAGATCACGTGCAGCAGCAGTGAATATCGTTCCTAACAGCACAGGTGCAGCTAAGGCTATCGGTCTTGTTATTCCTGAACTGAACGGCAAGCTGATCGGAGCTGCTCAGAGAATTCCTACACCTACAGGATCAACAACTATCCTGACAGCAGTTGTTGAAGGCAATGTAACAGTTGATCAGATCAACGAGGCTATGAAGGCTGCTTCTAACGAGTCCTTCGGATACAACACAGACGAGATCGTATCCAGCGATATCGTTGGTATGAGATATGGTTCATTGTTCGATGCTACACAGACAATGGTATGCCCATTAGACAACGGAACAACAGAGGTTCAGGTTGTATCATGGTATGACAATGAGAATTCTTACACAAGCCAGATGGTAAGAACAATCAAATACTTCTCTGAATTAGCATAATTCTGGAATACCCAAAGGGTCCGGTCTGATAATGGACCGGGCCTTTTCTTAACAAGGATAATCTTTGTGACAATTTATATCTAGGAGGCAATTTACATGCTCAATAAGAAATCAGTAGATGATATCAATGTAAAAGGAAAAAAGGTACTGGTAAGATGCGACTTTAATGTACCGCTTATCGATGGAAAGATCACAGACGAGAACCGTCTTGTTGCGGCGCTTCCTACGATCAAGAAGCTGATCGCTGACGGAGGGAAGATCATTCTCTGCTCACATCTTGGAAAGCCAAAGGGAGAGCCGAAGCCGGAGTTATCTCTTGCACCGGTAGCGAAGCGTCTGTCTGAACTTCTTGATCAGGAAGTAAAATTTGCTGCGGACGCAGAGGTCGTAGGCGAGAACGCTAAGGCGGCAGTAGAGGCTATGCAGGACGGCGAAGTGGTTCTTCTTGAGAATACCCGTTACAGAATAGAAGAGACAAAGAACGGAGAGGCGTTCAGCAAGGATCTTGCTTCTCTGTGCGATGTATTCGTGAATGATGCATTCGGAACCGCGCACCGTGCACACTGTTCTAACGTAGGCGTGACACAGTTCGTAGATACGGCGGCAGTAGGTTACTTAATGCAGAAAGAGATCGATTTCCTCGGCAATGCAGTTAATAACCCGGAGAGACCGTTCGTAGCGATTCTCGGCGGAGCGAAGGTTTCCAGCAAGATCTCTGTGATCGAGAATCTTCTTGACAAGGTGGATACTCTGATCATCGGCGGCGGAATGTCTTATACCTTCTCGAAGGCACAGGGCGGAAGCGTAGGCGGATCCCTTCTGGAGGCAGATTATTGCGAATATGCGCTGAATATGCTTAAGAAGGCAGAGGAGAAGGGCGTGAAGCTGCTGCTCCCTGTTGATACTGTGATCGCGGATGATTTCTCCAATGACGCAAACAGCAAGGTGGTTAAGGCAGGCGAGATCCCGGACGGATGGCAGGGTCTTGATATCGGGCCGGATACCGTGAAGATCTTCTGTGACGCCGTACAGGATGCCAAGACGGTTGTATGGAACGGACCGATGGGCTGCTTCGAGATGCCGAAGTTCGCAAACGGTACGGAAGCGGTTGCGAAAGCGCTGGCAGATACAGAAGCTACGACAATCATTGGCGGCGGCGACTCCGCAGCGGCAGTTAACCAGTTAGGCTACGGCGATAAGATGACCCACATCTCAACCGGCGGCGGCGCCTCCCTCGAATTCCTCGAAGGCAAAGAGTTACCAGGCGTAGCGGCTGCAAACGATAGGTAAAAAGCTTGGCGAGGTTTTATCGAGCCTAGCGTTTACCTAGTTCACTGAACTTGGCGAGGTTTTTACGAGCCTAGAGAAGTGAACATCTCCCCCGGCGAAGGATGAACTTAGTAAGGTGAAGTTACATTACCTTTCAACAATAATACAGAACAGGAGACCAACAAACATGGCAAGGAAGAAAATTATAGCAGGCAACTGGAAGATGAACAAGACTCCAAGCGAGGCAGTTGCATTAGTAGAGGAATTAAAACCATTAGTAGCGAACGACGAAGTCGACGTAGTATTCTGCGTGCCGGCAATCGATATCGTTCCGGTCGTAGAGGCTGCAAAAGGCACTAATATCCAGGTTGGAGCAGAGAATATGTATTTCGAGGAGAGCGGCGCTTATACAGGCGAGATTTCTCCTAACATGCTGGTAGATGCAGGTGTTAAATACGTTGTTCTTGGCCATTCCGAGAGAAGAGAGTATTTCGGCGAGACTAATGAGGATGTGAATAAGAAGGTGCTCAAGGCATTTGAGCATGGGATCACACCGATCATGTGCTGCGGCGAGACATTGGAGCAGAGAGAGCAGGGCGTGACCATGGATTTCATCCGTCAGCAGGTTAAGGTTGGCTTCCAGAATGTAACGGCAGATCAGGCTAAGACGGCAGTGATCGCATACGAGCCGATCTGGGCGATCGGAACAGGCAAGACAGCTACGACTGAGCAGGCTCAGGAGGTTTGCGCAGGAATCCGTGCATGTATCGCAGAAGTGTATGATGATGCCACAGCAGCAGAGATCCGTATCCAGTACGGCGGATCTGTCAATGCAGCTACAGCGGCAGATCTGTTCGCACAGGCTGATATTGACGGCGGCCTTGTAGGCGGCGCTTCTTTGAAGGCTGACTTCGGTAAGATCGTTAACTATAAATAAGCGCACGTCTGTGAACACTGATTGTTAAAAATACGATGAAAATAGGGATATTGAAGGGATGTAGTTCCTTTGATATCCCTTTTTTGGCTTCTTGAACAATTGGAAATATTTCTTTTAATACAGATGCTCGTGTGATACAATTAGTAAAGAGATAAGATAAGAAAGCGCTGGCGGGATGTTTGCAGGAGCCGTCAGGCAAAAGGAGAAGGAACATGGGAATATTTTCATTTCGTAATAAGAATGAAAAAGAGGCAGAAGAGAAGAAGTATCGGTTCGGAATGGAGGGAATGCTTAGGGAGGTCCTGGATAAGAATTCGAAGGGACAGGAATCTCTGGATACATTGTCTAAGGAGATCCGGCAGATAGGAACAGATGTCCGTAAACATGATATGGCGCTGGAGGATTGTCTGGATGCATTAGAAGAGCAGCGCGAGGAAGAGGCACAGAGTCAGAAGAGGATTGCCGAGTTAGAGTCTGGTCAGGAGAAACTGCTGCAGGTATTGGATGCGTACCAGGAGCAGGTGTGGAATATGATGCGGTATGCCGCAGAGCATGACCCGGCATGGGTGGCGCAGATAGATCTGATCAGAAATGCTGTGAGAGGGAAGCAGATCTCCGGCGGGATCAGCCTGATCGAAGAGACAGGAGTCAGGGTGGACTATGCACTTCATGAGGTGATCGAGATCATAGATACAGCGGAAGAGGAAAGGGCGCAGGTTGTCGCAGAGATCTATCATCCAGGATATGTATATATGGGAGTGGTAAAGAAGAAAGCGAAGGTGGCCGCCTATCGTTATGTACAGACAGACGGTCAGGAACAAGGAACGGGCCTGGAGAGAGGTATATAAAGACAGGATTACATAGAGTGAAGTATGAAAGCAGCCTGTCAAAAGGCAGCGACTAAATAAGAATACAAAAGAAGGCGGGAGCAGGGCATATGAGTACGGATACGATTATAGGAATAGATCTGGGGACATCTACATCGGAGGCAGCCATTATCCGAGACGGAAAGCCGGAGATGATATTGAATTATGACGGAGAGGTGATCACACCTTCTGCAGTTGGAATAGATCAGGATAAGAATTTTGTATTTGGGGACAAGGCAAAAGCGCAGTATCTTATGGCCCCGGAAGATACGGTAATAGAGGTAAAGCGCAAGATCGGCACGAAAGAGAAGATACATATGGGCGGTAAGGAGTTCACTCCGGTGGAGATCTCTGCCATGCTTCTTTCTCATATCAAAGATTATGTATCAGAATATCTGAAGGAAGAGGTTTCGCGTGCTGTGATCTCTGTTCCGGCGTATTTTGATGACCTGCAGAGGCAAGAGACAGTGGAGGCAGGGAAGCTCGCGGGATTTACCGTTGAGCGAATCATCAATGAGCCCACGGCGGCGGCGCTTAGTTATGGGATTGGGCATATGGAGGAAGAGAGCCATATCCTGGTCTATGATCTTGGCGGCGGGACATTTGATGTGACATTATTGGAGATGTTTGGCGGCGTGCTGGAGGTAAAGGCCAGCAGCGGGGATAATAAGCTTGGCGGCAAGGATTTCGATGAACGTCTGATCCAATGGATGCTCAGACAGTTCCGGAAGAAGGAAGGTATCGACCTTGAGAACACGGCGGCAATGGTGAAGTTAAAGGAGCAGGCAGAATGGTGTAAGAAGGAATTGAGCACGCAGGATTCCTGCAGGATCGTGATCCCGTTCATTGCTCAGAAAGCCGGGAATCCTATTGCACTGGATGAGACTATAACGGTCAGTGAGTTCGAAGAGATGGTTAAGGATCTGGTGGAGAGGACGCATAACCCGATCGATATCGTGTTAGCTGACAGCGAGATCCTGCCGGAAGATATTGACAGGATCCTTCTGGTGGGCGGTTCTACACGTATACCGATGATCAGCAGGGATCTTGAGCGTTATCTCAAGAAGAAGCCGTCGCAGGCCCTGAATCCGGATTATGCGGTTGCGGAAGGGTCTGCCATTCAGGCGGGTATCATCGAGAGAACCATAAGCGGGGAAGACAGTCTGATCATGACGGATGTAAATCCATATACATTGGGAGTCCGCGCACTGTCCGGTTTTGATCTGAATTATATGAGCGTGGTCATTCCAAGGAATGTAACGATACCCACATCCAGGAAGAATACCTATTTTACAAGCTGGGACGGTCAGTCGGCGGCTAAGATAGAAGTGTACCAGGGAGAAGCAGATGATGTGCGCAAGAATCATTTCCTGGGAGAGTTTGTGGTATCCGGCATTCCATGGAAGGAAGCCGGAGAGGAGAAGGTGGAAGTGGAGTTTGCCTACAATCTGAACGGAATGCTGGAGGTCAAAGCGAAGATCGTAAGTACGGGAGAAGAGGCGGCAGTTGAGATCAATATGATGGAACAGACGGCAAAAGATCATGAGATAACGGATGTAAGCAGATGGAAGGACTCTTCTTATGCCAGGCAGTTCAGAACGGTTATACGGCGGGCTGAGCGCAGGCTTAAGAATGCAGATACTCTGGATGTCCTGTACCGCATAGACCTGGAAGACACCTTGTATGAGCTTAAGTGCGCGCTGATCGAAGAGGATCTGGAATCGGCGGAAGAGCTGGAAGAAGAGCTCCTGGATATGCTGGAAGGATAACATTAGAAAAGAGGGAAAGAGCAATGAGCACTTATTATGAGATATTAGGAGTCAAGCAGGGGGCGGCGCAGGCTGAGATTAAGAAAGCATATTTCTCGCTGGTCAGGCAGCATTCGCCGGAGAAGGACCCGGAGAAATTCCGGGAGATCAGAGAGGCTTATGAACACTTGAAGGATGCGCCGGAAGATCAGGGGCCTGTATTTGCTCTGCCGAAAGATCCAGGGGCCGCAAAATTCTTAGAACAGATTCAGATCTACCAAAGAGCCGGAGATGATGAACGGTTTCGGGATGCGTGTGAAGAGGCCTACAGGATTTTCCCGGAGGAGATACAGTTTCTGTATCTGATGACATATGCGCGCCGAAGAGCCGGTAATACAGGAAAAGCAGTAAAAAGCGGTGAAGAATTGGTGGCAAAAGAGCCGGACAATAAGTGGTTCTGGCGGGAACTGGCTGTTTCCTATCAGGAACGCGGATATACGCGCAAGGCGTTTGGCGCGTTTGACAGGGCGTATGAGCTGGGATGCCGGGACAATGATTTTGTTCTGGAATTCTCCCTGTCCTGCAGCTCTTACGAACAATATGACCGGGGAATCCATGTGCTGACAGAATTTATCGGCAGCGGCAAGCGATGGAAGAGAGAAGAGATCCCGCAGGTCCTGGAAGGATTTTCAGGACTGATGGCAATGATTATGTTCACAGATGGGGATCTGTCGGCGGTGCTTAAGCTTTTTAAGGCTTTTCTTGAGCAATACAGTATCTATGTAGAGGAGAATATGGATATTCTGTCTCAGATCGTGACAGTGATGATTCTTCATCCGGCACTGAATGATAGACAGAACCATCCTATGATCCAGGAGATTATAGAGCTTTTTTCGGCGGCCAGCCATTCGGAATTCGGGAAAAACCTGGCAGAAGAGCTTGAAGGAAGGAGACGGGATAATCTTTTCCGTGAAGATTCCAGACTCAGCGAGACCATGCGAATCTGTTCGGATATATATTTTATGGTGGATGATATGCCTTCGCACATCCGGACATTTGAAGAATTGGATATGAAGCTGTGTATGATCGAAGAACGGCAGGATATTTTGCCCCAGCTTGATATAGTCGAGGCAGAATATCCGGAATATTTTAAGAGGCTCGAAGACTTCGCAAGGCGGTTAAGAGAAGGGAAGAACCTGGAATATCTGAAAGACAGTCTGCTGAAGCAATACTGCCGTCTGGAGCCATATATAGGAGGCGGTATATATTTTGAACGGTATCCGCAGGAAAGGACGAGAATTGAGGGAACAGTAGTCTACGAGGATGACACGCCGTATGTGAGAAGAGAAAAGAAGATTGGGCGTAACGCCCCGTGTCCGTGCGGAAGCGGGAAGAAATACAAACACTGCTGTATGAAAAAGAAAGAAGGGAATTAAAATGGAACGCGCACAGCTTGAAGCTCTGGTTCAGAGATTATATGCCGGGATGGAGGGCAATCGGGTCATTGTAGAAGAAGCGGATGGGGCAGGAAGACCATTGAGGATGTTCGACGAGCCGCTGGTTGGAATCGGCTCTGCCGCTGATCCGCTGTTTGACGAGTATAAGAAGCCGGAAGCGGTCGGGCCCTGGCACCGCTCGCCAAAGGAGTGGCTTGCAGAAGCGCAGACGGTGATATCTCTGTTCTTTCCGATCAGTGAAGAAGCGAGGAAGAGCAATCGGGGATGCCCCGAAGAGCCGTCGCTTGAATGGCTTTACTGCAGGATAGAGGGGAATGAATATCTGCGGACGTTTATTGCAGGACTGCGGGACAGTCTGCGCCAGGAGGGGTATTCGGCCTGCGCTCCGGCGCTGGATGAAAGGTTCTGTGCCTTCATGAATCAGAAGCCGGATACGGGTTCTGAGACGGAGGTATACGGGAGCATGTGGTCGGAAAGGCATGCGGCGTATATCTGCGGGCTTGGTACGTTCGGCCTGTCTAAGGGAATCATTACGCGCAAGGGGATGGCGGGCCGGTTCGCCAGTCTTGTGACATCCCTTGAATTAGAGGCAGATGTGCGGCCGTACCAGGGGCTCTATGATTACTGTATCCAGTGCGGCCAATGTATAGAGCGCTGTCCGGTTCATGCGATCTCGGCAGAAGGGAAGGAGCATCTGCCCTGCCACAATTGGCTGCTGCATGTAAAGAAGCATCATGCGCCCCGTTTAGGATGCGGGAAGTGCCAGACGGCAGTGCCTTGCGAGTGCGGCATACCGGGGTCTGCCAGACAGAGATTCCATAATTTATAATTCAATAATTTTTTAACGAAATTTATTTTAAAATAGGACAAAGTATTGTATAATATAAGACCGAAAGGGGTTTTGACATGATATACAAAGAGATACCAATACGGGAGGAAGGTTCCGCCGAGTATGCGAGACTTCAGGTCTATATCCAGGATACGCCCCATGACGGGAGCCTTAAGGTGAAGAGACGCCCGCTGATCCTGATCTGTCCGGGCGGCGCATATATGCGGACCAGTTACAGAGAGGGCGAGCCGACGGCGCTGCATTTCTTAAGCAAGGGATATCATGCCTGCGTGCTGCGCTATTCGGTGGCTCCGGTCCATTTCCCGACACAGGTCTTAGAAGTCGGCCGGTCAGTGAAGCTCATTCGGGATCATGCCGCAGAGTGGAATGTAGATGCGGATCGGATCGTCGTGCAGGGCTCGTCGGCAGGAGGACATCTTGCGGCAAGCTTCGGCGTTTTCTGGGATCAGGACTTTCTTGCTTCAAGGCTTCGGGCAGAGACAGAGGAGTTAAGGCCAAGGGGGATCATGCTGAGCTACCCGGTCATTACTGCGGATCCGAAGTATGCGCATACAGAGAGCTTCGAGATGCTGTTGGGGGATGAGTACAAATCGTCGTCAGAGAAGGTATCTCTGGAGAAGCAGGTGACAAAGTCGACGCCTCCTTGTTTCCTCTGGCATACGATGGAGGATGAGACGGTGCCGGTAGAGAATTCACTGCTGTTTACCATGGCGCTTCGCAGGGAGAATATTCCGGCAGAGCTGCATATATTCCCTGAGGGAGCGCACGGCTTAAGCCTTGCAAGCCCTGTTGTGGAACGGGAGAACGGGGAAGGCGTGCAGGCAGAGTGTGCAAGGTGGATCGATCTGGCAGACGCATGGCTTGAGAGGTTATTTGGGTAGATGGAATATGAAAAATGTTGAGCAAAGGAGTGTTACGTTATTATGAACAAGAAACCAACGGTACTGATGATATTGGATGGCTACGGACTGAATGAGAAGAAAGAGGGCAACGCCGTCTTAGAGGGCAGAACTCCGGTTATGGACGGGCTTATGGCCGAGTGTCCGTTTGTCAGGGGCAATGCAAGCGGCATGGCGGTAGGGCTTCCTGACGGACAGATGGGCAATTCCGAGGTAGGGCATCTGAATATGGGCGCGGGACGCATCGTATATCAGGATCTTACCAAGATCACGAAGGCGATTCAGGACGGGGATTTCTTCGAGAATCCGGCGCTTCTTGCTGCATGTGAGAATGTGAAGAAGAACAACAGCGCGCTGCATATGTTCGGTCTGGTGTCCGACGGCGGCGTGCACAGCCACAATACACATATCTATGGTCTTCTGGAGCTGGCGAAGCGTCAGGGCATCGAGAAGGTATATGTACATTGTTTCCTGGACGGACGTGATACGCCTCCGGCTTCCGGGAAGGAATATGTAGAACAGCTTGCGGCGAAGATGGAAGAGATCGGTGTAGGCGAGATCGCGACGGTCATGGGTCGCTACTATGCGATGGACCGCGACAACCGCTGGGACCGTGTGGAGAAGGCATACCGCGCCATGGTACACGGTGAAGGTGAGAAGGCGGTAAGCGGGCCGGAAGGCATCCAGGCTTCCTACGATAAGGATATGACGGATGAATTCGTGCTTCCGACCGTTGTGATGAAGGACGGCGCTCCGGCTGCGACCATTAAGGATAACGATTCGATCATCTTCTTCAACTTCCGTCCGGACCGTGCAAGAGAGATCACCAGGACCTTTTGCGACGACGGATTCACAGGCTTCGACAGAGGCGAGAGGGTGAAGACCTGTTATGTGTGCTTCACGGAGTATGACGTGACCATCGAGAATAAGCAGGTGGCATTCGTCAAGGAAGAGATCACCAATACGTTCGGGGAATTCCTTGCCTCCAACGGGAAGAAGCAGGCGCGTATCGCTGAGACAGAGAAGTATGCCCATGTGACCTTCTTCTTCAACGGCGGTGTGGAAGAGCCGAATGCAGGCGAGGACAGGATTCTTGTGAACTCACCGAAGGTAGCGACCTATGATCTGAAGCCGGAGATGAGCGCGTACGAGGTATGCGATAAGCTGACGGGCGCGATCCGCTCCAAAGAATATGACGTGATCATCATTAACTTCGCGAACCCGGATATGGTAGGCCATACCGGCGTAGAGGCTGCGGCGGTCAAGGCGATCGAGGCTGTGGACGAATGCGTTGGGAAGGCAGTGGAAGCGATCAAGGATGTGGACGGCCAGATGTTTATCTGTGCGGATCATGGGAATGCGGAGCAGTTGATTGACGAGGAGACGGGCGAGCCGTTTACCGCGCACACTACGAATCCGGTGCCGTTCATCCTGGTAAATGCCGATCCTGCTTATAAGCTTCGGGAGGGCGGATGCCTGGCAGATATTGCGCCGACGCTGATTGAGCTGATGGGTATGGAGCAGCCAAAGGAGATGACGGGCAAGAGTCTGCTTGTGAAATAGAGATAACAGGGACGTGGTGAGTGAACTGCGTCCCTGATTATTATAGTGAAGGGCGGAGGAAAGAAAGGAGAATGGTATGCATATCGTAATCGTGGAGGATGACGTCATAATCCGGCAGGAATTAAAGCTTTTGCTGGAAAATGCACTCTATCAGGTGACGGCTCTTTGTGAGTTCGGGGACGTGGCCTCTGCCTTGCTGTCTATGAATCCAGACTTGGTGCTTCTGGATTTAAACCTTCCAAATGAGTCTGGCTTTAATATCTGCACGAAAATACGGGCCAAGTCGGAGGTGCCTGTGATTTTTGTGACCAGCAGGACGGATTCCATGGATGAGCTGACAGCAATCCTGAAGGGCGGGGATGATTATATCACAAAGCCATTTCAGGCGCCCATTCTTCTGGCCAGGATTGGGGCTGTCCTAAAGAGGACTCATCGGGAAACGAAGGGAGAGCCTGTGAGATTTACCCATAAGGAGGTAGAACTGGATATCGCCAGAGGTACGGTAAGTTTTCGGGGAAAGCAGACAGAGCTGTCCAAAAATGAGCTTAAGATGATGCATCTGTTGTTTCGGAAGAAGGGAGAGATTGTTTCGCGGGCGGATATGATTGAGTACTTGTGGGATAATCAGGTGTTTATCGACGACAATACTTTGAGTGTGAACATCACGCGTATTCGTGAAAAATTGAAGGCAATCGAAGTTTTTGACTTGATTGAGACGAAACGGGGGATGGGCTATCGGATTTGAAAGGCGTAAGGGTATCAGGTTATGAAAATGAGAGAATATTTGATAGATAAGCTCCTGCTTCTGACGCTGCATGTGGGTTGTATGCTGCTTCTGGCAGGTTTTTTGTATGCTACCGGATACGAGCCTCAGTTTTGTGTACTGATTCTTATTTTTTGGATTCTGATTCTGATGTTATGGCTTGGATACGAGTATTACAGCAGGCGGCGCTATTTTCATGAACTTTGGGAAACATTAAACAAGATGGATCAGCGGTATCTTCTGGGTGAATTGATGCCGGTTTCCCATAGGCTGGAGGATGGGCTTTACAGAGAAATGATTCGGATTTCCAACAAGGCCGTGATTGAACGGATTCGACAGATTGAGGATGAACAAAAGGAGTACAGGGAGTATATTGAGAGCTGGGTACATGAGGTAAAGGCGCCGATTACGAGTATTGATTTAATGTGTGAGAATTTTAAGAGTGATCCTCTGGAGAATCAGGGAGATGTGGTTCGCCGGATTCGCCTAGAAAACCAGAAGATAGAAAATTATGTGGATATGGCGCTCTATTATGCCAGGTCGGAGGATGTGTATAAGGATTATGTAATCCGTAGGACGAATCTGGGGGAGATTGCTGTAGTGGTTCTTAAGAGAAACAAGGGATATCTGATACAGAGCCAGATACAGGCAGAGGTGGATTGTAAGGACAAGGCATATACAGATGAGAAATGGATTGCATTTATCCTAAATCAGCTTGTGCTAAACGCTGCGAAATACTGTCGCAAGAAGGGTGGGAAAATCTGGATTTATACTTCCCAAAAGCATAAGAGTGATGCGCTTACAAAGCACAGCCATGGCGTACGGTTGGTGGTAAAAGATAACGGAATTGGGATTAAGGAGGAAGAATTAGGCCGTATCTTTGAGAAAGGGTTTACAGGGAGTAATGGGCGTAAGACAGAACGCTCGACTGGCATGGGACTTTATCTGTGTAAGAAGCTGTGCTTAAAGTTAGGCATTGAGATTTATGCGAGGTCTAAGGCCGGGGAGGGAACGGAGGTAATTTTGGAGTTTCCGATTAGCTCGTATCTTTCAAAAATGTAGATATAAGGAGAACTTTGAAAAATGAAAAGAGCAGTTAAAGAAGTTCTAAAATTTGAAGTGATATTTAAACGGATTACACTATGTCTGGTAAATCCGCTTTTGAACGAGATTTATCAGACTTATGTTTCGTCAAAGGGCGTATTCTATGAGCTGAGCGTGGTAATTAATATTGTGATGCTGTGTATACAAGAGGAGACATTTACCATCAGGCAGGTGATGGTAAATTCAGTTTGGAATCTTAAGGTCCTGAAGGGAAGCACGCTGGTGTTCAGCTCTGTCTATTATTTATTGCTTTTGCCCTTAGTCTCTTTGGTATATATTAATTCCCTGGTGCCAAAGATTGAGATTCCCAGATTTATTCTGGGAGAGATGTAGCGGACAGAGATTGGAACAGCAGGCAATGTGATCGATTGATTTTATTGCGGCGGAGGAAAATCAAGTAAGCAACCGGCTTGTGACACAGGCAAGAGAACGTGGGCTTCCCGTCTATGTTTGGACGGTTTCGGATACGGACAGGATGAAGCAGTATTTGGAGATGGGTGTGACAGGGCTTATTGGTGATGTGCCGGATGATATCAAGGAGGTGGTAGAAGAATACAATCAGAAGAATGGGACGACTATGTATGAATGGCAGGGGGAGGGGCATCCGAGAGGGGAGAGTAAAACTAGGGTTTGCCGCCTTAAGCGAAAAACTAGACCATATCTTGTATTTTTTGCTTAGTGCGGCAGAACTTATGTGATATTATGTCCAATCTTTTCTCCTGTATAGGACGGCCCCTACAGACGTACATACCATAGCCAATATCCCAAGAATCAGTAATTCCCTTTTGTGTAGTATAAGGCTGTCTCCTGAAAAAATTCCTTGCATCAAATCAACTGCATGGGTCATAGGAAGATAGCTGGAGAGCTTCTTCATAGTATGGGAAAACATCTGATCTGGCATCGTTGCGCCGGACAGGAAAAGCATGACGAAGTAGATAAGATAGCAAAGCATATTCGTACTTTTTAAATCCCGTCCGATTGCCGTGAGAAAAAATCCTATGGAGAACATTGTCCCTATGGAAAGAAATATTCCAACGCAGATGGAAAGAAAATCCCCATTTATCTGTATGTGGTAAAGTATCTTTCCGGCGGCTAATAAAATGGAAATACCAACAAGTGTCATTACAAAATTGATCAATATCTGCGCTGATATAATATTTTTCTTTCCTACCGGCGTAGCATCGAATCGTTTATATATTTTTTTCTCTTTATATCCAGATAATGTCAGGGGAAGGGACATTAGACCAGTGACCCCTGTTACCATTACAGCGTATGCCGGTACGGTAACATCCATGATTCCCATATCTGCCCCGTCGTAAACCGGTGCGTTTCCAAAGATGCCGCCAAACAAAAGAAGCATTAGTACAGGAAATACAAGAGCAAAGAAAAAGCTAAAAAAGTCTCGTACGAATAATCTAAATTCTATATTACAAATCATTGCAAATTGTCTCATAATATTCCCTCCATGGAAAGTCCTGTTGTTTTTGGCGCAATCATTAGATAAAGCTTTTCCAATGAGAAGTTTTCTCCCCATTCGTCTTTGGGAACCCGACCTTTTACATATTCCCGAAATTCCTGCTGTGTCCCAAAGAATTGCTGCTTTCCCCCTTCAAGATAGAGGATTTTGTCGGCAAGGGCCTCTACCTCGTCAAGATAGTGGGAGACCATAACAATGGCAACGCCGCTTTTTCTAATATTTTCAAAGCTAATCCACATATTCTGCCGTACCTCAGGGTCAAGTCCAGTTGTCAGTTCATCCAAGACTAACAACTTTGGACGGCCCATGAGGGAAAGCAGAATCGATAACCGCTGTTTTTCACCGCCGGACAATTTGTGTATCGGACATTTTCTCTTATCCTCAAGCCCCATCTGTGTCAGTAATAAATTCCAGTCAGCGGGTCTTTCGTAAAAGCTTGCAAATAGCCGGCATTGTTCCTCTACTCTGATTTTCAGAGGGTATTCTGTTTCCTGTAGCTGGACGCCCATTTCTTTATACACTTCCCTGCGGCAAAGCCAGGGGTCTTTTCCGAAAACCTGTATCAAACCGCTGTCTGGTTTTCGCAGACCTTCTATACATTCCACGGTTGATGTTTTTCCGGAGCCATTTTGACCGATGACTGCCAGAATCTCTCCGGCGCTGACTGAGAATGACACATC